>Ga0209040_10001139_pt1 | contig 20787 bp, 21 predicted proteins | sample BogFormECP12_OM3_FD_188240 | JGI IMG/M metagenome (GOLD analysis project Ga0209040, IMG submission 188240) | Bog forest soil microbial communities from Calvert Island, British Columbia, Canada - ECP12_OM3 (SPAdes) (version 2) | ecosystem: Environmental > Aquatic > Freshwater > Wetlands > Bog ...
GAAGGAAGCGGTCGGGAATGTAGCGATTGGAAAGATAGACCGAATAGCGCAGGGCTTCGTCGGTGTACCCGACGGCGTGAAATTTTTCGTAGCGTTCTCTTACTCCGTTGATAACTTGAATGGCCTCTTCTTCGTTCGGTGCAGGAACTTTTACTGCCTGAAAGCGCCGTTCGAGCGAACGATCTTTTTCAACAGACTTGCGGTATTCACCTGGAGTTGTCGCGCCGATGCACTGAATCTCCCCGCGGGAAAGCGCCGGCTTCAAAATATTAGCCGCGTCTAGCGAACCTTCGGCCGAGCCCGCGCCAACCAAGGTGTGCAATTCGTCGATGAACACGATGGAGTTTTGGCTCTCCATCAGCTCCTTCATGATGGTCTTCAACCGCTCTTCGAATTGTCCGCGGTATTTCGTCCCCGCAACGATCAGAGAAAGATCGAGTGAAAGAATTCTCTTGTCGCCGAGGAACGGCGGCACATCGCCATCGGAAATCCGTTGCGCCAATCCCTCGACAATGGCTGTTTTGCCAACGCCCGGCTCGCCGATCAGCACGGGATTGTTTTTGGTACGACGGCACAGAATCTGAATCACGCGTTCGACTTCGTTATCGCGTCCAACCAATGGATCAAGCGAACCTTCCGCAGCTGCTGTGGTCAAATCCCTACTGAATTCCGCCAGCAACGATGTTTCTTTCGGTCGCGCCGCGGTCGTCTTTTCTCCTGTAGTGCGCGACAATTCCTCGCGCAGCGTCGAGAGCCGCAATCCGCGCTCCATCAATATTTCCGCGCCAAAACACTTTTCTTCCCGCAGGATTCCCAGTAGCAAGTGCTCTGTGCCGACGTGCTTGTGGCCGAGCCTCTCCGCTTCTTCCGCTGCCATATTCAATATGCGCTTGCACTCCGCGCTCAGCGGCACTTCCACGGAGGTGGAAATGCGCTCGCGGATCGTGATACGTGCTTCGATCTCTTTACGGATCGATTCGATCGAGCCCTGTTGCCGCAGAAACCGGTTCGCTAGGGCTTTGTCCTCACGCATCAGACCCAGCAGCAAGTGCTCAGTCTCGATGTACGGACTGCCATACTGGCTGGCCTCGTACCTGGCAAAAAAGATTACGCGTCGCGCTTTTTCTGTATATCGTTCAAACACGATTAGCTCGCTTCTCCCCCTGGGGTCCCCTTCGCTTCAGCTTTCGCCAAGCGAGTTCGCAGAACGCCATGTTCAAGGCCTAGAATCCGATCACACCGCTCAGCCAGCGCCAGATTATGTGTCGCAATTAACGACGTCAGGCGATGCGCGCGATGCAGCCGCTCCAACAACTCAAACACGGCCCAAGCATTCAGCTCGTCCAAATCTCCTGTCGGTTCATCCGCCAGCAGCACCTTCGGTCCGGTGACGAGCGCCCGGGCAATGGCTACACGCTGCTGTTCTCCGCCAGAAAGTTCGCCTGCGCGATGTTCGGCCCGGTCGCGCAGGCCTACTTCCTCCAGCCATTTCCGCGCTTCTAGACATGCCGCGCTTCGTGGCTCACCACGCACCAGCAGCGGCATCGCTACATTTTCTGTCGCCGTAAAATCCGGCAACAATTGGTGCCTCTGCCAGAGAAACCCCACGGCACGATTGTGAAAATTTGCTAGTGCCGCATCCTCTAAGAATTCTATCGCGTTATTTTCAAAGTATACTGTACCGCTTGTTGGAGTGTCTAGCGCAGCCAGCAAATGCAATAACGTACTTTTCCCCGCTCCAGATGGAGCGACGATTGCAACCATCTCGCCTTCGCGCAAAATCAAATTTATATCGACCAGAATTTCCAGCCTTTTCTCGCCCTGGCCATACGCTTTCTTCAGTCCGCGCGCTTCCAGGATGGCTTTTTCCCGCTCGACGTTTGCTGCGATGAGCTCTGTCCTCATTCCTTCGCGCCCCAAGCCTCGCCAATCGACTACCGAACTTTCCTGCCTGCAAATCCCAGACCAGGCAAATCGATCCTCGCCCTATCTCTAAGATGCTCGACTCGCCCCGCATGCCCTGGCCTGCGGCAAATCTCGCCAGTTTGCCGCTCTAGCTACCCAGCTATTTTCCCTTTTCCTGCCCTCCCTTACCCTTTGCCCACTCGTTTGCAACAGCGCAAATCGGGGAGACGGCTAATCCATTATGTTTCAATGGCTTGAACGGCTACTTTGGACCGGGCCTGGAGCAAGCAGAGAGGTGCCCTTTCTCTGCGGCTCTCGGTTGACCCCTTAGGAGCAAATGGCCCTCCAAAGCAGGCCCGGCTCCCACAGGGGGGACGCCAGTTTCGCGCTACTCAAATCGCAGAATTTCCACCGGCAGAAGCCTTGCAGCCTCTCTTGCCGGCACGAGCGTCGCTACCATCGCAATGCCCATTGCCAGAGCAGCGATCCAAATTCCATCCACAGGATTAGGCAGGAAGGGCACATAGGGCACGGCATAGACTTCTGGATCTAGGGGTATCAGATGATAGGTTCCGGCAAGCCAGGTGAACAGATAACCTACGAGCAAGCCAAGAATAATTCCCGTGGCACCGATGGCAATTCCCTGTAGCAGAAAAATTCGGCGGATCTGATCGCGTCGCGCTCCCATCGATAGCAGCACAGCGATGTCGCGTGCTTTATCTGTCACGGTCATCGACAGCACCACCAGGATATTCAGCCCGGCGATAAACGTGATCAGTCCGATAAAAATGGCGGTAACAACTTTTTCTAACCGCAAAGCGCGAAACAGGGCTCTGTTCTCTTCCATCCATGTGCTGGCAACCAACCCTTGTCCGGCGGACTCCTCGATTGTTTTTGCAATTACGGTCGCCTGGGCTGGCTGTGCCAAGCGAAACTCCAACACATTTACGACATCGCCGGTTCCAGCAAGTGATTGCGCCCCTGCTAGGCCCACAAAACACCAGTTTTCGTCGTAATCGTAAAATCCGGAATCGAACACCCCGGTCACGCGGAATCGCCGCGTGCGCGGAATCAATCCATAGGGAGTCAAACGTCCCTGGGGACTCGTTACCGTAACATAATCGCCGGGGTGCAACTTCCATTCGTCGGCTAACTGCTTGCCAACCAGGATTCCTGCAATCCCTTCGCTGTCGGCCGCAAAATCCAATTTCCCCGCTGCTAATTTTTGCAACGCTTCGTCGCTGCGCTTTTCCATCTCCACTTCAATGCCTTTCACTACCACGCCGCGCGCTTGCCCGCCAAAGGAAAGCAGCACCGTCTGATAAATTCCCGGTGTAACCGAACGCACGCCCGGTGTCTGTCCCAGCTTTTCCGCTAATGCGTTGTAATCGTGAATGCCGCCCGGACCGGGCCGCGTCAGAGATATGTGTGCTGTTACGCCTAAAAGTTTTTCTTGGAGAGTTTCGCGGAACCCACTGTTCATCGCCAGCGCGATCACCAGCGTGGCCACTCCCGCGCTGACTCCCACTATCGAAAACAGCGTGACCAGCCGCAGCACCGCCGGCCGATTGGGCGACCGCAGATATCTTCGCGCCACGAACCATGCAAATCCCATGGCGCGGCGCCCGCTACTCCCGCACGCCGTCGGCTGCGTTATCGGCAACGGTATTGGCTTCGGGGCGCAAGAGCGGAAAGAGAATGACATCGCGAATCGAATGCGAGTCCGTCAGAAGCATCGTCAAGCGGTCGATTCCGATGCCTTCACCTGCGGTCGGAGGCATACCGTGGCAAAGCGCCCGAATATAGTCCACGTCCACTAGTTTCGGCACTTCGTCCCCGCCCGTCGCAATCTGCGCCAGGAAGCGCCGCTCCTGCTCTGTCGGATCGTTTAACTCGGAAAAGCCGTTGGCAATCTCCATCCCTGCCACATAGACCTCGAAACGTTCCGTCAAGGAAGGATCATCTGGCTTTTGCTTGGAAAGAGGCGAGATCTCGGTAGGAAATTCATACAGGATCGTCGGCTGAATCAACTTGTCTTCCGCCATCGTCTCGAACAATAATCCGGTCCACTCGCCATCCGCTAACTTTCCTTTGGCAGCTGCGTACGGCGCGTGATTCGCCTTCGCCCATACGTTATAGGTCTCTGTGGCTTTTTGCGGCCCCCCCGGCGAAGCGAGTTGCTCGAGCGGCGGAGCGGTACCGGCGCCTTCCGGCCAATGCTTGATGATCGCTTGGCGCATTGTCAGACGCTCGAACTTTCCAAAATCCAGTTCGAGTTCGCCGTACTTCACCCTAGTGGATCCAGTGATCTTTCTCGTCAGCAAAGCGAAAAGCTCTTCGTTCAAATCCATCAAGTCCTGGTAATTGCTGTACGCTTCGTAAAACTCCAGCATAGTGAATTCAGGATTATGCTGCGTCGAAATACCTTCATTCCGGAAATTGCGATTGATCTCGTAAACGCGGTCCAATCCGCCAACCGTCAGTCTTTTCAGATACAGCTCCGGTGCAATACGCAGATACAAATCAACGTCCAGGGTATTGTGGTGCGTGATAAACGGCCGTGCCGCAGCCCCACCGGGTATCGGATGCATCATTGGCGTTTCCACTTCGATATATCCTCGACCATCAAAAAACTTGCGCAACTCTTGAATGATGCGCGCGCGTGTATGGAAAACTTCGCGCGTCTTTTCCGTGGCAATCAAATCCAGATAACGCAGGCGATAGCGCAGCTCAATATCCGCCAACCCATGCCACTTCTCAGGCAAAGGCAGCAACGCCTTCGACAAGAAGAATAGTCCCTCCACCCAAACGGACAGCTCGCCAGTCTTGGTTCGGAACAGGCGCCCTTTTACGCCAACGTGGTCGCCCAAATCGAGTAATTGAAACAGGGCAAAGCCCTGCTCGCCGACCACATCTTTCCGCACGTAGATTTGTACCCGATGCCCGGATCCCTGTAGATGCGCAAACCCCGCTTTGCCCATCAAGCGGTAGGAAACCAACCGGCCTGCTACGCGAACCTCCACTGGCTCCGCCTCGAGTGCCATGAGGTCCTTGGTTCCATATTTTGTGAGAATGTCCCCAGGCCTCTCTGTCCAACGAAACTCCCGCGGAAACGCGTCGTAACCCAACGCCTTGATCTGTTCCAGTTTTTTTTCTCGCTGTTCAAACTGATCCCGCGGCTCAAAGTCCAATGTACTCGACAACCTTTCTTTCCGTAACCAGAGTATAAGTTGACCCTGTTGGCCAGAGCAAGGAATGGAACTGCCCCAGGAACTTGCCTCCAATATATCGCCTATTTTGGTCTACTTCCGCAACTAGAGCCGATCCTGTCTATTACCATAAATCTCTATTACTAACTAATTAAGAGACGCTACCGCTGGGCCCTCCATTCGCTTCTTCGCCGGTAACGGCTAACCCCGCTCCGTCGGGCTGCGACTGAGCCTGGCGTTTGTGGAGCTTACTGTGGCACTCTCCTCTGCCCGCAAACCCACTGAATCCGTGTCTCTTGGCGTAGGATATCCCGAGCCGCCCAGTCAAGCCCATCCCTACGCCCCGCCCGGTTCCGGCATTTCCGCAGAATCTTGCCCATAGACGACCAACCCCGATCAAGGGACAATAACGATATCCAGGGCGCGGTTTTTTCACTGCCACCGTGCAACCTATAGGACGCTTTCGCCTTCTATAGCTTCATATGTGTGCCTCGACCGCCATGCCAGGGACAACTCTCGGAGGTATTCGGCGCATCCGTAATTCTAGAAGCGGCGCCATTGCACAGTTGGCCCGACAACGACCAGCCGAACCGGTTGCGTGGACTGAAGCGGAAGCCATTCGCCGAGCTCAGGCGGGGGACGCTGCGGCCTTCGAACACCTCTATCAACTCCATAGCCGTAGGGTCTATGCCCTGTGCCTTCGGATGCTCAGCAATCCCGCAGACGCCGAAGACCTTACGCAAGAGGCTTTTCTGCAACTTTTCCGCAAGATCTCCACGTTTCGAGGCGAATCGGCATTCTCCACCTGGCTACACCGCATGACCGTGAACGTTGTATTAATGCGTCTGCGCAAGAAATCCCTTCCAACGGATTCGTTAGAAGAAACACTGGACCCGGACGCGGAGAACAGTGGCCCTAAAAGAGATGTGGGAGCACCAGACCTTCGTCTCTCGGGCGCGGTAGACAGAGTTAATCTTGATCGCTCCATTGAAAAACTACCCCCAGGCTACCGAACGGTTTTTGTTTTGCATGATGTCCAGGGTTATGAACACAACGAAATTGCCGACATCATGGGCTGTTCGGTGGGCAACTCGAAGTCGCAATTGCATAAAGCACGCACGCGTTTGCGCGAACTTCTTCAGGAAGAAATCCGCGATCAGGCGCGTCAGGAACGCCAGGCTTCTAGAACTCAGTCTGGTCACCAGGGTTGAGCTAACATGATGATAGCTACGCGTGCACAGTTTCTTAGAGTTCCCAGGTCTTTGTACTTAGAGATGGTTGGCCTGCCAGCTCCCATCTCTCCGGAGCCGATGTATGCAGTGTAAGGAATTTGTTTCCGTTCTTGAACAACAGGGTCTTTCTGTTTTACCGGATGCCGCTCAGGATCATCTTGCTGCCTGTGCCGCGTGTCAGGATTTCCTGGGCGATCTGAGCGCAATCGTTGTTACCGCAAAAGAATTCCCTGCCGAAATTGATCCTCCGCAAAGAATTTGGGTCTCTTTGCGGGCGCAACTAGAGGCCGAAGGATTGTGCAAACATCCTGTGGGGATTACCGCCGAAGCGTCTTCGCATTGGCTGGAAAGCTTGCGCGCCTGGTTCTCTCCCCGAACTTTGGCTACTCTAGGGGTAGGGTTGTCCCTCATGATTGCCGCTTTCCTGCAATTCCATAAGTCGCCAGCACGGGTGACTCCCTCTGCCCGACTAGCGACTCCACAGGTTCAACCTGACCTTCCCAAACTCGCAGACCAAACTCCGACGCCTCCTCCGCAAGTTGCCTCTACAATACGGCCAACTCAACTGCCGGTAACGGCGAAAACGCAACAGCTGAAGCCGTTGCAGGCTTCTGATCCCTCGATTGTGCCACTGACACCATCGGAAAATATTCAGTACGCCGGTACCGCCGGCTTCGGCGGACCAGGAGACGAGGGCCCGAATGGCCACTTGGTTAGCAATCCGGAGCTTGATGAGTCCATGCGCACGAATTTGCGCACGGTAAACGAATTTATTGCAGAATGTGAAGCGCATTTGAAGAAGCATCCGCATGACACGCTGGCTCGCGAATATCTGCAAAGCGCCATCCAGCAAAGACAGGAACTGATCGACGCTATCTTGGATAGCGGAAGGAGTGAGCAGTGATGATGCGTTGGATTTTCGGTGAACGAACGGTATTAACCGTTCTTGGTGTAGGCGCTCTTCTCTTGGGTTCTAGTCCGGTCTGGGGCGGTGGACCGGAAACGCAGGAACAGCATTTCGTAGTCAAGAATCGACCTGTAGTGGTATTGCAAAACATTGTGAACGGGCGTATCGAGGTAAAGTCGTGGAAAAATCCCGAAGTCGTGGTCACCAGCACCTATTCTCCTTCGAAGGTGGAGGTAGATATCGAGCAAGCGGGAGATCGCATCGATATCAGTTCGAGCGCTCTAACCGATTCGACAGCGCCGCATGACGCCGAAGCCAATTTTCAACTCACCGTTCCAGAACAAACTGAACTACAACTAAAGACCCAGACCGGATTGATCCTGGTAGAACAGGTCAGTGGAGACATGAAGCTACAAAGTTTTGCCGGCGATGTTCACCTGAAGGAAGTATCAGGCTATATCATTGTCCGGACTAGCGGTGGTTCCCTAGTTTGCACCCAATGTGCTGGTAAACTGGAATTCACCTCAATCTCGGGGCACGCACAGATCCTGCAGCCGGCGTTGACAAACGTGAATCTGATGACCACTACGGGCAATATCACCTATGATGGGGACTTTCTTCGCACCGGCATTTACACCATGAACAGCGGGCGTGGCCTGGTTGAGGTTCGTTTTTCCGGTGACGACTCGTTCGATCTGAAAGCCCAGACTATTCTCGGAACTGTCGATAACCAAGCCACCGAATATGTGAAGCCGGACACCCATGAGGGTCATCACAAGCGCAAGTTTTCAAACAGCCTGCTGTTCGGTACCGTTGGCCAGGGGCTTGCGAAGGTAGAACTCTCCTCCTACAGTGGTACAATTCGGATTCTGAAGCGGAATTAGCTTGCGCTCCGCAGAATCGTGACTCAAACATCTATTCCACGCGGAAATCCACCGCGCATTCCAGTCATCTGTCTGGCCGGCTTCATGGGCTCCGGCAAAAGCACCGTCGGCTCGAGACTCGCCCAGCAGCTTGGCTGGCGTTTTGTAGACCTCGACGAAAAAATCGAGGACGTCTCAGGCATTCCTATCCCCTTATTTTTTGAACGCCACGGTGAACCTGCTTTCCGTCAGCTTGAAGCTGAGCAATTGCGCGCCGCGCTCGGTCGCTCCATCGAACGAGCCGAGCCCACAATTATTGCGCTCGGCGGAGGCACCTACGCGCAACAAGGCGCTCCCGAATTCCTGCGCAATTCCGGCGCTCGGGTAATTTGGCTGGATAGCCCCATCGAACTGCTACTTGCCCGTTGTACGATGATGACCGGCCGTCCTCTTTTTCGCGATGAAACCAGCTTCCGTGCGCTCTATGAACAGCGCCTCGCTTCCTATCAACTCGCCGACTTCCGCGTGGATAGTTCCGCTGATCCTGCCGTGGTCGCAGCTGAAATTTTGCGGCGGGGATTGCCTGAGGCTTCCGGCAACCTTGCTGAGACTGATTTTGCTGTTGAAAAGCCGCAACCCTGAGGGGAGAATCTGGATGTCGACGAATCGCAAATCATTTTTGCTCTGGTTATTCCTTCTATTGGCATTTTCATTTTGCTTGCTGGCAGAAGCATCGCAGAAGAAATCATCCACCGGATCGATCTTTGTTGCCGACAGAGGCAAATTGAATATTTTTCTCGATAACGTCAGCGTCGGTCACGAAGAATTTGAAATTGGTCAAAGCAGTGGCAGTTGGGTAGCGAAAGGGAATTCATCGATTAAGGTCCCCGAAACCACACCCACCAACGTGACCGGCAATCTCACTTTGCAAGGGGATGGCGCGCCTATCAGCTACGACTGGACCGCGCAAACGGAAAAAACCAATAGCGCCCACATTCTGTTCTCCAATGGCGTAGCGAAAATGACCTTGCAAATGCAGGGTGCTCGCCCCTTTGAGCAGGATCTAACGTTCAGTTCGCCCTTCGTCATCGTGCTCGACAACAATCTTTACCATCAATACGCCGTGCTAGCGCGCGTATACGACTGGTCCCGCAAGGGCACGCAGAATTTCTCGGTGTTGATTCCGCAGGAACTCACTCCCGGCACAATCACCGTCAGCGCTAGCGGCCAGCTAACCTCGGGTGGCAAATCCTATGAAGGATTGAAGGTCGTGACTTCCGACCTCGAAGTAGTCCTCTACCTCGATTCCAATCACCGCCTCATGCGCATCGAAGTTCCCTCCGCAAAGGTCGCTGTTGTGCGCGAATAATTTTTAAGTAAAGTAAGGCGAGATTGCTCGCCATCAACGCGAAAAAATAAGGCTCTGGTACTGCCGAACCCCGACATTTTTCCATCTTGTCTTTTTCTCGGCAACCTTTTACCGTACTTTCCTCAGCTCGAGACTATCCTGAGGTAGAAATTTCATGGACCACATTTCCAACTCTGTATTCCTCTCGAATCCCGGTGGTGTTTCTCGTCGCGAATTCCTCAACGGTATTCTTACCACTTCGCTTCTCACCGGCGTCGCAGCGACCGATCTCTGGGCGGCAGGCGCAGAAAATGCTGTTCCCTATCGTCGCCTGGGTCGCACCGGGGAACGCGTCTCGATGGTCGGCCTGGGCGGTTACCATATCGGCGTCCAATCCGATGAGCAGGAAAGTATACGCATTATCCGCACCGCGCTCGAGGGCGGCATCAATTTTCTGGACAACTGCTGGGACTACAATGGTGGGGAGAGCGAGCTTCGCATGGGCCAAGCGCTGCGTGATGGCTACCGGCAAAAGGCCTTTCTCATGACCAAAATTGACGGCCAGACCAAACAGGCCGCCGCCCTGCAAATCGACGAGTCGCTGCGCAGACTCCAGACCGACCATATTGATCTTCTCCAGTTCCACGAAGTTATTCGCATGAGCGATCCGGAGCGCATTTTTGGTCCGGGCGGCAGCCTCGAAGCGGCACTCGAGGCGCAAAAAGCCGGCAAGATCCGCTTTATCGGTTTCACTGGGCACAAAAATCCCGCGATCCATCTACACATGCTGGAAACGGCAGCCTCTCACAATTTCCATTTTGACGCCGTCCAGATGCCTCTGAATGCCATGGATGCTCATTATGAAAGTTTCGAAAAGCTGGTCTTGCCGGTGCTTGTCAGGAATGAGATCGGCGTCCTCGGCATGAAGCCGATGGGATCCGGGCTTCTACTAAAGAGCAACACCCTCACCCCAGCCGAGTATCTGCTCTACGCCATGAGCCTTCCGACCAGCGTAGTCATTACCGGTTGCCGATCCATCCCGAATGTCCAACAAGCTCTCGACGTTGTGCGCAATTTCAAGCCCCTCACTGCCACCGAGTCTGCCGCACTGCTTGGCAGGACGGCCGAAGCCGCTAAGAACGGTACGTTTGAGGGCTACAAAACCACAACCAGGTTTGACGGCACCGCCCACAATCCCCAGTGGCTCGGCTAGCTCTGCTGCCCAAGGATTGTTGATAGTTTGAATGCGGCCAGCTGTCTGCCTATTCTTCCTCACCCAAAAGGCAGATCCCTCAGTCGCGAACCAGGCAACTGAGGGATAACCATTTCCTAAGCTCCGCCCAGAGTAGCGCCTCGGAACTTCCGGAGCGCTATTCTTCCTGCATCCTGTCAAAACTCTACTAGCGCGCCAGCGGGCGTTGAAATGCCGCCAGTCCTGGACGCCGCAGCGCATAACCCTGCGGTTGACCATGGGCGTGCCCGGGCACGAGCCCATTCGAATGGCTGGCGTGGCCGATGTGCCCGTTTTGTCCGTTGCCATTCGCCGGCGCGGGCTGCGGCAGCCGAGCCGGGTTACCGATAGGGCGTAGGGTGATCGGTGCTGCATTCACGTGATCGCTGATGGCTTGCAAACGCTTCAAAATCGATTGCCATTGCTCCCAGTCCAGTTGGCGCAAGAAAGGGCGGAGGCCTTGTATGAATGGATCCTCCAGCAGCGCTTCGCCGTCCGATTCTGGGATGAAGAACCGGTTCAGACCAACGTTCAACGCTTCGGAAATCTTCTCGAGCGTGCCGAGGCTCGGCGTCATCTGCCCGCTCTCAATGCGTGAGAGATAAGAGCGGCTGACCTTCGATCGCGCCTGCAATTGGCTTTGGGTCATGCTGCGCGATTCCCGTAGTTGGCGAATCCGTTGGCCGATATTCTCGACCGTCTCCTGATTTGCGAACTTAGACGGCATCACTTCCGCTGGAACTTGCTCCTCTTTCACGGCCTCTTCCGGGATCAGATACTCCAACCTCTGAGGCAGTGCGTGCACGCAGCGACGACAGTTGCCGGTACGTGTCCGGTATTGGACAAGCCCACACGTTTTGCACCGTATGACTTCCCGATCGATCTCCAAAGTGTTCATAGTGGTTTCTTTTTCCATATTTGCCGACACCGGTACTCCTCGCTGACTGGTTTTTCCGGCGTGCGGATAGTTGAGGAACGTCGGAGCGTTCTTTGGGGAAGGATGAGTAACTGGCGCAACGGGAGTCTCGCTTGAATGCCTATACTGTGTCAAGAGTATTTTTTGATTTTTCGCAAGGAAATAGCGGTAATTCGCCGTGTTTACGCCCTGTTTTCGCCTGTACTGCCGAACGGGGATAAGGGACTTCCGCATCCTGTAGCGTTGTTCGTAATTCTGCACAACAACATATTGTGCTTTTGATCCTACGCTCGCTCATTTGCAAATAGACACATTTTTCACTTTAAAGCATTTTTAAAAAAAAATTCGACTCAACTGATGCTCGCTGGACTCGCGATGCGCCTCTTACGTTGGTTAGTGGTCACGGATTGGATTTCGGCCGCGCGGCTATTGTCACGCAAGAAGGTCTTCCCCTTTGATGCGGCGCATAGGTTATCCTTCTAGCTCACAGAGGGAGCCACCTGATGCTGTCTCGAGACGATGCCTGGAAGCTGGTTTGCGAATATACGGCTTCCGAGAGTCTTCGAAAGCACATGCTTGCAGTCGAGGCTTGCGTCAGCGCCTACGCTCGAAAATTCAATAACGATCGACAGCTTTGGGGCATCACTGCCCTGCTCCACGATTTTGATTATGAGCGCTGGCCTAACGAAGCTCACGCAGCAAATCAGGAGCATCCTGCGGAAGGGGCAAAAATTCTTCGTGAGCGTGGCTACCCTGAGGAAATGATCCGGGCCATTCTGTCTCACGCGGATTATACCGGAGTTACCCGGGAATCCGCGCTGGAGCACACCTTATTTGCCTGCGATGAGCTCGCGGGCTTTCTCACTGCTTGTACCTACGTTCGCCCATCCAAGAGTATTCTCGACCTGGAAGTCAGTTCGGTGAAAAAGCGCATGAAAGACAAAGCATTCGCGAAAGGCATAAGCCGCGAGGATGTAATTCGGGGGGCAACCGAATTGGGCGTTTCGTTAGAGGAGCACATCACCTTCTGTATCGCCGCGATGAGAGAGCAAGCCGACCCCCTCGGCTTGCGCGGCACACTGTGACTAGATTCCTGCTTCGAGAGGCGGTGCCACAGGCGCCCCGTTGCTGGGCTGAGTTTAGTTTTTAGAAGTCATGTACGAATCGACGAACTCGGTCAAAACTCAGCGCGTTCCCGAGCCTTGATTTTGGGGTTTGCCTTTGGGCTCGCCAGTCTTGGCGGCGAACGAACGCACATAGTTTACCATCATCCAGATCTCATCCGGCTTCATCTGCTGTTCCCCTGCAGGCATCTGCCCTTTGCCTTTTCCAATGATGTAGAACAATTCCCCATCGGTCCTATCTTTCAATGCCCCAGGATCTCGCCAATCGAGAAGTTTCAATTTCATGTCAGCGGCCAAATCGCCCTGGCCATCACCACTTTTTCCATGGCACATGGCACAATCATAGCCGTAAAGCTTCTTTGCTTGAGCCATACCGGCAGGGGTAGCTTTTACGGGGTTGGCCTTCTTGGCTGCCTCCTCAGGTATTTTTGTTTCTTGAGCGGGCGCCGCGGGTGCGGGATCTTGTTGCCATGGCGCCAGAGTTCCCACTGAGGACAAACTTACAATGAGGCAGAATTGCTTCAGCATAGGATATCCTCCATTCACCCCTATCGATATTGCGCGTATTCTACGCCCGCACTCACCCGAGAAGTAACAAATCTTCCATGCCACACGCTTAGAAGTGACTTCGTTTCGTGTGATGAAGGAAGAGGCAGGGTCTGCGGTTGGAGGTCGGTTGCTTTCCTACTTCTGCCCCGTCTGCGGCTCAGTCATGCTCATCCCGCCAATAATGTGCCATCCGTGGCCATTCCGGAGCCAGGTATGAGTGATCGGCAGAGTACTGGAAGTGCCATTTCCACTTTCATCCTGAAATTGATACGTGACCCAATAAGAAGTCACGCCAATGTCTCCCGAGATCTGGATGGCAGCCTGCTTCAATTCAATACGCTTGAACGCGAGGCCTTTCCTCGTTTGGCTTGTAATCCAACCTGTTATGTGGTCCTTGTGGACGGGAGCGGCACTCATGGCAGGCCAGCCGAGAAAATTGCTTTCCCAAAGCGTGGAGTACGCCCTCAAATCATTCGCTTCGACATACTGGAAATAGTCGTGCTCAAGTTTCCAGAGGGTGCGCTCGTCGCCAGCGGCCGAACTTTGAGCGCTTCCGTTATGTAGGAAAAGTAAAGTGCCCATAATTGCGGAGCCCACAAATTTGATTAGAAATTTCTGCATAGAACACCTCGATCGATGGCAAGCCAGTGATTACACAACAGTAATACAAAGCGTATAGGAATATCGGATTCTGCGCGGTTGGTCAGGAATGGAGGGGCGCTAAGACGGAGGAAAGCGCCCCTCTCGGTTTAAAACGGGGTAGATTTATCGAAACTCTATCTTCGCCTCCTTGACCAGAACATACCTGATTAGCTGTATGCCAAATTGTCCCGGCCAAAGCGAAAATGATCGCCCCGGCGCAACTGAATTATAAACACAGGGTTCGATTAGAGGTCATGAAGAGTTCCCTTAATCGCCAATGTTTCTGGTGCGGCAGCGAAGCCGTTTGGAGGGTGGAGCGCCACGGGCTTGATTGGCTGCTCGGCGGTATTTTGAGAGTTCGCCCGTATCGGTGCGATACCTGCGGCAAAAAGTTCTACAGGCGTCCATCAAAAACGGAACACAGCAGCCAGAGCACTCGGCCTCGCCCGCAGCGCACGTAATGGTGGGACGGAAAAATCACGGAGCCACTGGATCGATCCGAGAATTTTGCGGGGCGGAGATGGTGATTTCCACTTCCTCCCCCGGTTTGAGGTTTACAAAATTCCCGTCTTGGCCTTGGAAAGTATTGTCTACGCGAATCAAGCCTCACAAACTCGATCAAGGAAAGGCCATGGCCCGGGTATCCTGACAAGGTACGGCGTTCCCGGATCGCACAATTCCATTTTCGCCCTTCTTGGTAATCGGCCCTTCTGCGAATTACGTAGGTTTAGACTAGCCAAGTCTCTTCCGCGCTGGAGGGAGCGCAAGCGAATTCGTCCCGTGATTTTGAGACCTTCGCCACAAACCGGCACAGTTCGCATTGTTGCTGGTGTTTTTCCAACTGCGCATAAGACTTCGCGAATTTCGCCTGAAGTCGCAACAGTTCTTCGGTTACGGCTACCGGTGGCATTCCGACCAAAGAGTTCATCTCATCGCGCCAGCGGGACCAACTGCTTTGCGCACTTTCGCACCTGTGAAGCAGGGCATCGTATTCCTTGCAAAAAGAAGATTGAAACAAGAGTTCGGAGTTCATGTCTCGGTGTCCTCCCCGACAGGTGTCAATCGCATGCCAGCCGCCAATTCCTTAACTTCTTTGGTTTCTTGTCGTTTAGTCCAAAGGAGTACAGTGTATTCCGCTAGCTCCAGTACCCAAGAAGGTCGAGTGCATCGGGAATTTCTGTAATAATTACCTGAACGGAAAGGGGGCTGTGAGGAGACCAGTACCTTCCTCAAAAAAAAAGGGACGTCTCAGGGAGACGTCCCGGAAGGTGTAGAACGTAGCTGCTGGAAATTACTAAAATTCTAGTGCTGCCCTAGCCGGCCATCCATACATCGTTCAGTGTAAATTCTGGCAATTGCTGTAAATTTCGATTCACCGGAGGTAGCAGCTCATCGCATTGAGATCCTAACCTTAGCCCAGAATGGGAGCGCATCGAGCTTGGAGAGTCTCAAGCCTGAAGGGCCAAAACTGTCGGGTGAGCGGAGTGGCGTCGGAGGTCCCGGCGGGCAAGACAGAAATACAGTGAGACTGGTAAAATGGATGCATATGCTCAATCAGATTTCTGGATTTGATGCCGCAGGATTGCGGCATCCGCGCAGGAAGACTTACGGCGTCAAAGTCGGCCACGTGCAAGTTGGCGGCGGGGCACCGATTGTGGTGCAGTCAATGACCAACACGGACACGGCCGACGTGGAAACGACGTTGCAGCAAACCCTGGAATTGGCCGAAGCGGGCAGCGAAATTGTCCGCTGGACCGTGAATGTTCCGGAGGCCGCGGGGGCTGTACCGATCATCAAAAACCGCTTGCTCGATGCTGGCTGCCGAGTGCCGATCATTGGCGATTTCCATTATAACGGTCACGTGTTGCTCACGAAATTTCCCGAATGCGCAAAAGCATTGGATAAATACCGCATTAACCCGGGAAACGTGGGCGCAGGCCAGCGGCGCGACGAACAATTTTCCACCATCTGCAAAATCGCCGTGGACCAGGGTAAACCCGTGCGCATTGGCGTAAATGGCGGTTCGCTCAATCAGGAACTTGTGATGCAGAAGATGCAGGAGAATACCGACAAGAACCTTGGCAAAGAGTCAGAAGAAATCATTAACGACTGCATGGTACTTTCTGCCTTGCAGTCTACCGAACTAGCTCTCGAGAGCGGATTACGCCACGACCAGATTATTATTTCCTGTAAGACTTCCCGCCCGCGCGATCTGATTACTGTGTATCGCGACCTCGCTCTAAGGACGCAACAACCCTTGCATCTGGGATTGACCGAAGCAGGAATGGGTATGAAGGGCCTGGTCTGGTCTTCGGCTTCCTTAGGGGTGCTCTTGTATCAGGGAATTGGCGATACGGTTCGCGTTTCCTTGACTCCGCGGCCCGGGGGAGATCGTCGTGAAGAAGTGTATGCCTGCTGCGAGCTGTTGCAGTCCCTTGGACTTCGCTCATTTTCGCCAAGCGTTACGGCTTGCCCCGGTTGCGGACGAACCACCAGCACAACCTTCCAAGAACTGGCCGAGCGCACGCAGGATTACATTCGCGAAATGATGCCCACTTGGAAAAATGAATATGACGGCGTCCAAACGATGACGCTGGCGGTGATGGGCTGCATTGTAAATGGGCCCGGTGAATCGAAGGCCGCCAATATCGGAATCAGCTTGCCGGGAACAGGCGAAGCTCCGCGCTGCCCGGTGTATATCGATGGGCAGAAGGACGTCACGCTGGAAGGCACGTACGACGAACTGGCCGCGGCGTTTAAGCATCTGGTTGACACCTATGTGGCGACGAAGTACCCCCGCAAGAGCGCTGAATTTTCTGGCGTTTCCCGATAGGCAAGAGTTGGAACGAGAGCAACCCTAGACCCCCGCGGCGCCAGTATTCGCTGTGGTAGACTTTAAGCATTCGCGATACCAGAGATTACTAAAATAACCCCATGAAAATATCCCGAGAAGATGTGCTTCGTGTTGCCGAACTTTCCTACCTTGATCTGAGCGAACCGGAGCTTGAAGTGTACCGCGCGCAAATCGATGAAATTCTGGAGTACATTGGCAAGTTAAACGAGCTGGACACTAGCAACGTCGAGCCAATGGCTCAGGTGCTCACTGGCGATCAAGCAGCCGACGCGACATTGCGCGAAGATGTGGTGGTGCCATGTACGGTTGCGGGGGATGTATTGAAACACGCGCCTGATCCGGAGCCGCCGTATTTCCGTGTGCCGAAGGTGATTGAACGATAAGCGGGGTGTTCACCGAGAGATCAGCGAGAAAAGTGCCGGAGTTCGCGGAGGTAAGGAAAAAAAGCAGAATGACGACGGGTTGGACAGTTGAAAGTGTTCGGCAAGCGGTTCTCACGAAGAAGGCTTCGGCGCGAGAGATTGCTGGGGAGTATTACAAGCGAATCGCGGCGCAGAACCCAAAGCTGAATGCGTATCTGACTTTGTGCGAAGCGCGGGCATACGAGCAGGCGGATCGCGTCGATGCGATGGCCGCTCAAGGCAAGACGTTGCCCCCGTTGGCCGGAGTTCCAGTAGCGATTAAGGACACCATCAGCACCCGCGGCGTTCGGACGACATGCAGTTCTAAAATCTTGGAGAATTATGTTCCGCCGTACGATGCGACCGCGGTAGTCAAACTGGAAGCAGCAGGCGCCGTGATCCTGGGCAAAACGAATTGCGATGAGTTCGCGATGGGCAGTTCTAACGAGAATTCCGCGTTTGGTTGCGTGCAAAACCCTGTGGCAGCGGGACGGGTGCCAGGTGGATCGAGCGGCGGGTCAGCGGCAGCGGTCGCCGCAGATCTGGCGGTGGCGGCACTTGGGACGGATACTGGCGGTTCGATCCGGCAGCCCGGCTCGTTTTGCGGAATTTCGGCGATGATGGGCAGCTACGGGCGGGTTTCGCGATACGGTTTGATTGCGTTTGCGTCCTCGCTCGATCGCATTGGGCCTTTGGCCCGCAACGTTTCAGACACGGCAAGAATATTGCAGGCTATTGCAGGACGCGATCCGAACGACTCCACTTCCACTACAGCGCCTGTCGAAGACTACTCCCTGACTCTGACGAAACCGGTAAAGGGGATGAAAATTGGTATTCCCAAAGAATATTTTGGGGTAGGAATGGATGAGGCGGTCCGCGAGAAGATCACGGCTGGGATCGAAGTTTTGCGAAACCTCGGTTGCGAACTCGTGGACATCAGCATGCCGCACACGGATTACGCGATCGCAACCTATTACATCATTGCCACAGCGGAGGCGAGTTCCAACCTGGCACGATACGACGGCGTGCGCTACGGTCCGCGAGCGGAAGCGGATTCGCTGATCGGGATGTATCGCAAGACGCGTGGCGCCGGCTTTGGACCGGAAGTAAAGCGGCGGATCGTGTTGGGAACGTATGTGCTCTCGGCGGGATACTACGACGCGTATTACCTGAAAGGGCAAAAAGTACGTGCGCTGATTGCCGATGACTTCCGCCGGGCGTTTGGCAGAGTGGATGCGATTGTGACGCCCACTTCGCCGGTCCCTGCGTTTAAGATGGGTGAGCGAACCAACGATCCTTTGCAAATGTATCTGGCGGATATCTATACCGTGACTGGATCGCTTGCGGGGATACCGGGAATTTCAATACCTTGCGGAAAAATTGGTGGTGAGTTGCCGGTAGGAATGCAAATTTTCGGGCCGGCGTTCGGCGAAGCAAGGGTGTTACAGTTGGCGCAAGCGTTCGCCTCGGCGGGCGGGGCGACAGTTTAGCCCGGGATCGGGGCATGAACTAGCTGCCCTTGCCCCTTTCAACAAGCAGGAGCGGGCCGACCACGGGCTTGGTGATAGAGTAGAGACGTGCGCTCGCTCGATCCAACCCTCACGAAGCTCGCACGGGCTCAGGCAGCCTTTTTCCGGGCTGCGGACGCCGTCTCCCCCGAACACTGGAACACGCCGCCACACGCGAACGAATGGTCCGCAGGCGAATTGGTCGCTCATTTGGTGATGGTTGAGCGGGCCGTGGTAGGCGGCGCAGACCGAATTTCGCAAAAAATTCCCAAATCCATTCCGTTCCACAAACGCTTTCACATTCCAATTTGGATTGTCGAAAGCCGAATGATCCGCAGAAAAACGCCGATCCCCTTGGATCAAGGATTGATCGGGACGAAAGAGGAGATGCTGGCGGAATTGCGCGCCGCACGAGAGCGGACGCTGGCATTCATGGAAGAAACGAAGGACCGCGATTTAAGCGTGTATTGCTGGGAACATGGGTTCCTAGGAATGCTCAACATTTATGAATGGTTTGAAATGATTGCCGCGCACGAGATCAGGCACACGAAGCAGATGAAAGAAATCGCCGCTCACTTCCCGAAAGCTGTAGGAATTTCGTAACTAACATACATTTTTGCATACCACCTGTACCTTTTGACAGGGCAGGGTTGCGGCATCATCCGCCCAAAAACCATGCGAAATACCTGGATTTCTGCCAAATCAGAAAAGTACTAGAGAAAAAGTTTAATGGCGAATAAAACGGAATGACTATTGCTCAGTAAATTGGCATCTTTTATCCTCGACCAATGCATCACATCCGGTGTGAGGGAGAAGCGAAGAAGAGGGCAACAGTGGTAAAGGTCAAGTCTAGTCAAAAAATATTCACTGATTCTGAAGTAGCCAGCTTGACGGGTATTTGCGTTGAGCACCTGCACAATTTCGCGCGTAGCCGACATCTAGGTATGATTGCGCGCGCGGCGGAGGCTGCGGGAGCACAGGCTGAACAATGGTTGTTCACGTTGTCAGACCTGATGGTGCTGGTCACACTCTTTCCCCGCTGCACGCATTAATCGCTAGCCAGAGCATCTGGCAGTCCTGTTGCCTGGCGTAAATGTTTCGTATATTTCGATTCCCCTCCCGTTCTATAAGAAATAATTTGCCAACTTGCGGAATTCTGTTTCACAGGACTATCCTGGAATCAGGCAGATCGAATGCGACGGGAGAGAACTCTGTAGCTGGGGGACAGCATGCGTGCAGCAAGGATTGCACTGCGCTTCGCTTCGTACCTTCCGCTTTTGATGGGCCTCACCGGCTTCCGCACTACTGCGTTTTCACCAGAAAAATCCGCCCAAGATCCCCCCGCAACCCAAAAAGATAAATCTCCACCCACGGCGGTTTTACCGCGCGGAAAAAAATTGATCTTGAAGGACGGAACGTATCAAGTGATCCGGGAGTATCAACGGAACGGAGATCGAGTCCGCTACTACAGCTTGGAAAGAGGCGATTGGGAGGAAATTCCAGCGTCGATGGTGGATTGGGAGGCCACTGCCAAAGTTGCAGGGGACGAAGAAAAATCGGCAGCGGCAGAAGTGGAGAAGATCCACCATCGGGAAGAAGCGGCCCGGATGGATAATGTGGCGGACATCGACGCCAGTTTACAGGTTGGAGGAAAGGGAGCATTTCTGCCGGATGCCGAGGGAATGTATGCGGTGGAAGGAAAGACAGTTCGCGTGATGGATCAGGTCGCATCGCAGCTAAAGGCCGACAAAATGCGAATTCTGGCCCAGATTATGTCGCCCGTGCCGATGGTGCCCGGGAAGCAAAACCTGGTGCTGCCCGGAGCCAGGGCCACGCTGCGGCTGAAGAGTCAAACCCCGGAATTTTATCTTCGCGAACCGCCTCCGGACCCCGAGAAGACTTCCACGATTCAAAAAAGCAAGCGTGCGGCGGACAGCGGGCCGGATGTGGAGTTGATTCGCGCCAAGGTGGTCCACAATGGAAGGCAACTCGAATCGATCAACACGATGTTTGGGGAGCAAGTTTCGAAAAAGGTGAACTCTGTTTCCATTCAGCGTTGGGAGGTTGCGCCGAACGTCTACCGGTTCACCTTGAGCGC
>Ga0209040_10001140_pt1 | contig 20776 bp, 18 predicted proteins | sample BogFormECP12_OM3_FD_188240 | JGI IMG/M metagenome (GOLD analysis project Ga0209040, IMG submission 188240) | Bog forest soil microbial communities from Calvert Island, British Columbia, Canada - ECP12_OM3 (SPAdes) (version 2) | ecosystem: Environmental > Aquatic > Freshwater > Wetlands > Bog ...
GATCGTGTCGGCCAAGTCAGAGAAAGATGACAGCACGTCGTCGGGTTCGATGTGGGCCAATCCGAACGAGCGGATGCCCGGGGTATCGATGACCCAACCGGAACCCGGCAGCGAGTCGCCCAGCGGCAGCGCCACCGACTGCGTCGAGGTATGCCGGCCCCGGCCGATATCGGTCACCACGCCGACAGCCCGATCGGCTTCGGGCACAAGACGATTCACCAAGGTCGACTTGCCGACCCCGGAATGTCCGAGCAGCACGGTGATCTTGCCGGGAAGCAACTCGGCCACCGCGAGCAGGGGATCGTCGACGCCCGCCGCAACCACCGTCAGGTCCAGGTCCACGAACTGCTCGGCGAACGGTTCCGGTGGGGCGAGGTCGGTCTTGGTCAGGCACAGAATCGGTGTCAGCCCGCCGGCGTAGGCGGCGATCAGCGCCCGGTCCACCAGGCCGGTGCGCGGCGGCGGGTCCGCGAGAGCCACCACGATCAGCAGTTGGTCCGCGTTGGCGACCACCACTCGTTCGGTGGGGTCGGTGTCATCGGCGGTGCGCCGCAACACCGTGCGCCGCGGTCCTCGTCGCACGATGCGCGCCAGGGTGTCCGGCCGACCGGACAGATCGCCGACGATGTCGACGTCGTCGCCGACGACGATCGGGGTGCGGCCCAGCTCGCGCGCCCGCATGGCCGTGACCCGGCGATCGGGGCGACCGCCCAGCACGCACCCCCAGCGGCCGCGGTCGACGCTGACCACCATGGCGGCCTCGGCGTCGGCGTGCTCGGGACGGGTCTTGGTGCGCGGTCGCGAGCCCCTGCCGGAGCGGACCTTGACGTCGGACTCGTCGTAGTCGCCGGGCCTCAAACGCTGGTCCTCTTGACCATGTCGGTCCACAGCTGCGGGAAGTCCGGCAGCGTCTTGGTGGTGGCGCCGATGTCGTCGACTTGAACGCCGGCCACCCGCAACCCGACGATCGCGCCGGCCGTCGCCATCCGATGATCGGCATAGGCACGCCAGGTCCCCGGCCGCAGCGGTGTCGCGGTGATTACCAGACCGTCGGGCGTTTCCTGGCAGTTGCCGCCGAGGCGGTTGATCTCGGTGCTCAGCGCGGCGAGCCGATCCGTCTCGTGGCCGCGCAGATGGGCGATGCCGCCCAGCCGGGACACCGATCCCGGCGTTGCCAGCGCCGCCAGCGCGGCCACCGACGGCGTCAGCTCACCGACGGCGCGCAGGTGAACATCGAACCCGTCGTAGGCCGCCGATCCCCGCACCTCAAGGAATGAATCAGTTTGGGTAACAACGGTATTCAATCTAGCCAAGACGCCGAGGATATTCTCGGCGGGTTGCACGCTGCTCGCCGGCCAGCCGGTAATGCGGACCGCTCCGCCGGTCACCACCGCCGCCGCCAGGAATGGAACCGCATTCGACAGATCCGGTTCGATGTCCCAGTGCCGGGCCGCGACCACGCCGGGCCGCACCTGCCAACGGTTCGGGACGGAATCGTCGACATCGACACCGGCCTGCCGCAGCATCGCCACCGTCATCGCGATGTGCGGCGCCGATGGCAACGTCGAGCCGGTGTGTTGCACGGTCAGGCCCTCGGTGAACGACGCCCCGGCCAACAGCAGGCCGGACACGAACTGCGACGACGCCGACGCGTCGATGGCCACGGTGCCGCCGGCGACCGATCCGCTGCCCTGCACCCGGAAAGGCAAACCGATGCCGTCGACGGGGACGCCGAGACCGCGCAGCGCATCCAGCAGCGGCGCGATGGGCCGGGCCCGGGCTTGTTCGTCGCCGTCGAAGTCCACCGCCACATCGGCCAGCGCCGCCAGCGGCGGGACAAAGCGCAAAACGGTGCCGGCCAGGCCGCAGTCCACTCGCGCGTTGGGGCCGGGCGCGATTCGGCCGCTGACCTTCAGGTCGGAGCCGTCCCCGTCGACCTGCAAGCCCAGGGTTCTGAGCGCTCCGATCATCAGGTCGGTATCCCGGCTGCGCAGTGCTCCGCCGATCGTCGAGGTGCCTTGGCCCTGCGCGGCGGCCAGCGCCGCGAGCACCAGCGCCCGGTTCGTCTGCGATTTCGAGCCGGGAACGGTCACGGTCGCGTGCACCGGGGTCGGCGCGAGTGGGGCCGTCCATGTTCCTTGCCGCGCGGTGCTCACCCGTTTCATCCTGCCGTGTCGGCGGGGGTCGTGGATACCGAGCACTATGGGGGTATGTGCGGACGGTTTGCGGTGACGACGGACCCGGCCCAGCTGGCCGAGAAAATCAAGGCGATCGATGAGGCCACCGGCGCCGCTCCCAATGCGGGGGAGCCCAATTACAACGTGGCCCCGACAACCACAGTCGCAACCGTCGTGTCGCGCCATAGCGAGCCCGACGACGGACCGACTCGCCGGGTGCGGCTGATGCGCTGGGGGTTGGTCCCGCCGTGGGTCAAGGCCGATCCCGACTGTGCACCCGAAACCAAAGGCCCGCTGCTGATCAACGCGCGTGCCGACAAGGTGGCCAGCTCGCCGGCTTTCCGCGCGTCGGCGAAGAGCAAGCGCTGCCTGGTGCCGATGGACGGCTGGTATGAATGGCGGCCCAATGCCGACGGCGGCTCAGCGGGCAAGAAGATCCCCAAAACCCCGTTCTTCATGCACCGCGACGACGGCGACCCGCTGTTTATGGCCGGGCTGTGGTCGGTTTGGAAACCGAAGCAGGCCGGCGACGATGCAGCCCCGCTGCTGAGCTGCACGATCATCACCACCGACGCGGTGGGGGAGCTGGCCGAGATCCACGACCGGATGCCGTTGATGCTGGCCGTAGCCGACTGGGACGCCTGGCTGAACCCCGACGCCCCGCTTGACCTCGAGTTGCTGGCCCGCCCGCCGGATGTGCGGGGTATCGAGCTGCGCGAGATCTCCACGCTGGTCAATAGTGTGCGCAACAACGGCCCCGAGCTGCTGGAGCCGGCCAAGCCGCAGCCCGAACAGATCACGTTGCTATAGGCGTCGTCGACGCAGCACCGGAGACCTAGGCCGAGTAGCCGAATACCTAGTGAGTTCGCCGGGCCGGTGACAGACTCTTAGCACGCTTCGACGTGCCTCAGAAGGAGTCCACGATGACCGCAATCCAGCCTCAGACCGAAATCTCCACTCTCACCGTGCGCAACCCCGCGGACGGGCGCGTCGTCGGCACCGTACCGATCGAGATGCCCGATGCGGTTGCGGCGAAGGCCGGTGAGCTGCGCCTGTTCCAACCCGAATGGGAGGGCCTCGGACCGCGCGGCCGCAAGCGGTGGCTGCTGAAATACCAGGACTGGGTGCTGGACAACTCCGAGCGCATCGTCGACCTGGTGCAGTCCGAGAGCGGCAAGACGCGGTCGGAGGCCAGCCTTGAACCGACCCTAATAGCAACCTGGCTCGAACTTGGCGGGTAATGCGGAGCGATTCCTGGCCGACGAGCATCCCCGCTCGTTCAATCCGCTGGCAGTGACGAAGAAACTCACCACCACCTACCGGCCGTATCCGGTCGTAGGAGTCATCAGCCCCTGGAATTTTCCGTTCATGATGCCGGCGTTGGACGCACTACCCGCCTTGGCCGCCGGCGCTGCCGTGCTGGTGAAGCCGTCGGAGGTGACGCCGCTGTCGGCCGTCGAGTTTGTCCGCGGTTGGGCCGAGATCGGCGCCCCGCCGGTGCTGGTGGTGGCGACCGGGCGCGGCGGCACCGGCGCCGCCGTCATCGACAACGTGGATTTCGTGCAATTCACTGGGTCTTCAGCGACGGGCAGGAAGGTGGCGGTCGCGTGCGCTGAGCGGCTGCTGCCCTACAGCCTTGAGCTCGGCGGCAAAGACCCGGCCCTGGTGCTGGCCGACGCTGATCTCGACCGGGCAGCCAACGGCATCGTCTGGGGTGGCATGTTCAATTCGGGTCAGGCATGCGTCTCGGTGGAGCGGGTCTACGTCGAGGCGCCCGTCTATGACGAGTTCGTCGCCAAGCTCACCGAGAAGGTCCGCGAGCTTCGGCAGGGCAACGACGAGCGCAAGTTTGCGTATGACGTTGGGCCACTGGCGACCGACGCACAACGCGACAAGGTGCAACTGCACGTTGATGACGCGGTCGCGGCCGGTGCCCGCGTGACGATCGGCGGCAAGCCGACCGGAACGGGGACGTACTTCGAGCCGACGGTGCTCGTCGACGTCGACCAATCGATGTCCTGCATGATCCAGGAGACTTTCGGACCCACCCTCCCTGTGGTGAAGGTCGCCGATGAGGAGGAGGCAATTCGGCTGGCCAACGACTCGAGGTATGGGTTATCGGCCACGGTGTGGACCGGCGACAAGGAACGCGGTGACCGGGTCGCCCGCCGGCTCGACGTCGGCGCGGTGAACGTCAACGACGTCATGTCGAACGGGTTCGCCTTTGATCTCCCGATGGGAGGTTGGAAGCATTCCGGTGTCGGTACCCGTCTGGGAGGCGCCGCCGGGATACTCAAATACTGCCGGCCACAAGCGATCACCTCCCCGCTCTTCCCGACGCTGGCAATGGAGCCGCTCTGGTATCCGGCGTCGCGGCGACGCACCAAATTCGCGCTGAGCCTGTTGCGTGCGTCCGCGGCGCGTGGTGTACGCCGGCTAGGTATCAAGCCAAGGTAGTCAGGCCTGGTTGTCTAGGCCAGGCGGCGTCTGCCCATTTTGTCGTTAGCGACGGATCGGGTCCCGCCGCCGTGACTTAGCATGCGTGTGTGACTGGCTCATACACATACACATTCGAGGACATACGGAACCGCCCGGTCGCGGTGATCGGGGCGGGAACGCTGGGTCGCCGCATCGCGCTGATGCTGGCCAGCCGGGGCGGAACTGTGCGGATCCACGCGCGGCGCGCTGAACAGCGTGCCGAAGCGACTCATTATGTGACGGAGGCGCTACCGAAGCTGTTGGAGAACAGAGGCTTTGGAGAATTGGGTGTCGCGACGGCCACGGATTCACTCGAAGAGGCATTGGACAGCGTGTGGCTGGTCATCGAGTCCGTTCCGGAGAAGCTCGAGATCAAGATTCCGCTATGGGGCCAGATCGACCAACTGGCGCCATCCGACACCATCTTCGCGACCAACTCGTCGTCGTACCCATCACGTCTGATGGCCGAAAACGTGCGCGACAAAACACGCTTGTGCAACACGCACTTTTACATGCCACCGGAGATCAACGCCCTGGATCTGATGTCGGACGGTCAGACTGACCGCGGCCTGCTCGACACCCTGCTAACCATCCTGCCCGAGTTTGGCGTCTATCCCTTCGAGGCGCTACGGGAGTGCACCGGCTTCATATTCAATCGCGTCTGGGCTGCCATCAAGCGGGAGTCGCTGGCCGTAGTCGCCGAGGGCGTTGCCCGTCCGGAGGATGTCGACGGGATGTTCAAGGTCAACTTTGGCGTGCAGGCCGGGCCGTTTCAGATGATGGATCTGGTCGGCCTGGACGTCGCGCTCGACATCGAGAACCACTACTGCGAAGAGTTCCCGTACCTGCCGAAGAAATCGCGGGACTTGTTGCAGGGATACGTCGATGCGGGCAAGCTCGGCATCAAGACCGGCGAGGGCTTCTACTCGTATCAGTAGCCGGGGTTCGCAGCATCGCTATCGAGGTGCCCAGGTGCCAGAGCGTGGTCGTCGCTGCCGGCGCCCAGGCGGAGAAGCCGCCCTCCAGGCACATCGGCCCGGCGCGGAAGAACACGCCCGTGGTCGCGGTCAGACTCACTGCCACCGCCAACGCCGCCAGGTACGCCGTCCATCGCGGCAGGACGCCGGAGGCGAACACGCAAAACGCATACGCGAAAGCCGTTGCCGCCATGACGAAGCCCCACAAGCCGATTAGCACACCCGGGAAATGAACGCCCACGGTGAAGACCACTTCGGCTGCCAACCCCTCCGCGCGCTGCGCGACGACAAGCTGCGTCGCCATCGCGACCAACAAGAGGCCCGCGATTGTGGCGGTCCCGGCCAGGAAGAGCTCGCTGAGGTAGCGGCCGTCGTCGGATTTGCTCAGGACCCCGCGTACCGCTACGGCGAACATCAACATCAGGGGCGCGGCCAAAGCGTACAGCCAAGCCTGCGTGACCAGCAGGTCGTGCTTTGCGATGAAGAAGTTCTGGTAGGTGGCAGCATCGCCGTTCGCCTGCGGCGGCGCACCGGTTAGCGCTCCAGCGACAATCGCGACGAGGACGTAGGTGATTCCGGCCATGCCGCCCAACCGGATCCACCGACTGTCTGGCATAGCTACCTCACATGGCCGTGCACTGGTCCGCGCGACGGTACGCGATTTCAAGAACGAAGTGGGCGGATTCTCGTGCGGCGCCGCGAGCGTAACGTCACTGCGAAGATCCTGGCCAAATTTCGCAGTGGCGTCACGCTCGCCGAGCCAGGTAGGTGAGGGCGAGTTGAGCGGCGTTGGCGCCGCACATGCCATGCGCGCCCGGTCCCGGCGGGGTGGCCGCAGAGCAGATGTACATGCCGGGCACTCCAATGGTGTACGGCGACAACGTGATTCGCGGACCAAAGGTCAGCTGACGAATGTCCTTGGAGCCGGTCATGATGTCACCGCCCACATAGTTGGGGTTGTAGGCATCCATCTGCGTCGTCGAGCGAACTGTGAAGCCGATGATGCGTTCCCGGAAACCGGGGGCAAACCGCTCGATCTGGGCGATGATCGCCTCGGTCGCGTCGCCGGCATAGCCGTTCGGGACGTGCGCGTAGCTCCACACCGGGTGGATGTTGCCCACCGAGCGTTGCGGATCGGCCAGATACTGCTGACCTACCAGCACGAACGGCCGCTCGGGCATGCGTCCGGCGTGGATCTCCCGCTCGGTGGCGGCAAGTTCGGGGTAGGTCCCGACCAGGTGCACGGTGCCGGCCCGGTGGGCGTCCGGATTCGTCCAAGGAACGCCGCCCTCGACGGCGAAGTCGACTTTGAACGCACCGGGGCCGCGCCGGAACCTGGTGAAGGCCCGGGAAATTCGGCGCGGGAGACGATCACCCAGGATACCGGCGACCGCACCTGGCGCCAGATCGAACATCGTCACGTCCGCCGGCGGCAGCTGCGACGCCTTATCCACCCGGACACCGGTCTCGATCTTGCCGCCCAAGTCGCCCAGCAGCGCCACCATCGCGTTGGCGATCGACTGCGATCCACCTTCTGCCACCGCCCAGCCGTGCCGGTGGCCGGCGGCGATGATGCCTATGCCGATCGCGGAGGTCATCGGGTAGTGCAGCGGCCGGAAGGCATGGGCCGCAACACCTCCGAACAACGCCCGCCCCTCCTCGGTGCGGAACAGCCGGGCGAACGTGGACGCGGGAAGCACGGTGGGTGCACCGAACCGGGCCAGCATCAGCGGATGGTGCGGGAACCGCAGAAGGGGCCGCATGATGTCCTCGCTGAGTGCGTCGAAGTTAGCGGCGGGGTAGCCGAACGCGCGCTGCCACCGCGATCCGTCGCGACCGAGACCTGCCGCGGTCTGCTCCACCGAGCGGTGCAGCACGCCGGCGTTGCCGCCGTCGAGGGGGTGGACACAATCGATCTCCGGCCAGCGCCACCTTAGGCCGTACCGGTCTAGGTTGAAGCTGCTAAGGAACTCCGAGCCGACGGCCATCGGGTGGATCGCCGAGCAGTGGTCGTGCAGCAGGCCGGGGATGATGGCGTCGCCGCTGCGGGTGCCGCCGCCGACTTCGTCGGCGGCCTCCAGCACGGTGACCTGCACGCCTTCGGCGGCCAGGGAGAGGGCGGCGGCGAGCCCGTTGGGCCCGCCGCCTACCACCACTGCGGTGCTCATGCCAGCGCCCCGTGACCTTGGTCTTGGTCTTCGCCTTGATCCGCGCGGACGCCCGGCTTGGTGGCGCTCAGCGACCAGCTCACCTGAGTCGGGATGGGCCCGTTAGGCAGCCAGGGCTGCTCCTCGACCGCATCGGCCACCTTCCAGGTGCCACGCTCGACCACCCCGAGTGCGGCATCGATCAACTGGTAGTGCTGGACGCCGCTCCCAAAGGCTTCCGACTCCACCCAGGCTATGACGCACTCGCCCGGCTCGAATCCGGCCTCGTCCTGCACGGCCTTGATCATGTCTGCGTCGTGCAGGTGGCCGTCGCCGAAGTTGAAGCCGATCAGGGAGTTGCAGGTGAACTCGCCCTCCCGCACCGTGCGGACGTCGATGTCGGGCAGGTGGCTCAGCAGCAGCGAGTACAGGCCACGCGCCTGGCTGTGCATGCTTCGCCATGCGGTCGTCTTCTGCAGGGTGATCTCCGCCCACTTCGGCTCGTAGCCCGCCGCGATGAACTGGTCGATCTGGTTGGACGCCGAGCGGGTGACCTTGTTCAGCTTCTGCTCGGTACCGGGCGCGAAGGACCACAGCGCCGAGGCCCAGTTGCCCGCGTACTGCCGCATCGAAGGCAGGAAGGACACCTTGTCCGGCCGCAGATTGCCCAGGATCGGGTAGAACAGCAGCGCGGCGGCGACGATGAGGGCCAGCCAGGGCGGCGTCATGTCCCAGGGGGCGTATCCGTTCCAGTTCGGGAAACCGAGGAACAGGAAGATCGTGGCGTAGCCGAAGACCACGTTCCATTCCAGCGGCACCGCAAGCGGGAAGGTCGAGATGATGAACAGGTGGAAGCCCACCATGAACAGCGCCGCAACCAGTGTCACCCACTTGTTGGTGGAGAAGAACAGGACCAGCGGAGCAATGATCTCGACGGTGGTGCCATTGACGTGTGCCATGAAGTCCGCCAGTCGCGACGGCCGCATGTCGCTCCCGAATTCGCGGTAATGGGCCCGTCGCAAAAATTTGGGCGCGAATATCGTGTTGCTCACCATCGGCGGAATGACGTTGGCGAAGTGCTTACCGAACTTCGACCAGCCGGCACCGACCCAAACCACCACGATCACCATCTTCAGCGCGATGATCATGTTGACGAACGGGAACACGGCGAAGATGACCAGGACCGGCAAGTACTGCTCGCCGCGGGAGGCCAGGAAGATGATCTTGTCCCGCAGACCGATCAGCACGAGCAGCGCGATCGGCGCGATCAGCAGGGCCGGGTTCACCAGACCGGATGTGTTGTCCGGGACCGCCTTCGAGAGCGAGTCGCTGTGTACGCCCGGTGACAGCAGCGGGACGGCCAGGCTCACCAGCAGTGCCAGGTAGAGCGCGATGTCGAGCCAGGTGCGCCGGTCGCCGTTGGTGAACGGCACCCACTTCCACGGACGCAGCCGGATGGTTCCCGGTCGGGCCCAGAACAGGATGCCGCCGGTCATCGGCTTGACCTTGCCGGCCAACGGCCCCCAGGAGCCGGCCACGCCAATGGCCTCGAGCAGCACGGTCCACAGGATGACCTTCTGGTAGACGATCGGTTGGTTCCACCATTCACTGACGTGCCAGAAGGCGGGCAGCCCCGACGTCAACGTCGCGATTGTGATGCCACCGATCGCGAAGAACACGACCAGCTTCACGATGTAAATGGTGTGGATCATCTTCGGTGAGCCGAAGCCATGTTCGGCCCAGTCGGTGGCGAGGATCCGCATCCGCTCCATCAGCGGCTTCTCCAGGAAGGTGTCCGGATCAACATCCGGAAGATAGGGCTTCGTGAATCCCATTTGAGTAGCTCCTTTTGACCGTTGTTTGCCGTGAGTGGCGCCAACATTAAGAATTGTGCGCCTCGTGACACAGTCGCGGGTCAACAAAACCGCGAGGCGGTGTTATCGCTGATCGACAACCGCGTCTAACGTCGTAGATGTGAAGAAACCACCTGTTGACAGCGATGTCGGGGTGAACAGTTACGTCGCCGAGGTAGCCGGCCGATTGCACGATCGGTTGGCTGACGCGTCGTCGGAGGTTCGTCGTTCTCTCGAGGACCAGATCCCCGAGCTGCGCGGCGATGCGGCGCTGGTGGAGTTGCTCGGGACCAGCGTCGAGGGCAACGTGGACACAATTTTGTACTCGTTGCGGTACGACATCGCAGTCGAGCGTGTCGAGGCGCCCACCGCGGCGCTGGAGTATGCGCGCCGGTTGGCCCAGCGTGGGGTGCCGGTCAACGCGCTGGTGCGCGCTTATCGGCTCGGTCAGCGCCGGGTGAATGAGCTGATTTTCGCCGAATTGCGGGCGATCGACATCCCGGAATCGATGAGGGTGGCGGTAATCGAGGCGATCACCGGCACGATGTTCGAGTACATCGACTGGATGTCGCAGCAGGTTGTCGCTGTCTATGAAGACGAACGTGACCGATGGCTGGAGAATCAGAACAGTCTGCGCGCCCTGCGGGTGCGTGAGATTTTGGCGGCAAACAAGTCCATCGACGTCGATGGGGTAACCACGGCAATTCGCTATCCGCTGCGATGGCATCACCTGGGGCTGGTCACGTGGTATGCGGACCCGGGCACCGAGGGCGACGAACTTGCCCGGCTGCAACGGTTTGTGCGCGACCTGGGCGAAGCCGGCGGTGCCGCCGCCGCCCCGCTCTTCGTTGCCGCCGACCAAAGCTGCGGGTGGGGGTGGCTGCCGTATCGCACCGTGGGCCCCGACGCCGTGGCTGATGTCGTCTCGAAGGTCCGCCGGTTCGCGCTGAGTCGACCGGATCCGCCGAGTGTGGCAATCGGGACGATGGCCGGCGGCGTGGAAGGTTTCCGCCGCTCACATCGGGAGGCAGAGGAGGTCCGCGGCGTCGCGATCGTCAGCGACCGGCGCGGCCAGACGGTGACCGCCGCCACCGATCCGGGGTTGTCCGTGGTGGCGCGTCTGGGAGGCGACGTGGTCGCCACCCGCGACTGGGTGGCCACCGTGCTGGGCGACCTTGCGAGTGATGACGAGAACGACGCGCGACTGCGCGAGACGTTGCGGGTGTTTCTGGCTTGCGGCTCCAGCTACAAGATGGCCGCCGAGGACCTCAACTTGCACTTCAACTCGGTGAAGTATCGCGTGGCCCGTGCCGTCGCCCGGCGCGGCCGGGAGATCGGCAGCGACCGGCTCGACGTTGAACTCGCCTTGCTCGCCTGTCACTGGTACGGCAGCGCGGTTCTGCAGCAAAAAACCCGATAGACCAGCCGGGCTGGTCTATCGGGTTTTGCGAGCAGACGTTAGGCGGCTGCGGCGGCGAGACGGCGGCGGGACACCGTGGGCTGGTAGTTGGCGGCGCGGGCCGGGCCGGCGATCCGACGCCGGATGGCGTGGCCGGCGGTGATGATCGCGGGAACGAGCACGGGGAACGTGGTGAGGGCGAGCATGCCGGCGATGGTCAGGTAGGTCATGATGACGGAGGTCATGGTGGGCTCGTTTCTCCGCGGGGCGGATGGTTGGGATAGGTTGTGGCGGTGGAAGATTCGATTCTTGGCGACCGTGTCGCTGTGTTCGAGATCAAACTTATCGGCGTGGCTTCAGAACGGCGATGTCTTCCACCGACCAAGTTGCGCCGAGTTGTTGTTTCCGGGCGACAAAAACTGTCTGGAATGGGCCCGACCTGCAGCAAAAAACCCGATAGGCCAGCCGGGCTGGTCTATCGGGTTTTGCGAGCAGACGTTAGGCGGCGGCGGCGGCGAGACGGCGACGGGACACCGTGGGCTGGTAGTTGGCCGGGCCGGCGATCCGACGCCGGATGGCGTGGCCGGCGGTGATGATCGCCGGAACCAGCACGGGGAACGTGGTGAGGGCGAGCATGCCGGCGATGGTCAGGTAGGTCATGATGACGGAGGTCATGGTGGGCTCGTTTCTCCGCGGGACGGATGGTTGGGATAGGTTGTGGCAGTGGGTTGTTCGAACGGTTTCCGTTCGAATCAGCTGGCTGCTGAAGAACGTGGCGCTGTGTTCGTGTTGAGAAATCTAACGACGCCACCTCAGCGCGGCGATGTCGCGAACCGACCAACTTGCGACGCGTTGTTGTCTTCAGGTAACAAAAGCAGCTCGGCCCTGTTGCAATATCTGCGCGGCGCCGGATTTTGTTGCCGCTAACATTCTCTTTGCGTCGACGGCGACCTATGGTTTTGCTATGACAACCAGCGAAAAGACAGTTTTCGAAGGTCCCCTGCACCAGCTCGCCCGTAACAGTTGGCAGCTGCTCCTCCTCATCGGCATCACGGCCGTGGCACTTGGTGTCATCGTGCTGTACTGGCCGGGCAAGACACTGCTGGTGGCGGGTGTCCTGTTCGGCATTTACCTGGTGGTGTCCGGGATTGGGTACATGTTCGCCGCCTTCGGCACCCACGCCGGCGCCGCAATGAGGGTGTTGGCGTTCCTTACCGGCGCCGTGTCGCTGGTGCTGGGTTTCTTCTGCTTCCGCGACAGACTCGAGTCCATCCTGCTGTTGGCCCTGTGGATCGGCATCAGTTGGGTGTTTCGCGGGATGACCCTGCTCGCCACGGCGCTATCCTTCGACCACCTGCCAGGACGCGGCTGGCAGATACTCTCCGGTCTGATCATCATCATCGGCGGCGGAGTGATGATCATTTATCCGTACGATTCGATCGGGATCCTGACCCTGGTCGCCGGCTGCTGGCTGATCGCCATCGGCATCATTGACGTCATCAGCGCGTTGCAGGTCCGCCACCGGCTGAAGACGGTGGACCACCGAGTGCAAGGCACTTTGCAAGGCACTTAAGGCAACCGAAGCTCGACCTCGAAAGCCAGACAGAGTTCGGCGAGATCTATTGGCCGCGCGAGCGATCGGTCGGTCAACTCCTCGATGCGGTGCAGACGGTGCCGCACGGTGTTGGGATGGCAATAGATCTTCGCCGCGGCGTCGTTGGCAGAGCCGCCCGCCTCGACCCAGGCCCGGAAGGTATCGAGCAGGATCGTCTGTTCCTCGGCGGGCAGCGCGTTCAGTCGCCCTAGTACTGACGACTTGATCTTGGCCATGACCTCCGGGGCGCTGACCGCCGCGATCGCAAGCGGGGTGTCGTCGAAGACCGCAACGAGTGAGTCGGCCAACGGCTTTGCGGTGACCGCCAGCCGCGCGAATCGCAGCGCGTCGCTGGTTTCGGCAAGCTCATGAAACGTCGGACTGATGCCGACTCGCGCGGTCGCGGCCTGCCGGAGTACCTCGACAAGGGTGCCGAGCGTGTCGGGCGGGGCGGGACCGCGCAGATGGACGATGCCGACCTGCAAGTCCGGCAGCAGCCGCCACGCCGACCGGATATCGCGAATGGAGAGCTTGTTTTCGATTGTGGGCAATCCCAGCTTTCCGATCGCGGGCAGCTCCGCCGCCACGACGACGTAGGGTCCCGAGGTGGGTAGCCGCAGCAGGTCTGCCGCCTCCCAGAGGCTCTGGCTGTCGGTGATCCGCTGCGACAGCAACGCCTCTACCAGCGCCGATCGCTCTTCCTCCCGCTCGAGGATCTGCGCGGTGAGCTGCTGACGGTACGCGCTGGCCATCGCCTGGGTGAACGTGTCCTGGGCGAGGAACACCCGTGCTGTGGCATCCAGGATCGAGTCGGTGGGTATGGCCGCGGCCCGCGCGACCGCGAGGGTCTGCTCCCACATGAATCGGAAACCGATTCGGTACGCGGTCATCACCGCCGGCAGCGGCACGCCGGCGAGCGCGCGGGCGGTGCCGGTGTGCTCGGCGGGTGAGACGTCGACGTCGGCGTGCCCGGCGAGCGAATCGAAGATGAACGTCACGTTGGCGACGCAGCTTTCGCGGACCTCATCCTTCGTGACGACGGTGCCGTCGCTGTATGCGTCGATCTCGCGGCACAGCAGATCAGCCATCGCTTTCCCCAATTTCGGGGCACGGGCCAGCATGAGTTTGCCGAGCTCGGCGATGTGCGGATCAGGGGCGGCGCCACGCCGGACGCCGACGGGGTGTGTTGCCGCGCTCATACCCCGAAACCTTATGCCCGCGCACTGGCGGATGTGGACGGTCAGCCGAAGCGGCTCCGTCCGCGTAACGTCCGCACCAGGCTCCGTCGCGCAAAATAACTCCGTTGTGATCAGGCACAGTTGCCGGCCTTCGATCGTGTGACCGGTCACATAGACGGCAGCACGGAACCCGGCGATGGTGGTCGTATCGCCTCGTCGGCGCATCGTTGGGGATGCTCGGCAAACGCAACTGGCGAGCTTTGGCAGCTGAGCAGCCTGTCCACCATGACTGCGACTTGGCTCGTCCGCTAGGGCTGACATCAATATCGATAATTCCTAGGAACAAGCCATGGACGAACTTGCCACCACCAGCGAACTTGCGACCCGGCAACTCGATTTGTCGCTGAACAACGCCCAGCTATATGCGGAGTATCGCCGGCTCGCCGACGAGCAGGCGGCCTTGCGCCGACTGGCCATGCTGGTGGCCCGCGGGGTCGAGCCGTCGGAGGTGTTCGACGCGGCAACAAACGAAATGCGCCGATGCCTGAATGTGTTTACCGCCGGGTTGTGGCGCTACGAGTCAAGTGCCGAGATCACCATGGTGGGCGCAGCTGCCGAGCCTCCGGCCCTGGCAAAGTGGCCCGTGGGCACCCGAACCCCGATTGACGACAACACCCTGGCAGCGATGGTGCAACGCACCGGCCGGCCCGCGAGGATGGACAACTACGAGAACCTTGCCGGCTCGGTCGCCGCGCGCGTCCGTGCTGTGGGCGTGCGCGCGGCGGTGGGAGTGCCGGTCGTCGTCGATGGACGGATGTGGGGCATGGCCGCCGTCGGGTCGGTAGGGCCCGGGCCAATGCCGGCCGACACCGAGGCCCGCATCAGCGGCTTCGCCGAACTGATCGGCACTGCGCTGGTGGCCGGATACCGCGACGAGCAGAAGCGGCAGATGCTCGATGACACATCGCGGCGCTCAGCTTTGATCGATGCGCTCCTTGAGGGCCGGGTCGTCGACGACTGCAGCTTGTGCGAGGTCGCCGAGCATCTGCGGCTGCCAAAGGATGGTCCCTTTGTGGTCATCGCCGCCGAGGTCGGCTCCCGGGGCAGCGACCCGCTGCCGGTCATCGAATCGAAGTTGCGCAGCTTCGACGTGCATTCGGCATGGCGGCTGCTGCCCGATTGGCAGGTCGGGATTGTGCACGTCACATCCGACCTGCAACTCGACAAGGTGGTCGCTTTGGTGTCTCGGACGGCGCTCGACCGCGTCGGGGTGAGCGCGCGATTCAACGATCTGCGCGACACCCCGCAGGCCTTGCACTTCGCCAAGGTGACGCTGCGGGGCCGGCCCGAGCATGCCTCTCCAGTCGCGGTGTTCGACGGAACGATCTTGGCCACCGCCGCACTCGCCGCGCCAGAGCTGATGGTCAAATCGGCCGGCACTGTTTTGGAGGCGTTTGACGACCTTCCCGAGGAGGAGCGCGAGATCCTGTTCGACACGTTTCGGGTGTGGCAGGACACTGAGACTTCGGTGGGCGCCGCCGCTGAACTACTTTGTTGTCACCCCAACACCGTGCGCTACCGATTGCGCCGAATCGAGAAACGGACCGGACGGTCCCTCTCCCGGCCGCGCGATGTCGCCGAACTATGTCTAGCGTTGGAGATCCATCGTCGGCTCGTCTAATTGCGCGGCGTTTGTGGTCAGGCACAATGGCCGGCTTTCGATCGTGTAGCCGGTGACATCGACGGCAGTGCGGGCTCCCCGCGATGGTGGTGTTGTCACTCGGCAAATGGGGCTGACCATCAATATCGCTAATTCCTAGGGGCGAGAGCCATGGACGAACGCCACACCCCCGGCGCACTTGCAGACAGGCAACTCGATTTGTCACAGGACAACAGCCTGCTATATGCGGAGTATCGCCGGCTGGCCGACGAGCAGGCGGCCTTGCGCCGACTGGCCACGCTGGTGGCCCGCGGTGTCGAACCGTCGGAAGTGTTCGACGCGGTCGTCAAAGAAATGCGCCGCTGTGTTTCCGCGCATACCGCCGGATTATGGCGCTACGAGTCAAGCGGCGAAATCACGAAGGTGGCCACGGCTGAGCATCCTGGAACGCGACTGATCAAGTGGCCCGTGGGCACTCGAATCCCGATCGATGGCAGCAGCCTGGCCGCAATGGTGCAACGAACCGGCCGGCCCGCGCGGATGGACAGCTATGAGACCAGCCTCGGGTCGATCGCCACACGTGTGCGCGCGGTGGGCGTGCGCGCGGCGGTGGGCGTGCCGGTCATCGTCGATGGACGGGTGTGGGGCCTGGCGGCCGTCGGTTCGGTTGCCCCCGGGCCCATGCCCGCCGACAGCGAGGCCCGCATCAGCGGCTTCGCCGAACTGATCGGCCTTGCGCTGGTGGCCGGATACCGCGACGAGCAGAAGCGGCAAATGTTCGACGACACATCGCGGCGCTCGCTATTGGTCGACTCGCTGCTGGAGGGCCGAGTTTTAGACGACTGCAGCTTGGGGGAGGTCGCCGGCTATCTTCGGCTGCCAACGGATGGACCCTTTGTAGTGATTGCCGCCGAGGTTCGCTCCGGAGGTAGCGAGCCGCTGCCGGTCATCGAATCGAAGTTGCGCAGCCTCGACGTGTATTCGGCATGGCGGCTGCTGCCCGATTGGCAGGTCGGGATTGTGCACGTGGCATCCGAGCAGCAACTCGCCAAGGTTATTGCTTTGGCGTCTCGGACGGCGCTCGACCGCGTCGGGGTGAGCGCGCGATTCAATGATCTGCGCGAGACGCCGCAGGCTGTGCATTTCGCAAAGGTGACGCTGCGGGGCCGGCCCGACGGTTCGTCTCGGGTCGCGATGTTCGACGGGACGATCTTGGCCACCGCCGCGCTCGGGGTCCCAGAGGTGATGGTCAAGGCGGTCGGCTCTGTTCTGGCCTGTTTTGGCGACCTGCCAGACGAGGAGCGTGAGATCCTGTGCGAAACGTTTCGGGTGTGGCAGGACACCGACGCCTCGGTGGGCGCTGCCGCTGAACTGCTTTGTTGCCACCCGAACACGATGCGCTACCGATTGCGCCGAATCGAGAAAAGGACCGGACGATCTCTCTCGCGCCCGAGGGATATCGCAGAACTGTGTTTGGCGTTCGAGGTCCATCGCCGTCTCATCTAATCACCATTTTGCCCGAGAAAATCGTCCAGCCAACGGGAACCCTGAGGATCCGGCGCTGACGCGCCACTGAGGATGTTCACCGGTACACGGGGGAAGCCTCGGCATTGTCTTCGACGACAGCGCAGGCGAGCGCGACGACTCATACCCTGGAATAGTCAGCGAACGGTTGTGGACGGAGCCGACATGTCGAAAAGCCCAGAGATGCAGGGCAATCGAGGACCTGCCATCACAATGACTGATCTCATCGATTGTATACGCGAGATCATCGAACGTCACCGAGATTTCACTGCTGCGAGAGGCTATCCGTGTCAATGTAGCGCGGAGGAGCTATCCGATCATTCACGCCATGTGGCCCAAGAGATCGTCGCACGATTGGGATTGCGGCAGGAGAGGGCCGTCAAAGCCAAGGACGAGATCCGTTATATAAGTGCATGGTTCGACGATGAGCTGACGAAATTAGAGGGCGCTGAATAGGTCATGATCCGCCTCTCGGAGTGCTCTGATAGACAATCAGAACGGCCGTCTGACGGCTAAGCGGTGCGCGAATCATGTTTTCAATAGCGGCTTTCGGTGGGTTGCTTCTGGGCGCCGCAATGAGCCAGGTGATCCTCACGCTGTTTGGCCGGCGGCACGCCGGCAACTACTGCCTGACGCATCGCAGCGGCGCTGATGTTGCCGGCGCTGTTGTCGGAGACAACCCGCAATAACTGATGTTGTACGTGAGCATATCGCCACTGACGCTGGCATGTTCAACGATTGATGCATCGGCAAGGAATTCACCGGCCGTCCCCAAAATCCACCGCCGGCGACAATAGCAGGCGGTCGGGGTTGCAGCATCATATTGACCATAAAGGAGCGACATCATGAATAACGTTCTGGTCCAACAGCCTTGGAAAGAAGCGCTGGCGGTCGGGATGTTGACCGCGATTTTGGGTGGTGTGGTGCTGGCGTGGCCTGGTCCGACGATCCTTGTCACGGTGACCTTGTTTGATGTCTGCTTGCTGGGGTTGGCCTAACCACGGGCGGTAATCGCAGTGACTCGTCAAGAACTGTCGATGGGCTGTTTCGCGTGAGGTGGTCAGGCTCGACTGTGACTTACCTCATAAATGCATTTGATCGATCAACCCACAGCGTTGCTGACATCATGGCCGTCCGCACCCCTTACGCAGCCCGGCGTACATCGCGCGCCTGGCGCGGGCGTGCGCCCCTGGCGCCGCCACCACCGGTCGTCTTGACACCGGAACCTCAGGTTGGTCAAGAAGTGGAGGACCGGGATCGTGCGACCGGCTCCGAGCCCGACTTCGAGGACTCGACCCCGGCGGAAACCGCCACTGCCACGATCTCGGTCGACGGCCGCGTCCACGACATCGCCGTGAGCCCTGACGGCCAACACGTCTATGTTGCCCGACCCGACTCGATTGTGGTCATCAACAACAGGCACCACATCGTCGGGAGGATCCCCCTCAGGGAACCTGGGAAAAGCCTGGTGATCGGCGCCGATGGCAAGCAGCTGTTTGTCGTCGATTACGAGGGGGCGGTGGTGGTCGTCGACACCCGCGACCACACCACGCAAACGCTGTGGGGCGGCGGCGCTTCGGCTGTGGTGGTCAGCCCGAACGGACGCCACCTCTACGCAGCCCACAACCAGAACACCGATGGGGGGGCCGATGGTGCGGTCTCCGTGATCGACATCGCTAGCGCGACCACCGTCGCCACCGTGGCCCTCTACGGCGTCGTCGCGCTGGCGATGAGCCCGGACGGTAGCCGCCTGTACGCGATCTCATACGACCGACGCACCACCTACTACCAATATCCCGCGGGACGGCTCACCACCATCGACACCGCCAGCCATGCCGTTCTCAACACCGTAGGTGTCGGCGCCTGTCCGGAAACAATAACCGCGAGTCCGGACGGCGCTTACCTGTACATCACCCATTACGACACATGTTCGGTGTCGGCGGTGAACCTGACGACCGGCGGCGCCACGTCGGTCGCGCTGCGGGACGCTCCGCTGGCTGTGGTGTTCGCTCCGGACAGCGGGCATGCCTACGTACGCAATGTGCATTCGCTCACGGTGATCGACACGACGACCAATGACGTCGACGACATCGATACCGGAGAACTGCCGAGGGGTTTGCAACTCAGCCCCGACGGAAAACGCGCATACATCACCAATTTCGGCGATGGCACCCTCTCGGTCGTCGACACGATCACGAACTGCGTCGCGACCACCGTCGACCTGCCCGGGCATCCCGAAACCGTTGCGGTCGACCCCGAAGGGGAACGTATCTACGTGGGCGACTATTGGTCCGGTGCCGTCGCGATGATCTCGGTACCGACGGTGTGCGACCTGCACACCGACGCCGGTGACTGAACGGCGATTCGCAGCGGCTGCCACGCAATTTGCGAGTGTTCGCCCCAACACCGTCGGCATGGTGATGCTGTTCGAAACCACGATGACCGTGATCGATCCCCGGGCCATGATGCAATCAGAGGTACTTCTAGCGGGAGGACGCGATGTTTTGCCGGGCTATGCGGTCCAAGATAGTCGTCGGTGTGGACGGATCGCCCGCATCCGATGCCGCCGTCCGCTGGGCGGCGCGAGAGGCCATCATGCGTATGGTGCCGATCAAACTGATATACGTTGTCGCCCCGACGCTGGCCAGCTCGGCGATGGCCCCGAACCACACCATCACGCAGGCGGAGGAAGACCGGGCGCGTCAGGCCCTTAGCCGGGCGCGACAAACCGTGGAGGAGTTGGCCGGCGAGATCCAGCCGGACATCCACACCGAGCGGCGGTGCGCCGGTGTGGTGCCAACGCTTGTCGACGCTTCAATCGATGCGCAGATGGTCGTGGTGGGAAACAACGGGCATGCCTTCCGCCGGCAGATGCTTGGCTCGGTCGGCGCGGGGCTGCTGCACCACGCGAACTGCCCAGTAACGGTTGTTCCTGAACCAGAATCGGCACAGCATGGGAGCCGTGATGACGCACCGGTTTTGGTGGGTATCGACGGCTCGACCGCGTCGGACGCGGTCGCTGGGCTAGCCTTCGACGAAGCCTCGCGGCGCGGTGTACCGCTGCTCGCACTGTTGGCCTGGAGCGACGTGGGTGTCTTTCCCATCCTCGGCATGGACTGGAGGACCTACCGCGACGAAGGCGCAGAGCTTCTGGGTGAACGACTGGCCGGCTGGCGGGAACGCTACCCAGACGTGCAGGTGCACAGACGACTGGTCTGCGACGTCCCGGACCGCTGGTTAGTCGACGAGTCCAAGAATGCCCAACTTGTCGTCCTGGGAAGCGGTGGCCGCGGCGGCTACGCCGGGATGCACTGGGGTTCAGTCACTTGCGCGGTCGTGCGGTCCGCGCGCGTTCCGGTCATTGTTGTTCGCAACGGCTGCAATGAAGCCGCCGACCGTGAATGGATACGACGCGTTTGGGGTTGGACCTAACCCAGTTACCCGAGCGGTCATTGCCGCGTCTCATGTGGCCGACTCGGAATCGCCTTGGCCGGACGCTGATTCGCCGATAGAGCCCTAACCATAGCCATCCGCATACCGCGCATTCGGCGGAATGCATCGGTGCCCACTACACCATCGCAACGTCGATGTTGTCACCACGCACAACCGTGTCGATCGCCTCCTGAAAAACAATGGATTGTGGCAGGACTGTCAGCACCGCGCTTGGTAAGGAAGGCGCTGCCATGGGAAACGGCCGCTCACACTGCATGAACAGATCGCCGTAGGCTGCTTCGCATCATGACGACGGCGGATTTTTCGGGCAACGGCCGCACACAGCGGTCTAGGCTG
>Ga0209040_10001141_pt1 | contig 20758 bp, 22 predicted proteins | sample BogFormECP12_OM3_FD_188240 | JGI IMG/M metagenome (GOLD analysis project Ga0209040, IMG submission 188240) | Bog forest soil microbial communities from Calvert Island, British Columbia, Canada - ECP12_OM3 (SPAdes) (version 2) | ecosystem: Environmental > Aquatic > Freshwater > Wetlands > Bog ...
TTGGAGTTGTCGGCCTCCAGACCCTCGTAGAACTCGACGGCCTCGATCGGCCATCCCTGAAACGTCATGCCACCGCCCTTCCCTGTGAAACTTGACCCCAGGGTAAATCAATGAGACTCGGTTCTATCAACTCATTGACATGATTCATGCTGGACGCTACACAGGGGCCATGACGTCTTCTTCTGATGAGGTGCTGGATTTTTGAGTCGGTCTATCGCGGCCGCAATGCTCAGCGGCCGGTGTGGAGTCTCGGTGAGCCGCAGCCCGAGATCGTCGCGTTGATCGACGACGGGAAGTTCCACGGCGAGGTCCTTGACGCCGGCTGCGGGGAGGCCGCAGTGTCGCTGTATCTGGCGCAGCGTGGCTTTACCACCGTCGGCCTCGACCAGTCAGCGACAGCGGTCTCGTTGGCCCGAGCCGAGGCGGACCGGCGCGGGCTGACCAATGCCCGTTTCGAGGCGGCCGACATCAGTTCCTTCACCGGCTATCACGGCCGCTTCGGCACGATCGTCGACAGCACGGTTTTCCACGCGATGCCGGTGGACCGGCGCGAGGGCTACCAGCAGTCGATCGTGCGGGCCGCGGCACCGGGTGCGTCGTATTACGTCCTGGTCTTCGACAGCGCGTCGGTGCCGGTCGGTCCGGTGAACTCGGTGACCGCCGAGGAGTTGGACTCGATCGTGGGCCGGTATTGGACCGTCGAGGAGATTCGTCCCTCCCGCATCCGTGTCCATATCCCCGATGACTACGACGGCTTTCGCGGTTTTGCTCAAGATGGGGTCCGCGACGAAGGCAACGGGCGCAAGTCGATCCCGGCCTGGCTGTTGTCGGCGCACCTGCCCTAGCGCCCGTTTTCCGCACTGATCGAGCGTAGAGCCTGATTTCCGGACGAGGTTCGGGTGCGCGTTAGCCTTTCAGGCCGCGCTGCCACCGCATCAGGTTCCGTTGGCCTCCTTCAGCCTGGCTATTTCGTCGCCCCACACCGACTGGGCGCCGGCATCACCGATGCGGTACACCTGAACCATCGACGAGATTCCGACGGCGAGAGCCACGATTGCGACGATGACGTTGGCGGCCAACCGGCGCTTGGCGGATCGGCGTTCGATCACATGCAGGATCGCAAGCGCCAGCGCGACGACGAGCAACGCGACCGAGAAGTAGATCATCCAGCCGCCACGCGCGGCGTGCTCGCGCAAAATGGGGTCTGGGTTGCGCCTCAGGTTGTACAGCCACTCGCCGGCCTCGGTGGTGATCGGCGTCAGCACCGTTGTCACGATGGCAAGGATCAGCGTGAACCACACCAAATGCCGGCGCGCGGCCGGCGACAGCGCACACACCATCACCAGCAGGGCAGTCAGCGGCGCGAGGACCACCATGAAATGAACGAGCAGAACGTGGGCGGGTAGGCCGTTGACAACGGTCATGTGACTCCTTGGCTGGGTGGGGGGTGCGGCTGCGTCAGCGTCCAAGGCGATCATCCGACACCTCAGACCTTTCGGCTTGGCCAGTCCGGGCTCCGTCAGATGCCGGAGACGTGAACGAGTTGACCGACCATGGCGGTGATGGCCATCGCGAGCCCGCCGCCGATGAGGACCCGCAGCGCGGGTCGGACGACGCCGGTGCCGGCGATCCACGCCCCGAGAATCCCGGTGACTGCAAGGCCGATCAAGGTGATGGCCACGATCAGCCACAGTCGAGCGGTCGGGGTCGAAGCCAACAACCCCAGCAGGGGTAATAAACCCCCGATGAAGAAGCTGGCCGCCGACGCGGCTCCGGCCTGCAACGGGCGGGCGGCGCTGATGTCTGAGTGTCCGAGCTCATCGCGCAGGTGCGCTCCCAGCGGGTCGGCGTCGTGCAGCGCCTGGGCGACCTGCTGAGCCAATGGCTCGGGCACCCCGCGCTCGCGGTAGATGCCCGCCAGCTCAGCCAGTTCGGCCTCAGGGTCGGCGGCCAGTTCGCGCGCCTCTTTGGCGCGGTCGGCGCGCTCGACATCGACCTGGGAGCTGACCGAGACGTACTCGCCGGCCGCCATAGCCATCGATCCGGCCACCAGTCCCGCCACGCCGGCGGTCAGCACCGCGGCCGCCGCCGCGCCGCTGGCGGCGACGCCGACCATCAGGCTGGCGGTGGAGACCAATCCGTCGTTGGCGCCCAGGACCGCGGCCCGTAACCAGCCGGCATGCTGGCCGCGGTGGGCTTCCGCGTGCGGGTTGACCATCTGAAAGAAACTCACCATCTCACCTCGATCGCCGGTTACGGGGACGGCGCGGTCTGAGCACTGCCGCTCACGTCGACCGACCCAGGATGCAGGCACATAGCAGCCGTCGGCTAGGGCACAACGAAACTGTGGCCGGGGACCGGCGACTCGCAAGGCGGGGGCGGGTCCTTGGACCTCGGCTTCGGGGTACTGCGGCTCTGTGTTCAGTGAAACTGCGCCTGGTCGACTGGGGGGCGTGCAATCAGTGGTGCGCCGGTCGTTGCTGCGGCTGCGGCGGTGGGTAGAGCCGACGCTGGTGGTGATCACGGTTGGCGCGTTGGCGGCCGGCGGGATCGCGTGGCTGGCCGGCTGGCGCGCGGTGGCCGACGGGTGCTGGATCGCGGGCACGGTAGTGGCGCTGGTGCCCGCGGTGGTGTGGGTGCTGGCGGCGTTGCGCCGTGGCCGCGTCGGGGTGGATCTGATTGCGGTGTTGTCGCTGGTCGGCACCTTGCTGGTACACGAGTACCTGGCGGGGGCGTTGATCGCGGTGATGCTGGCCGGTGGGCGCGCCCTGGAGGCGGCGGCCGAGCGACGGGCTTCCCACGACCTGCGGGCTCTGCTGGAGCGCGCGCCGCGATTCGCGCGCCGGCGCGTGGGCTCCGAGGTGAGTGTGATCCCGGTGACCGAGGTGGCCGTCGACGACGTGCTGGTCGTGGGCCCCGGCGAGGTGGTGCCGGTGGACGGGCGCATCCTTGACACGGTCGCGGTGCTGGACGAGTCGGCGCTCACCGGGGAACCGTTGCAGGTGGAACGTGGCGTCGGCGAGCCAGTGCGCAGCGGCGTCGTCAACGCCGGCAGTGCGTTTGAGTTGCGCGCCACCGCCACCGCCGAAAACAGCACCTATGCGGGCATCGTGCGGTTGGCGGCACAAGCCGGTGCCGAGAACGCGCCGACCGTGCGGCTGGCCGACCGATATGCGGCGTGGTTCGTGCCGCTGACAATCTCGGTCGCCGGGGTTGCGTGGCTGGCGAGCGGGTCGGCCGTGCGGGCGGTGGCGGTCCTGGTGGTGGCCACCCCGTGTCCGCTGCTGTTGGCGGCGCCCGTGGCGATCGTGTCCGGGCTCTCGCGCGCCTCGCGGCACGGGGTGGTGATCCGCAGCGGCGGCGCCTTGGAAAACCTCGGGCAGGCAAAGACATTGGTGATGGACAAAACCGGCACTTTGACGAGGGGGCAGCCGGTCGTCGTGGAGGTCGTGACCGCGCCGGGGCGTGACGCCGATGGGGTGCTGCGACTGGCCGCCTCGGTGGATCAGATGTCGCCGCACGTGCTGGCCGAGGCCATTGTGACCGAAGCCCTCAGGCGGGGTCTGCAGCTGTCGCTGCCGACCGACGTTGTCGAACAGCCGGGTCGGGGAGTCAGCGCGACGGTCGAGGGCCACCGCGTCGAGGTCGGCAAGCTGCCCGCCGACACGACCGACGCGGGCTGGACCCGCGCGGCGGTCAACCGGGCCCAGCTGGACACCGCGGCCATCGCCTGGGTGTGTGTCGACAGGCAGCCCATCGGTGCGGTGTTGCTGCGAGACCCGCTGCGCCGCACGGCTCCCCGCACGATGCGGCGGCTGCGCGCGGCTGGGCTGAACCGGCTGGTGATGCTGACCGGCGACCGCGCCGAGCCGGCCCGCGAAGTCGCCGCCGTGCTCGGATTGGACGAGGTCTACGCCGACCAGAGCCCGGCCGACAAGGTCGCCGCGGTGCGCGCCGAGCGCGAACGCGCGGTCACCATGATGGTGGGCGACGGAATCAACGACGCGCCCGCGCTGGCCGCGGCCACCATCGGGGTCGCGATGGGTGCGCGCGGGGCCACCGCGTCCTCCGAAGCCGCCGATGTCGTGTTGACCACCGACCGTTTGGACCGGTTGGCCGACGCGATGGACATCGCACGCTGGTCACGGCACATCGCCGTGCAAAGCGCCGTCGTCGGCATGACCTTGTCACTTGCGGCCATGGTGATCGCCGCGCTGGGCTGGTTGCCGCCCGCCGCCGGGGCGCTGCTGCAGGAGGGCATCGACATCGCGGTGATCCTCAACGCGTTGCGCGCCTTGCGAGGCAACCCGGCCACCAAGGTCGAGCTATCGGCCGAAACCGAAGACATGTTGCGCCGCTTCGCCACCGAACACGACCAACTGCGCGACACCCTCGGGCTGCTGCGGGAGGCGGCCGACCGGGTGGCCGCCGGCGATCCGGCCGCGCTGGAGGCGGTGGCCCGGGCTCAGAGGTTTCTCACCGATCAGATCCTGCCCCACGAACGGGCCGAGGAAACCCAGCTCTACCCGGCGCTGGCGCACCCCCTCGGCAGCGGTGAAGCCACCGCCACCATGAGCCGCACCCACGCCGAAATCCAACGGCTGTCGGATCGCATCGGCACCCACCTGGCACTCGCCCAGACCACCGGCGCCATCCAGCCCGACCAGGTCGACGACCTACTGGCCTGCCTCTACGGCCTGTACACGCTGCTGCGGTTGCACTTCCTGCAGGAGGAAGAGAACTACTTCACCCTCGCCCAGGACGAACCCGAGCCGACCCCAACGCCCGGCCCGCCGCGCCAACCCGACACCCCCGCCACCCCGTGACACAAGCTGACTGCCGTCAACGCCATCAGCTGACCGACAGCACCCCCTACCCGTCCAACTGGGATTCACCGCGGCCACCACCGCACCGCCTGATTCATCACGTCGTCCACATGTGTAGTTAAAGGCCGTGCAAGCACGCACGTATTACGCATGTATCGCACGTTCTGACCAGCTCATACGCCGCTGTTGGTCGAAAATTTTACAGACAAGCCGTCGCCCACGGACTCAGGAACCCCTGCGGTGCGTCGGGTCCACCTTTCCCCGGCCGCCCTGGTGCGCGCACCACCGCCGAGGCCCCTACACGCCCAGGTAATCGGTATCTCGGTCTAGCATCGCCGCGTGAGGGGGATGATCGCGCGGTTGCGGTAGCCGGCGCAATAACATTTGCGGCGCCCGCAGGTGCCGACGGTTCCGAACCTGGATGGATGTACGACACGGGCGCCACACAAGATCCATGGATAACCGACCAAATGGTAGTTAACGCCGCCCAGGCTCTAGGTACGCCAGTGGTCCTTCGTTTCGTGCCGTAGTCCGTTTCCTGCGCCCAGCACCAGTGAGTCCGTGTCGGCAGCGGTGTACGCCCACGGTCGGTCCGAGGAACCGCTGGCTGGCGGGCCGGTCCCTTTCCCCGGCGCGCCCCGGTGCGCACCCCGCCGCCGAGGATGACCGGGCCTCTGAGTGGCCCTGTACGCCGCGAACGCGCCCGCCCTGGTATGTAGCTGGCCCGGCGCGATCGTCAGGAACTGAACAGCTGCCAGATCGGACTCGTCACCTTGTGCAAGGTGACGCCCCCGGGCAGGTAGGCGGTCCCGTTGTCGGGGGCGATGCACATCACCATCTAGCCGTCGGCTGATCTGTATGGAGTCCCTTGCGGCGCGTTCGGACAGGCGCTGCCCGCGACATAGGCTCCGGTGATACCGCTGGCATCGACCCAGATCAGTCGAGCAGTCGCCCCCGAGGTGTGAAGCTTGCGCACGTCACCGCGCTGTTCTGGGTGATCAAGACCATCGCGACCACGTTGGGGGAAACCGCCGGCGACATGGTCTCGCAGACCTTCCAGCTCGGCAACCTGCTCGCCACCATCGTGCTGATGGGGCTGTTCGTCATCGCCGTCACGTTCCAGCTGCACGTTTCCATGCGTGACCGCCTCCCCTACCGGCAGTAAGTCGATGCCGATCGATGAAATCGCCGCCGTGCAGGTGGTCTCGGCCGACACCGGGGACGTGCTGCTGCAGCGCAATCTCTGATTTCGGCCCGCGCCCCTGACGGCACGCTCGGTGACGTAGTCGCAGCCGGGCGTTGACCTGCGCCGCAACGATCCTGGAAGAATATTTCCGCCGCCAGCGATCCACCGACCCAACGGCTTCGAATTAACACATGAGTCAGTCGCGAAGGGAGAGTCGGTGGTGCCCGAACACAACTCGGCCATTTTGCCACTTGAGGTGATGTTTCAGGGGCAGTTGCCAAAGGAGGCCGCCTTGATGCGGGTGCTCTACGACGAGCATGCGGCAGCGCTCTGGCGCTACGCCCCCCGGCTCACCGGGGATCCGGCCCACGCCGACGACGTGGTGCAGGAGACCCTGCTGCGGGCGTCACAGGTATGACCGATACGACGTATTCCAAATCCGCGGACCCGGTTGCTCGTCACGGCCGCGGCGCTCCGCGCATTGCCGGTACCTCGGTGGCATTGCCACGGTACCGGTACAAGCAGGACGAAGTGGCACGCGAGTTGACCACGTTCGCCGAGCCGGGGTTCATGCGCTTCGCCCAGACCAGTGGAGTGGACCATCGCAGTCTCGCGCTACCGCTGGCACGTTACCCGAGACTGACTGGCTTCACCGAAGCGAACACCGCCTACATCGAGGTCGCCGTCGACCTTGGTGAGCAGGCAGTACTGTCGGCGCTTGCCGCGGCGGGCATCGAGCCCGACGAGGTTGACGCCATCGTGACGGTCTCGAGCACCGGTGTGGCGGTGCCGACCGTCGACGTGCGGTTGATCTCGCGAATCGGACTGCGGCCCGATGTCAAGCGGGTTCCGTTGTTCGGACTCGGTTGTGTTGCCGGTGCCGCCGGGATGGCACGCGTCCACGACTACCTGCGGGGCTACCCGGCGCACGCGGCGGTCTTGCTGTCGGTCGAGTTGTGCTCACTCACGCTGCAACGCGATGACACCTCGATTCCCGCGCTCATCGGTGTGTGCCTGTTTGGTGACGGTGCGGCCGCCGTGGTTGCCACCGGGGCCGACCGAGCCCCGTTGGGCCCCAGCGCAACTCGAGGCCCGCGCGTCCTGGCGACTCGCAGCCGGCTGTTTCCGGAAACCGTCGACGTGATGGGTTGGAACGTCAGCTCCAGTGGGTTCCAGCTCGTGATGTCCCGTGACGTCCCGAAGATGGCCAATGACTACCTGGGTGAAGAGGTCGACCGGTTCCTCGCCTACCACGGATTGTCCACCGCGGACATCTCGAGGTGGGTCTGCCATCCCGGTGGTCCCAAGGTGCTCGATTCGATCGAGAACGCGATTGGCCTGCCACCGGAAGCGCTTGCGCACAGCAGGAACTCCATGCGGGAGAACGGAAATATTTCTTCCGCGTCGGTGCTCGACGTCCTGCGCCGGACGATCGCCGAGCCGCCACCCGAAGGATCCTTTGGAGTGATGCTCGCGATGGGTCCGGGGTTCAGCGTCGAATTGCTGCTGCTGAGTTGGTGAGGGGTCGACCATGTACTACCTGTTCATCCTCGTCGTCGGCGAGCGCTGTTCGCCGACGGCGCGGCGGCGGTCGTCGCGGTCGGCGAACGCCGTGCCGAACAGATGGGCGCCGCCGGGCCCGACGTGCTCGACTCGCGCAGCCATCTGTATCCCGACTCGTCGCGCACCATGGGGTGGGATGTCGGCGCCTCCGGACTGCAGCTCGTGCTGTCCGCCGACCTGCCTGCCGTCATCGAACGTTATCTGCATGACGACGTCACCGAATTCCTTGGTAACGGATGAGGGTCTCGGTGGTCTTTACCCCTTCGTCTGCAGCTGCACCGCTATGGACGCACCAACCACCAACCCTGAGGGGAACTGTACGCACGGCTGATGTTGAACTCGTCATCGCCTCAGCCATCGCGATGAGTCCGTCGAAACTCAGGTAGGTGGCCATCTTTCGATACCGATTCGCGAAGTCCCGGTAACCGTCCTCGTCTCCTTGGGCGCGTGCCAGCAGCGCCCGCATCCGCAACAGCGGCAGCTCGTGCATGACGAACCCCGGGTCGGTCGGGACGGTCGCCAGCGTGTCGATCTACCTGTCGCCAGACCAGATCGAGGAGGTCAACGCCCTGATGGACGACCATTGGGAGCGCCGCATGGCGGAGGGCGGCAACATACGCATGTTCGAGGCGCCTCTCAGCCCCGATCCGGAGATGACCGACGATTACCTCATCAACTAACCCATCTGGTCAGACACGGCGAAGAGGGTACTCAAACTTTAGTCAGTCTGAGCACACGAAAGATCCACGCACACTTGGCGTTCCACATCGTTACCGTGACGGGGTTCTTGAGGGTGTCGTGAAGGAACAGCCGCTGCGAGCCGTTCGCTTCGGCGTGTGTCTGGCAAGAATTACCGTGCCATCGGATAAGAGCTCACACCCTTGATGGTCCGCATAGCGAACTGCCGGATACCACGGCGATCGGCTGAGCGCCGCTGGCCGCCGCGGCGCGTCGCAGCAGGCGTCTAGCCGGCCCGCTCGATCGCGTCGGCCGCCTCGGCGAGCGCGGCGATGACCCGGTGTGCGCCGTCGGTCGTGAGGAGCACGTCCTCCTCGCCCCGCCTGGTGCTCCGCCGCTCCGCGTCGGCCACCAGCTCGATGCACTCGCGTATCTCTTCGAGGATGTCATCGGTCATGGCCGCTGATGCTACTCGTGCACTGTGGCCGGTCCTTTGCTGTGACCATCTGGCATGTATCTGACACGCGCCAAACAAAACAAGTTCCTGACCTGCAACGATGCCGCTCCCCCGGCTGGACTCGAACCAGCAACCTGTCGGTTAACAGCCGAATGCTCTGCCAATTGAGCTACAGGGGACTGTGCGCGTTGACGGCCGACTTTAGCGTACGGGACAGGCCATGCGCCAAGACGCGCCTGCCCCCGCGACGGCGCCGCCCGCGTCAGGCAGGATGGGGAGACCGCTTCAACCCCTGGAGGAACCGCAGTGATCCGGTATGTCGTCGTGCTTGCCCTGGGCTATGTGTTGGGCGCGAAGGCCGGCCGGCGTCGGTATGAGCAGATCGCCGGCACCTACAAGGCCATGACCGGCAGCCCGGCCGCCAAGTCGATCATCGACGCCGGGCGGCGCAAGATCGCCGACCGGGTCTCCCCCGACCCGGCGATGGTGGCGCTGACCGAGATCGACGGGCGGACCACGGTGTTGGCGCCCCAGGCCCCGGAGGCGCGTCCGCAGGGGTGAACGCTACGGGCCCAGCGGTACGTTGAAGGTCTGACCGGGGAACAACGGACTGGTGCTGATGCCCGGGCCGCCCCCGTTACCGGTCGGCCCGATCCCAACCGACGGGGAACTCGCACCCGGTGACCCACCGCCGCCCGGCTGATCGAGGCACACACCGCCGGTGAGGGAGCCGAACGCCGACAGGCACTGCGCCTGGACGCGCTCGTTGTCACCCACGAACGCCGGCACGACGGCCGCGGCAATCGCCAGGCCGCCGACGATCAGCGACCGCTGTACTCGCTTGTTCACGGGGGGAACCCTACGCGGTCAGGTCGTTTCCGTCTCCGCTTGCCTGTTCGAGCAGGCTGCGGCGGTAGGCCTCCATCGCGACCAGGTCACCGAACAGCGAGTGGTACTCGTCGCCCTGCTCGATCGGCGACATGCGCTGCAGCCTGGACTTCACCTCGGCGATCTGGCGACCCACCCACACCTCCTGCAGCCGGGCCAGCACGCCGCCGATGTAGCGCGGCAGCCTGTCGTCGTCGTCGACGCGGATCGCCTCCACCCCAAGCTCGTTGACCAGGCCCGCGGCGGCGGGCACCTGCTCGCGCACCGCCTCGATCCACTCGGCGCCGGTGACGCCGCTCGCGGCCCCGCCGGCGGCGGCGATCGCCGCGCGCACCGCCGCGTAGCCGGGATGGGTGAAGCTTCCCACGGTCAACGCGTCGAACACCGGGCCGGCCAGGGCCGGGTACTGCAGCGCCGACTTGAGCGCCTCACGCTGCGGCCACAGCGTCGGGTCGCGCGGGTCCGGCCTCGCCGGCTGTTCCGCTGACTTCGACGGCCCCGGCGGTGCCGCGGCGCGCCGCACGTCGCGCCTGGTCGTGCGGCCGTGGCGGTGGGCCTCCTCCCGGACGCGCCCGATCACCTGCGCCACGTCGTCCCAGCCGACCCAGCCGACAAGCTGGCGGGCGTACTCGTCGCGCAACGTCGGGTCCTTGATCCGGGCCACCATCGGCACGCAGCGCCGCAGCGCGCCGACCCGCCCCTCGGCGGTCTCCAGGTCCATCTCGGCAAGCGTGGTGCGGATGGCGAACTCGAACAGCGGGGTGCGGCGCGCCACCAGGTCCCGCAGGGCGCCGTCGCCGGATTTCAGCCGCAGGTCGCACGGGTCCATCCCGTCGGCGGCCACCGCGACGAACGACTGCCCGGCGAGGTTCTGCTCGCCGCCGAACGCCTTGAGCGCGGCGGCGCGGCCGGCCTCGTCGCCGTCGAACACATAGATCAGCTCGCCGCGAAAGAAGCTGTCGTCCATCATGAGTCGGCGCAGCATCGCCAGGTGCTCGTCGCCGAACGCGGTGCCGCACGACGCCACCGCGGTGGTGACGCCCGCCAGGTGCATCGCCATCACGTCCGTGTAACCCTCGACGACGACCGCCTGGTGGCCCTTGGCGATGTCGCGCTTGGCCAGGTCGATTCCGAACAGCACGGACGATTTCTTGTACAGCACCGTTTCGGGGGTGTTGACGTACTTGGCTTCCATCGGGTCGTCGTCGAAGATGCGCCGCGCGCCGAAGCCGATCACCTCGCCGCTGCTGGCCCGGATCGGCCACAGCAGCCTGCGGTGGAAGCGGTCCATCGGGCCGCGCCGGCCCTCCCGCGACAGCCCGGCCGCCTCGAGCTCCTTGTACTCGAAACCCTTGCGCAGCAGGTGTTTGGTCAGCGTGTCCCAACCCGACGGGGCGAACCCGCAGCCGAAGTGGCGGGCCGCCTCGCCGTCGAAGTTGCGGTCGATCAGGTAGCGGCGGGCGGGCTCGGCCTCGTCGGAGTTCAGCGCGGCCGCGTAGAACTCCTGGGCGGCGGCGTTCGCGGCGATCAGGCGGCTGCGGCTGCCGCGGTCACGCTGCACCGCGGTGCCACCGCTGTAGGTGATGGTGTAGCCGACGCGGTCGGCCAGCCGCTCGACGGCCTCCACGAAGCTGACGTGCTCCATCTTCTGCACGAACGCGTACACGTCGCCGCCCTCACCGCAGCCGAAGCAGTGGAAGTGTCCGTGGTTGGGCCGGACGTGAAACGACGGCGACTTCTCGTCGTGGAACGGGCAGAGGCCCTTCAGGGAATCGGCTCCGGCCCGGCGCAGCTGGACGTAGTCGCCGACGACCTCCTCGATGCGGACCCGTTCACGGATGGCCGCGATGTCACGATCAGGGATGCGGCCGGGCACGGGCTCAGTTTAGGCCGGTTGCAACCGCTCCAGGCGGCCCTCGGTAAACGACGCGATCTGGTCGACGATCACCCGCAGCCGCTGCCCGTCGTCGGTGGCCGCGTTGAACGTGGGCGCGAACAGCGGGTCCAGCGTCGCCGGAGCACCGGCCAGCAGCCAGTGCGCGACGGCCTTCACCCGGTCGCGCTGCTGAGCCTGCAACGTCAGGTGGCGGGGATCGGACATGATGAACTGCAGCGCGAGGACCTTCAGCAGCGCTACCTCGGCGCGGACCACGTCGGGCACCCGCAGGCCGGTGTCGAAGCGGGCCAGCGGGCCCGGGCCCGCGACGTCGCGGGTCGCCGCGATCGCGGCCGACGCGAACCGCCCGACCAGCTCGCTGGTCAGCCGCTTCAGGGCGGCCGATGCGGCCAGGGTCGCGTCGTACTTGCCGACGGCGGCGACCACCTCGAGCCGGGACAGCCGGCCGGCGGCGGCCACGAGGTCGTCGGCCACATAGCCGAATTCGCGCTCACCGAGCCGGCCCAGCGTCGCGGCGGCGTCGTCGTCGGCGAGCACGCGCAGCTCGATGCGCCCGGAGACGACGCCGTCCTCGACGTCGTGCACCGAGTACGCGACATCGTCGGCCCAGTCCATCACCTGCGCTTCCAGGCACGGCCGGCCGGCCGGGGCGCCGTCGCGCACCCAGGCGAGCACGCCGGCGTCCTCGGCGTAGGCCCCGTACTTGCCGGGACCCCGCCCGCGCAGCCACGGGTACTTCGTCACGGCGTCCAGCCCCGCGCGGGTCAGGTTCAAGCCGAAGCTGACACCTTGGGCGTCAACGACTTTCGGCTCCAAGCGGGCCAAGATCCTCAGGTTCTGGGCGTTGCCCTCGAACCCGCCGTGCCCGGCGGCCAGCTCGTCGAGCGCGCGTTCGCCGTTGTGCCCGTAGGGCGGGTGCCCGATGTCGTGGGCCAGGCCGGCCATGTCGACCAGGTCGGGGTCGCAGCCCAGCCCGACGGCCATGCCCCGCCCGATCTGCGCGACCTCCAGGGAATGGGTCAGCCGGGTGCGCGGGGTGTCGCTCTCCCGCGGCCTGACGACCTGGGTCTTGTCGGCCAGGCGCCGCAGCGCGGCGCTGTGCAGCACACGGGCCCGGTCGCGGGAGAAGTCGCTGCGGTGCTCGGTGCCGGTGCCGGGAAGCGCGGCGGCTTTGGGCGCCTCGGCAACCCTCCGCTGGCGGTCGTGCGCGCCATAGGCGTCGTGTTGATTGGTGGCCACTGCCGCACAGTCTGCCAGCATCGCCCGCGACGGCGCCGCATCGCACTACATTGACGACCATGCGGATCGCACGACTTTTCGGCCTGCTCGCCGTGGTGCTCACCGCCGGTTTCCTCGTCGCCCCGGCGGCCACCGCGCAGCCGCCGTTCCGGCTGCCGGGACAGGTCACCGACCAGGCCGGCGCGCTGAGCGCGTCGCAGCGCGGCGAGGTGCAATCGGCCGTCGACAAGCTCTACAACGACCGCAAGATCCGGCTGTGGGTGGTCTACGTCGACACCTTCTCCGGGCAGGGCGCGGTCAGCTGGGCGCGGAACACGATGAGCGTCAGCGACCTCGGCAACTTCGACGCGCTGCTGGCCATCGCCACGGGCGAACGGGCCTACGCGTTCGAAGTGCCGTCCTCGGTGGGCGGCGTCACCGCTCAGCAGGTCGACGACCTGCGGCGCAACAAGATCGAGCCGGCGTTGCGCGCCAACGAGTGGGCCGGCGCGGCGGTCGCCGCGGCCACCGGCCTGGACGCGACGACCAGCGGCAAGGGCAGCGGGTTGTCGTCGTCGTCGCTGCTGATCGCACTGGCCATCGTCGCCGTCGGCGCGGTGGCTCTGGTGCTGTGGGGCCGCCGGCGACGCGCGCGGCGCAAGGCGGCCGAGCTCGCCGCGGCCCGCCGGGTCGACCCGACCGACCCCGAGGCGCTGGCGGCGGTGTCGGTGGACGCACTCGACGAGCTGTCGAAGTCGATGGTCGTGCAGGTCGACAACGCGGTGCGGACCAGCAGCAACGAGCTCGCGCTCGCCGTCGAGGAATTCGGTGAGGACCGGACCGCGCCGTTCACGCAGGCGGTCGACAACGCGAAGGCGACCGTGGCGCAGGCATTCAACGTCCGCCAGCAGCTCGACGACGCGATCCCCGAAACCCCCGCGCAGCAGCGCGACCTGCTGACCCGCGTGATCGTCGCCGCCGCCCGCGCCAACCGGGAGCTCGAAGCGCAGACCGACGCTTTCCACAACCTGCGGGACCTGGTGGTCAACGCGCCGGAACGGTTGGACTCGCTGACTCGGCAGCTGGTCGACGTGACCGCACGGATCGACCCGTCGCAGCAGAGGCTCACCGCGCTGCACGCCGAATTCGCCGACACCGCTCTGGCTTCGGTCGCCCGCAATGTGGCGGCAGCCAAGGAGCGGCTGACCTTCGCGGACCAGTCGATCAGCCGGGCCCGCGAGCTGGTGGCCCGGCCCGCCGCCAAGACGCAGACCGAACTGGTCGACTGCATCCGGGCCACCGAATCGGCCTTGGTGCAAGCCGGTTCGATGCTGGACGCCGTCGAGAGCGCCGCCAGTGACATCCGGCGAGCGGTGGCAACACTGCCGTCGGCGATCAGCGACATCCAGAACGGCATCGAGGCGGCCGCGGCGCAACTTGCCCAGGCCGACACCCCCCACGCCGCCGAACTGGGCGCGGCGCGCGACGCCGCGGTCAAAGCCGTCGCGGACGCGCAGAGCACCGGCGCGGCCGACCCGCTCGGCACGTTCACAGAGCTGACCAAAGCCGACGCCGACCTGGACCGGCTGCTGGCCAGCGTCGCGGAGGAACGCGAGGCCGCCGAGCGGTTGAGCCGCGCGTTCGACCAGGCTTTGTTCACCGCCCAGTCGCGGGTGCGGTCCGTGTCGGACTACATCGACACCCGGCGCGGCAGCATCGGCCCCGAGGCCCGCACCCGGCTGGCCGAGGCGGTGCGCCAACTCGAGGCGGCGCAGGCGTCGAAAACGACCAACCTGACCGAAGCGATCGCGTACGCGAACAGCGCATCGACGCTCGCCGCCCAGGCCCAGTCGATGGCCAACGCCGACGTGCAGGCCGGCCAGCGGGCGTACACCGGCCGCTACGGCCGCGGCGGCTCCGACATGGGCGCGATGGTCGGCGGCATCATCATCGGCGACATCCTGTCCGGCGGGATGCGCGGCGGGTTCGGGGGCGGCGGTGGCTGGAGTTCGACAACCTACGGCGGGTCGGCGGGCGGGGGCGGGATGTTCGGCGGCGGCGGGCGGTTCTGATCCGCGTGTGGTCCCCCGTCAGCAGCCGGTGAGGCGCTTGGCCAGGTAGTCACGCACCCCGTCGAGCGCGATGCGTTCCTGCGTCATCACATCGCGCTCGCGCACCGTCACGGCCTGATCCTGCAGCGTCTCGAAGTCCACGGTCACGCAGAACGGCGTGCCGATCTCGTCCTGACGCCGGTAGCGGCGCCCGATCGCGCCGGCGTCGTCGAACTCGACGTTCCAGCACCGCCGCAACTCGGCGGCCAGGTCACGGGCCTTCGGGCTCAGGTCGGCGTGCCGCGACAGCGGCAGCACGGCCGCCTTGACCGGCGCCAGCCGCGGGTCAAGGCGCAGCACCGTGCGTTTCTCCATGGCGCCCTTGGCATTCGGCGCCTCGTCCTCGGTGTACGCGTCGATCAGAAACGCCATGAACGACCGCGTCAGCCCCGCGGCCGGCTCGACCACATACGGGACGTAGCGGGTGTCGGTGCCCTGGTCGTAGAACGACAGGTCGACCCCGGAGTGCTTCGAGTGCGTCGACAGGTCGAAGTCGGTGCGGTTGGCCACACCCTCCAGCTCACCCCACGGGTTGGTCTGGAAGCCGAACTTGTACTCGATGTCCACCGTGCGGTCGGAGTAGTGCGACAGCTTGTCCTTCGGGTGTTCGAACAGCCGCAGGTTGTCCCGGTTGATACCAAGGTCGATGTACCACTGCAGCCGGGTGTCGATCCAGTACTGGTGCCACTGCGGCGCGGTCGACGGCTCGACGAAGTACTCCATCTCCATCTGCTCGAACTCGCGGGTGCGGAAGATGAAGTTGCCGGGGGTGATCTCGTTGCGGAAGCTCTTGCCGATCTGGCCGATGCCGAACGGCGGCTTCTTGCGCGACGTCGTGACCACGTTGGCGAAGTTCACGAAGATGCCCTGCGCGGTCTCCGGCCGCAGATAGTGCAGCCCCTCCTCGGTCTCGATCGGGCCGAGGTAGGTCTTGAGCATCATGTTGAACTCGCGGGGCTCCGTCCACCGGCCCGGCTCGCCGGTGTCGGGGTCGCGGATGTCGGCCAGCCCGTTGGGCGGCGGGTGGCCGTGCTTGGCCTCGTAGGCCTCGATGAGATGGTCTGCGCGGTAACGCTTGTGGGTGATCAGCGACTCGACCAGCGGGTCATGGAAGACCTCGACGTGGCCGGAGGCCACCCACACCTCGCGGGGCAGGATGATCGACGAGTCGATGCCGACGACGTCGTCGCGGCCGGTGACCACCGCCTGCCACCACTGCCGCTTGATGTTCTCCTTGAGCTCGACACCGAAGGGCCCGTAGTCCCACGCCGACTTCGTGCCGCCGTAGATCTCGCCGGACGGGAACACGAACCCGCGCCGCTTGGCCAGGTTGACGACGGTGTCGATGATGGACGCCACGAGGGCTTTGTCTCCTGTTGTGTCGGGTTGGTGCGGTCGTTCGGTCGTCGGGTCGGCGTTGGGTCGGCGTCGGGTCGGCGTCGGGTCGGCGTCGGGTCGGCGTCGGTCGGCGGGACCAGCCATACAGCCTAGCGATGCGTTGACATGCGTGATCACGCATGTATGGTGGGACATCGGAATGGAAACCATTTTCAGCAATGGGTTGGCGCACCGCCACGGCGGCGAGCCGCCGGCGCTGCCGACGCGGGATGTGCTGGACACCGCCGGTGACCTGCTGCGCGCGCTTGCCGCGCCGGTGCGGATCGCGATCGTGCTGCAGCTGCGGGAATCCGCGCGCTGCGTGCACGAGATCGTCGACGCGCTGGGCGCGCCGCAGCCGCTGGTCAGCCAGCACCTGCGGATCCTGAAGGCCGCGGGCGTCGTCGCCGGGGAACGATCGGGCCGCGAGGTGCTCTACCGCCTGGTCGACCACCATCTGGCGGACATCGTCGCGGCCGCGGTCACCCACGCCGGGGAGGAGCCGACGTGACCGCGGCAACGCCCCGCTCCACGCGCCAGCGCGCCGCGATCACCGCGCTGCTGGACAGCCTCGACGAATTCCGTTCCGCCCAGGAGATTCACGACGAACTGCGCCGCCGCGGCGAGGCGATCGGGCTGACCACGGTGTACCGGACACTGCAGCAGATGTCGGCCACCGGTGCGGTCGACACGTTGCGCGCCGACACCGGCGAGTCGGTGTACCGGCGGTGCTCGGAGAACCACCACCACCACCTGGTGTGCCGGGCCTGCGGCTTCACCGTGGAGATCGAGGGCGGCGACGTCGAGGCCTGGGCCGCCGAAGTCGCCAAGACACACGGCTTTTCCGAGGCCAGCCACACGATCGAGATCTTCGGCACGTGCGCCGCCTGCGCGGGCGATCGGCCGCTGTCGCGAGCGGAACGCAAGGCCTAGCCGGTCAACCCGCGGCGCACGTCCGCGCCCGTACTGAGCACCATCAGGATCAGCGTGCGCAGCGCGTCGTCGGTGAGCCCGTTGCCGGGGAAGTTGTAGCGCAGCAGCACCTCGCCGACGCGTTTGTCTTCCACGAGCGCGACCGTGCCCAGCATCGTGGCGCGGGCATATTCGGCGATCTTGGCCCGAATTCGCCTGTCCACCGGGATATCCCACGCCAGGATCTGCGACAGCGACACCAGGTCGAGGTCGTCGGCGACGCTCACCACGCGCAGCGACGCCAACGTGCCGTCATGGCGGACCGTCAGCGCGCCGTCGTCCTCTTCGGCGATCGCGACAAGGCCCTCGAGCGCCGCCCTCAGACGACGCTGCAGCTCCGGCCGGGCCACCTGATCCCGCCCGGTGCCTAGTGCCCGCCGAATCTGCGGTTGCGGTCCGCGTATTGCAGGCACGCGTCCCACAGGTCGCGGCGGTCGTAGTCCGGCCACAGCTTGTCCTGGAACACGTACTCGGCGTAGGCCGACTGCCACAGCAGGAAGTTGCTCGCCCGCTGCTCCCCGGAGGTGCGGATGAACAGGTCCACGTCGGGTATGTCGGGGCGCTGCAGGTGCTCGGCGACCGTCTCCTCGCTGATCCGGTCCGGGTCCAGCCGGCCGGCGGCCACCTCCTGCCCGATTTTGCGGGCAGCCTCCGCGATTTCGGTGCGACCGCCGTAGTTGACGCAGTAGTTGACGGTGATCACGTCGTTGTCGAACGTCATCTCCTCGGCGATCTCGAACTCCTTGATCACGCTGCGCCACATCCGGGGCCGTGAACCGACCCAGCGCATGTTCACGCCCATCTGATCGAGCACGACGCGGCGCCGCCGCACCACGTCACGGTTGAAGCCCATCAGGAAGCGGACCTCCTCGGTGCTGCGTTTCCAGTTCTCCGTCGAGAACGCGTAAACGGACAGCGACTTGATGCCCAGTTCGATGGCGCCGCAGGTGATATCGATGAGCACCGCCTCGCCCATCTTGTGACCCTCGGTGCGGTTCAGGCCGCGCTGGGTCGCCCAGCGGCCGTTTCCGTCCATGACGATGGCCACGTGATTGGGCATCTGCTCGGCGGGAATCCGAGGCGCGGCGGCCTTGGAAACGTGCTGCGGCGGCCGGCGCGGACCACCGTCGGGGGCGGGCGGCAACTCCGGGAAGTGAACCGGCCACGTCGACTTGTCCGGGAAGACCGGGTAGTCGTCGGGCGGCGGCGCCAGTTGCGGGAACGGTGCGGCGTCCCTGCGGTCAGCTTCCCGCAGCAAGCTGCTCACCCGGTTCCTCGCCATGGGCTTCATCCTGCCTGACCAGCGCCAGTTGATGGTCGGCGGCCGCGGGTTCGACCCGCTGGACGCGTTCCACCAGCGGCAATGTACGCAACTGACGTTCGAGGTGCCACTGCAGGTGCGCGGCCACCAGGCCGCTGGCCTGGCTGCGGTGCGACTGCGGTGCGGCCTGCGCGAACTCCCAGTCGCCGTCGTGCAGCGCCGACATCAGCTCCAGCACACCCTGGGGCGGGGTGGCCGATCCCGCGGGCCTGCAGTGCACGCACACGCTGCCGCCCGCCCCGACGTGAAACGCCCGGTGCGGGCCCGGGGCCGCGCACCGGGCGCACCCGGTGAGGGCCGGCGCCCAGCCGGCGATCCCCATCGCGCGCAGCAGATACGCGTCGAGCACCAGTTCGCCGGGACGGTGGCCGTCGGCCACCGCGCGCAGCGCCGCGACGGTGAGCCGGTGCAGCGCCGGAACCGGGGCGCGTTCCTCACCGGCCAGGCGCTCGGCGGTCTCCAGCACCGCGCACGCGCAGGTGTAGCGGCCGTAGTCGCTGACGATGTCGGTGGCGAACGCGTCGATGGCCGCAACCTGCGTGACGATGTCCAGGTTCCGGCCGGGATGCAGCTGAACGTCGATGTGGGCGAACGGCTCCAGCCGGGCACCGAACCTGCTGCGGGTTCGCCGCACACCCTTGGCCACCGCGCGCACCAACCCGTGCTCACGGGTGAGCAGGGTGACGATCCGGTCGGCCTCGCCGAGCTTGTGCTGGCGCAGCACCACCGCCCGGTCCCGGTACAGCCGCATTGGCCCAGTTTGGCACTGCATTCGGATAAAACCGGTACGCGGGGCCGATTAACCTCGCAGCCATGGCGGCGTTTCCGGCGCGGTTCCCCACCCTGGCCGGCCAGCTCTACCAGCTGGCCACCGGCAGCGTGAGTTCCGACGAGCTGGTGCGGCGCTCACTGCATGCGATCACCGCCAGCCAGTCCACGCTCAACGCGTTCCGGGTGGTGCTCACCGAGCAGGCGCTCGCCGACGCCGCCGAAGCCGACCGCCGCCGCGCCAACGGCGATCAGGCGCCGCTGCTCGGGGTGCCGATCGCGGTCAAGGACGACGTCGACGTCGCCGGTGTGCCCACCGCGTTCGGCACCGACGGCCACGTCCGGCCCGCGACGCACGACGCCGAGGTGGTGCGCCGGCTGCGGGCGGCGGGCGCCGTGATCGTCGGCAAGACCAACACCTGTGAGTTCGGGCAGTGGCCGTTCACCAGCGGTCCAGGCTTCGGCCACACCCGAAACCCGTGGTCGCGCAAGCACAGCCCGGGCGGGTCGTCGGGCGGCAGCGCGGCGGCCGTGGCCGCCGGGCTCGTCGCCGCGGCGATCGGCTCCGACGCCGCCGGCAGCATCCGCGTCCCCGCGGCGTGGACGCATCTGGTCGGGATCAAGCCGCAGCGGGGCCGCATCTCCACCTGGCCGCTGCGCGAGGCGTTCAACGGCATCACCTCCTACGGGGTGCTGGCCCGCACGGTCACCGACGCCGCGCTGCTGCTCGACGCGGCCTCGGGCAACGTCAGCGGCGACCTGCACACGCCGCCGCCGGTGCGGGTGTCCGCGCATGTCGGCGTCGCGCCGGGGCCGCTGAAAATCGCGATGTCGCTGCGGTTTCCGTTCACCGGATTCCGGGCACGGCTGCACCCCGAAATCCTCGCCGCGATGCAACGCGTCGCCGGGCAACTGGAGTCGGCCGGCCACACCATCATGGAGGGCGACCCGAACTACGGCCTGCGGTTGTCGCTGAGCTTTCTGGCCCGCTCGACCTCCGGGCTGCTGGACTGGTCGGAACGGGTCGGCGACGGCGTGGTCCTCGACCGGCGCACGAGGGCCAACATGCGCCTGGGCCGGCTGCTGTCGGAGCACGCTTTGAGACGGGCCCGGCGTGCCGAGGCCGCCGCCCAGCGCCGCATGGGCTCGATCTTCGACACCGTGGACGTGGTGCTGGCCCCGACCACCGCGCAACCGCCGCCGCTGGCGCACGCGTTCGACAACCTGGGCGGGCTGGGCACCAATCGGGCGATGATCGCCGGCTGCCCGGTGTGCTGGCCGTGGAACGTGGTGGGCTGGCCGTCGATCAACGTGCCGGCCGGCTTCACCGCCGACGGCCTGCCGATCGGCGTGCAGCTGATGGGCCCGGCTTGCAGCGAGCCGCTGCTGGTGTCGCTGGCCGCGGAGCTGGAGGCTGTCAGCGGCTGGGCGGCGCGGCAGCCCGACGTGTGGTGGAACACGCCGCTGTTGCGGGAGCGGTCGGCGGGCGTGAGTTA
>Ga0209040_10001142_pt1 | contig 20748 bp, 28 predicted proteins | sample BogFormECP12_OM3_FD_188240 | JGI IMG/M metagenome (GOLD analysis project Ga0209040, IMG submission 188240) | Bog forest soil microbial communities from Calvert Island, British Columbia, Canada - ECP12_OM3 (SPAdes) (version 2) | ecosystem: Environmental > Aquatic > Freshwater > Wetlands > Bog ...
CAACAGACGAAGTGGCGCGCAACGGGGCGTTCCAAGGATGACTTCGGCCAGAGGTTCTCTTGGGCGCCCCTTGCATTACCAAGCAACAAAAAAGAAGCGTTGGCCCTCCCCCCAATTTCTTAGGCTAGCGCCAGTTGTTCCCTCACGTCGATCCCGGCTTGGCGCAGCAGTCGCGCCACCGCGTCTACCTTCAGGCGCGAGGCATCGTACTCCACCCGCACCGTGCGGTCCGCTTCGTTGAAACTGACCCTCCGAATTCCATACACCTCGCGCATCCCGTCGATCGCCCGCAAAGCTGTTTCGCCCGGCGCCGCGCCGTAGCGGAAAACAACGTCCAGATACGTCATGAAAGAGTCCTCGTCAGCGTAGGATAGTGATACCCAGGTGTTTAGGGCTGAATCCAATATAAAGCATCGCCCATCGAACAGCCTTGCACAGAACTATGTCGAGCAAGCCATCCGATCAACCCGCAACTCTGGAGCGCGATCCCGTGTGCGGGATGAATGTAGATCCCGCCAGGACCAAACACGTCTCCGAGCACGGTGGCAAGAAATACTATTTTTGCTGTGCGCCTTGCGTGGAAAAATTCCAGGCCGATCCGAAAAAATATCTGAGCGCCCCTCCGCCCGCGAGAGCAGCGGGATTAGTGATGCTGGGCGCAGTCAAGGCCGCGTCCCCGGCCATGGAAAGCGCTTCTCACGGCCACTTGCATTTGACGAAACCTCAGTACGGCGCTGCTCAAGCCCCCGTCCCTGCGGCCTACGTCTGCCCCATGTGCCCGGAAGTTCGCGAGACCAAGCCCGGAGCCTGCCCGTCGTGCGGCATGGCGCTTGAAGCCGATGTTCCCGTCGCTTCCACGCGCACCGAATACACCTGTCCCATGCATCCGGAAATCGTTCGCCCCGGCCCCGGATCCTGTCCCATCTGTGGCATGGCGCTCGAACCCCGCACGGTCACTGCCGCGGCTGACGAAAATCCCGAACTGCGCGACATGACTCGCCGCTTCTGGGTCAGCCTCGCGCTGACCGTGCCTCTTATGGCAATCGCCATGGCCAGCATGAGCATGAGCCCAAACGCAGTCGCGTATTTTTTAGGCGGGGCTGCGGTTACATGGTTTGAATTCGTGCTTGCCACTCCGGTCGTTCTTTGGGCTGGCTGGCCGTTCTTCCAGCGTTTCTGGACATCCCTGGTCAATCGTAGTCCCAACATGTTCACCCTGATCGGCATGGGCACCGGCGTGGCCTACGTATATAGCGTGATCGCCACGGTCGCACCGCAGATTTTTCCCCAGTCTCTGCGCGGGATGGAAGGTTACCCCGATGTCTACTTCGAAGCCGCTGCCGCCATCACGACTCTCGTCCTGCTCGGCCAGGTCATGGAACTGCGCGCCCGCAGCCGTACCAGCGCCGCCATTCGCGCCCTCCTCGATCTCAGTCCCCGCACGGCACGCCTTCTGAACGCCGACGGCAGCGAACAAGATGTTCCGCTCGCACAAGTGCAGCCTGGCGATCGCCTGCGCGTGCGTCCCGGTGAAAAAGTTCCAGTAGACGGCGTGCTCCTCGAAGGCCGCAGTTCCATCGACGAGTCGATGATCACTGGCGAATCCATGCCCGTGGAGAAATCGCCGGAGAGCAAAGTGATCGGCGCAACCATCAACGGCACTGGCTCGTTCATCATGCGAGCCGAACGCGTCGGGGCTGAAACTTTGCTGGCGCGCATCGTGCAACTCGTCGGTCAGGCACAGCGCAGCCGCGCTCCCATCCAGCGTCTTGCCGATCGAGTCGCGAAATGGTTTGTCCCCATCGTCGTCGCCGTAGCCGTCATCACTTTTCTCGCATGGCTCCTTTTCGGTCCGCAACCCCACTTCGCGCACGCCCTCGTGAACGCCGTCGCTGTGCTCATCATCGCCTGCCCATGTGCCTTAGGACTCGCCACGCCCATGGCAATCATGGTCGGCGTCGGCCGTGGCGCGCGCGCCGGTGTGCTCATCAAGAATGCCGAAGCGCTGGAAATTCTGGAAAAGGTCAACACCCTGGTCGTCGACAAAACCGGCACGCTCACCCAAGGCAAGCCGCAGTTGCTCGGAGTTGCTGTTTCGCAGGATGGAGCCGAAACCGCAGAGGCCCTTCGCCTTGCCGCCAGCCTCGAGCGCGCCAGCGAGCATCCTCTAGCCACCGCAATCGTTCAAGCCGCAGAAAAACAAGGTCTTTCCCTTTCACAACCGCAGGATTTCAAAAATATTCCGGGGAAGGGAATCACCGGAACCGTCGATGGCAGACAAGTCGCTGTCGGGAACGCCGCACTGATGACAGAGCTGGGAGCATTTGCCCGCGCGAATGCGGACTTCCGTGAAGCTAACCCCGGTGTTGGCACCACCCTCTGTGTTGCCGTGGACGGCAAGTTCATTCGCACGCTCTCCGTCGCCGATCCCCTGAAGCCCACCACTCTCAATGCGATTCGCGGTCTGAAGAATCAAGGCATCCGCGTCGTCATGCTCACCGGCGACAACCGCGCCACCGCCGCAAATCTCGCCCAGGCGCTCGGCATCGACGAATTCGAAGCGGAAGTCTTGCCAGGGGGCAAACTGGAGATCATCCGCAAACTGCAAGGGCAGGGAAGAGTAGTCGCGATGGCGGGCGACGGCGTCAACGACGCGCCTGCACTTGCGCAAGCCGATGTCGGCATCGCCATGGGCACCGGCACCGACGTCGCCATGGAAAGCGGCGGCATCACGCTGGTCAAAGGCGATCTCACCGGAATTCTGCGCGCCCGCAATCTAAGCCGCGCCACCATGCGCAACATCCGCCAAAATCTTTTCTTTGCCTTCTTCTACAACGCCATCGGCGTCCCCATCGCCGCCGGCGTCCTCTATCCTTTTTTCGGGCTGCTGCTCAGCCCCATCTTCGCCGCCGCCGCCATGAGCTTCAGTTCCGTCTCCGTGATCACCAACGCCCTCCGCCTGCGCAATGTAAAGCTGTGATGGGATCACGAAACAGAAAATAAAGTCTTTGATTTGCTTGTTCGATTTTCTCCGTGGCTCCGTGTCTCCGTGGTGAGCACCTACAGCTTCCCCAAATACTCGATCACGTCCGGCTCCGTCCAATCCACCGCTCCAATGAACTTGCGCCGCACCACCCCATTGCGATCGATCACGTAAGTTTCCGGAAACTTGAACGTCCCATACAACGCGTTGCTTTTCTGATCGGCATCGCGCACCGAAAGCAAATTCACATTGTGATCTTTCAGGAATCGCTGGTAGTTGTCCTGATCCACATCCACGCTGACCGCCAACACGGTCACGCCCTTGGTCTTCATCCGCTGCTGCATCTGCACCAGTGACGGCATTTCCTCGATACACGGAGGACACCACGTCGCCCAGAAATTCAGCACCACGATCTGGCCCTTCAGTTGACTGAGCGTCACCGTGCGGTCCGCGTCATGCACCGTGAAATCCGGCGCCGCTGAACCAATTCGCGGCGGTCTCGTGCCGCTGTAGCAGCCGGAAAGCGAAAGTAGAATGAACCCCAGGGTAGCAATGCTGGAAAACCAAAGGATGCGTCGCACCCCGCTATAATAATAGATTCGGCGTATGCCTGCGACAGACACCGCAACCCGTCAACCCGCCGTGTCGGTAATTATCCCGGCCCGCAATGAAGAAGCCTGCCTCGGCGCGTGTCTCCAATCTCTGGTCACGCAAGCCGGAGTCGCCTTCGAAATCATCGTGGTCGACGACCAATCCACCGACCGCACTCACCAGATCGCCTCCTCGTTCTCCGATCGGCGAGTCCGCGTCATCAACCCCGGACCGCTCCCCACAGGCTGGACGGGCAAGAACAACGCTGTCATCGCCGGCTCCAGAGCAGCTCTCGGCGAATGGCTGCTGTTCACCGATGCCGATACCATTCATCTGCCCGGATCGCTCGCGCGCAGCCTCGCAGAGGCTCACCGCTACGGCGCCGCCATGCTCTCCTACTCTCCGGAACAGATTGTGAAAAGCTTCTGGGAGAAAGCTGTGATGCCGGTGATCTTCGCCGAACTGGCCGCAACTTTTCGCCCGTCGCAGGTGAGCGATCCCACTTCTCCCGCCGCGGCCGCCAACGGCCAGTACATTCTGATCACGCGCGCAGCCTATGATGCCGTCGGCGGACACGCTTCCATCGCCGGCGACCTGCTCGAAGACGTCGCCCTGGCCCGCGCAGTGAAACGCTCTGGCAGAAAAATATTCTTCCGCTTCGGCGGCGACGCTGTTCGCACCCGCATGTATCGCACCTTCGCCCAACTCCGCGAAGGCTGGACCAAGAACCTCGCCCTGTTGTTCCCCGCGCCGCTCGATCTGGCTGCGCTTCGTACAATTGAATTTGTCCTGATCCTCGCCAACCTCGCGATCACCGTCACCACCACTCTTCGTGGACATTGGCAATCGGCAATTGCGGCAAGCACGTTGCTCGTAATCTTGTACGCGTTTTTTCTGGCGCGAATCCGCCGCGCCCATTTTTCGTGGGACGCAAACCTTCTCGCTTTCCTCGGCCTTCCTCTGTTCTCCTATCTCTTGCTGCGCTCGGCCAGGGCGCACGCGAGGGGTAGCGTCCCTTGGAAGGGCCGCGAGTATTCGGACGAAGCGCATTTACTGGCAACTGGCCACTGATCACTGGCAACTGCTTTTTATGGTCTATCTCACGCGCAAAGCTGAATTCGCCGCCTCGCACTACTACCACAACCCGGAGTTCACTCCGGAAGAGAATCGCCGTGTCTTCGGCAAATGCAACAACCCCAACGGCCATGGCCACAACTACACATTGGAAGTCACGGTAAAGGGAGAAGTCGATCCGCGCTCCGGCTTCGTTGTCGACCTCAAGCGACTCAAAGACGTCATGCACCGCGAGGTCCTCGATGCCATGGACCATCGCTTCCTCAACAAAGAGGTCCCCGAATTCCTGCACCAGATCCCCACCACCGAGAACATCGCTGTCGCCATCTGGCAGCGCCTGGTCACCAAGCTCGAACATGCCAAGCTGCACCGGGTGCGGGTCTACGAGACTCCAGATCTGTTCGTCGACTTCTACGGAGAACCATGAGCCGGAGGATTACGAGGTTCATAATATGAAAGCTCATCTCTCCCGCCGCTACCTGTTCTCCGCGTCGCACCGTCTGCACAGCGACGCCATGTCCGACGCCGAGAATCAGACGACCTACGGAAAGTGCAACAATCCCTACGGTCACGGACACAACTACATCCTCGAAGTAACCGTCAGCGGCCAGGTCGATCAAAAAACTGGAATGGTCTGTAACCTCACCGATCTCGACGGCTTCATGGAAAGGGAAGTGCTCGCTCGCTTCGATCACGAGAATTTGAATACGGTGAAAGAATTTGCCCACAAAGTGGCCACCACGGAGAATCTCTGCATGGAGATTTACGAAATAGTGCAGCGTGGCTTCCTCCACGCGCATCTGGAAAGAGTACGCTTAGAAGAGACCATGATGAATTCCTTTGAATATTGCGGGTAAGAAAAACGTTTTGACTTTGGTTTCGACTTACAAAATTAGAAATTACAAAATTACTAAATCGACCTCACTATGAAACCCACAACCGAATCGCAAACCCTCACCAGCGCCAGCTTTGAAGACCTCGTCCAGGAAATGCTCGTCCGCCTCGGCGAAGACCCGCACCGCGAAGGTCTTCTGCAGACTCCCGAGCGCGTTCGCAAGTCCATGCAGTTCCTCACCCGCGGCTACACCGAAGATGCCGAGGCCCTGCTCAAGGGCGCGCTCTTCACCGTCTCTTACGATGAGATGGTCATTGTCAAGGACATAGAAATGTTCAGCCTGTGCGAGCACCACATGCTGCCGTTCTTCGGTAAAGTGCATGTCGCCTACATTCCCAACGGCAAAGTCATCGGCCTCAGCAAGGTTCCGCGCCTCATCGAACTTTTCTCCCGCCGCCTGCAGATACAGGAGCGCCTCACCACCCAGATCGCCGAAACCATTCAGAAAGTCATCGAGCCGCAAGGCGTCGGCGTGGTCATCGAGGCCCGCCATTTATGCATGATGATGCGCGGCGTCGAGAAGCAACATTCTGCCGCCGTAACGTCCTCCATGCTCGGCTGCTTCCGCGATTCGAACGAAACCCGCTCCGAGTTCCTGTCGCTGATCCGCCAGCGCCCTAACGGAATCTAGCTGCGCTGCTCTAGGTTGTGGACGGCGGACGCTCCGTGTCTCTTCGTGGGGATTGTGTAATCGGAATCCCGTCGTTCGTCCCACCCTGTTTTGCTTGCATCCCAGTCTGTTTTACTTGCGTCGGATTTCCAGCTAAGATACGCGCGTCCAAATTCTCCGCAGGAGCCAGCTATGAGAAAGGCGCCGTTTCTGATCGCAGTCATGTTCTCTGTAGCGATTCTCGCTTTCCCCGCCCACGCACAGGACACCAAGAAGGAAGTGAAGCCGCCGGACAGTCCCTCGAAAGTTGTGCTCGACTCATGGAACGACATTGGCCGCAAGCTGATCGCCACGGCCGAAGATTTTCCCGAGGACAAATACGATTTCAAGCCAACGCCCGCCCAGCGCAGCTTCGCCGAACAGCTTCTCCACGCCGCCGGCGCCAATTATTACTTCACCTACGCCGTCCGCGGAGACAAAACCAAAGTGGATGAGAACCCCAGCCGCTCCGTCTACAAAACTAAAGCCGACGTCGTCGCCTTTGTCAAGAAATCCTTCGCCGACGGCGCAGCCGCCATTAAAGCCAAGGGCGATAGTGGAATGAACGACCTGATCGTCGATCCCTTCGCCCATCAACAGGCGCGCGTTTACGACTGGGCCTACGGTTTCATCGAGCATTCGGGCGAACATTACGGTCAGCTCGTCGTCTACTATCGCCTCTCCGGCCTCGTGCCCCCGGAATCGCGCCCCAAGAAATAACTGCGTGAAGTTTACAAACCACCAGGGCGCTCACGAATCGCCGCAAGCGAAGTATGGGATTCGAAGTCTATCTCGACTGCTTCGAAAACGGAAAGCCGTCATCGATTCGCAAATCGTTCGTTCGAACGCTATTTCCCATCGTGGATGAGGAGTCGAAGCCGGACTTCTGGAGCGTGAAGTACGACGCCGAGAATAGATGCAAGATCGGCGTCCGCCCGGCGGGCGCCGGTACCGAGCTAGTCTCAGGGATATACGTCGAACGACCGTGCGGAGACCTGCTCTTGTGGGAAGGTCTTTTCCGGCTGATGCAATCCGGTAACATCGTTCTCTATTTTCCCGGATGCCCCCGGCCTTTGATTGCCAACCCCGCCGCTGCTAGCCACCTTCCCACTGAGATGGTCCAGGCCTTAGGGTCGCCGCGATGCTTAGAATCTTCAGAGCAATTGCGTAAAGCCGTAGCACAGGATTAGTTACTCATCGCGTACGGATGCCTCAACTGCCTTTCGCCGAAAACTTTCACCAGCAGCGCCCCCGAGACAAATCCGCCCACGTGCGCCCAGAAAGCCACTCCGCCCATGTTCCCCCGCTGCACCGCCAGGGCAGTTGCCGTACCGCTTAGAAAATTCAAGACGAACCAGTATCCCAGGATGATCCACGCCGGCACCCATAGCACAAATATGAAGAACCACGTCAGCACCCGCGCCCTCGGATACAGCACGAAATAAGCTCCCAGCACTCCGGCGATTGCTCCGCTCGCGCCGACCGCAGGCGCAGTCGAATGCAGATTCATGGCGACGTGCGTCCCCATCGCGATCACGCCAGTGAGTAGGTAAAAGACCAGGTACTTGAAGTGTCCCAGGTAGTCCTCAACATTGTCGCCAAAGATGAAGAGAAACCACATATTGCCGATCACATGCATCCACGACCCGTGCAGAAAAAGGGATGTGAAGAGGGGAACCACGATCGCCGCCAGCGGATACCGGTGCGAGCCTCCCAGAAATACGGCCAGATGATACGGCACAACCCCGAACTGATGAATCAACGAGTTCAGACTCTGCGGATCCAGCGACCACTCGAAGAAAAAAATCACCACGTTGAGGCCAATCAAAAACCAGGTCACAAACGGGGTGCTATACCGGGGCTGGTCGTCGCGAATAGGAAGCATAGGAAATCTGGTAACTTGGTGACTGAGTGATTTGCTTTGAAAATGGCCGCGAGCCGGCCTGAGGTTTCCAAATTACCAAATTACTCAATTACCAAATTACCAAATTCCTCCTATGAATGGCGTCATCGTCATCGACAAGTCCGCCGGTTGGACGTCTCACGACGTGGTCAACCGGATGCGCCGCATTCTGCAGCAGCGCTCCGTCGGCCATCTGGGCACGCTTGATCCTCTCGCCACCGGCGTACTCCCGCTCGTCACCGGATCTTTCACCCGTCTGGCTCAGTTCTACATTGCCTCCGAAAAGACCTACCAAGGGGTTATCCGTTTCGGCTTTGCTACTGATACTTACGATGCCGATGGTGAACCACTAGGTGAAGTGTCCTCAGCCACTCCCAGCTTGCAGGATCTCCAGAAACTCGCTGCCGCATTCCACGGCCTGATCGACCAGGTTCCTCCGCTGTTTTCCGCCAAGAAGATCCACGGCGTCCCGGCCTACAAACTGGCACGAAGACAAAAAGAGATAATCCTGAAAGCGGTTCAGGTCGAGATCAAGGAGTTCACCATCACCGCTGTCGAAGCCGATCGCGCCCACTTCCGTGCCCACGTGTCCTCAGGAACCTACATGCGTTCCATCGCCCACGAAATGGGCCAGCGCCTCGGCTGCGGAGCTCATCTCGAATCCCTCCGCCGCACCTCCGTCGCTGAGTTCGATATCACCCAAGCCCACACCCTCGAAGAAATTGAAGGTCGAACAACCGGAGATCAAACAATCCGAGGAGAAATAAAGGATTGTCATTCCGACCGGAGCTTCGCTTTTCCCCAGAGAAAGGGAACCGAAGCGGAGGAACCTGCTGTCCTGGAAGTCGACGGCAACGTAGAGGTCGCCAACGAGGCTCGCCCCAACAGCGTGGCCACGTTCTTCATTCACCCCCGCCAACTCCTCCCGCGCTTTCCGTCGGTTACTGCCGACGAAGCCACCGCCGCCCGCATCCGCAGTGGCCGTCCCGTTAACCTCCCTGAGCTTTCCCGCGCCCACCAAGTCAAGGTGTTTGCCAGCCAAAACGACTTGCTCGCCATCGCTACCCGTGTCGCCGGCACCTTGTTCCACCCTAAGATTGTATTTTCGGTCGATCAGCAACCAGCAGCCAAGAAGGCCTTGTCATCCTGAGAGGGGAATCGAAAGAACCCATGCAATTCGCCAGAGGGGCAGTTGCAACGTCCGATAACAGGTATTATGTAAAGTCGACGAACTGAGCCCAAGAATTGGGCTCGCTACGATTAGATTGTTCAGGAGATTTACACCGCGTGCCGACCAGCCTGCCTGCGGAGCTACTGCTTACATCTTGTACTTCCCCAGGTCTTCGTCGTTCAGCCCTTCCAGATATTTTCGCAACTCTTCCGCGCTCACGCGATCCGACATATTCGCCGCCTGCTTCGAATTCTTCAACACGATCTCGTCGACGAAGATCGGACAGTCCACGCGCAACGCCAAGGCCAGCGCATCTGACGGCCGCGAATCAATGCTGACAACCTCGCCTCCGCGCTCCAGCCAGATCACCGCATAAAACGTATCTTCGCGCAGCTCCGTCACAACAACTTTATGCACCTGTGTCTCCAGCCCGGTCAGCACATTCTTGATGAGATCATGCGTCATCGGACGCGGCGTGTTTACTTTCTCCATCTCCAGCGCAATCGCGTTCGCCTCGTAAACCCCCACCCAGATGGGCAACACCGACTCTCCCGCCACATCCTTCAAAATCACAATAGGCGTATTCGTCACCGGATCCATTAAAAGGCCGCGGATTGTCATCTCTACTTCCATCTGGCGCTCCTGAAAACTCTGCGTCTTTCGCTTTTATACCACCAATTCTCCCAGCAGACTGTTGGGAAAGCTTTGGGTTGCCCTTACGTTTACATACGATCCGGGTTGAAGAGCGGATGTTTCGGGGGCGGTGAAGTTCAGGGTCTTGTTGTGACTGGTGCGTCCGATCCACTGTTTACGCGCTTCGTTCCTGCCTTCCACCATTACTTCCAGTATCTCTCCTATATATTTCTTGTAGCGTGTGATTTGTATCTCTCTCTGACGCGCCATCAGCACTTCCAGCCGGCGGGATTTCTCCTGATCTGGAATGGCATCCTCCAGAGCCAGCGATGGTGTGTTCGGACGCGGCGAATACTTGAAGGTAAAAACCGCGTCGTAGCCGACTTCGTCCAGCAACCATAAAGTCTGCGCGAAGTCTTCTTCCGTTTCTCCTGGAAAGCCCACGATCACATCGCTGGTGATGCTGATCGGGCGCTTGGCGGACTTCATCCACGCGATGCGTTCCAGATATTGCTCACGGGTATAAAGCCGCTGCATCGCGTTGAGCACGCGGTCCGAGCCGCTCTGCACGGGCAGATGCACATGGTCGCAGAGCGTAGGGACGGCGTCGATCGCGTCAATGATGTCGCGTCCGAAATCGCGCGGGTGGGAAGTGGTGAAGCGCACTCGCCGAATCCCCGGAACTTCTCCTACGGCGGCCAGCAATTCGGCGAACGTTCTCCTTTTTCCGGAAGAGGCGCAGTCCGGATCGTTATAGGAATTCACGTTTTGGCCGAGCAGCTGGATTTCGGTATAGCCGAGATCGGCCATCTGGCGGGCTTCGGCGAGCACCGACTCGGAGGTGCGGCTGCGTTCTTTTCCGCGCGTGAAGGGCACTACGCAGTAGGCGCAGAATTTATCGCAGCCTTCGATGATGGTGATGTACCCGCGGTGGGGATTGGTGCGGGCGGTGAATTCGGTCTCGAAGCATTCGTCGGTCTCACGATCGTCGAGTCCGGTGACGCGCAAAGGCTTCCCTGCTTCAGGCTTTCCTGTTTCGAGCTGGATCAGCATCTGCGGCAGATTTCTGTACGAGGCCGATCCGCACACCATCGACACATGCGGTGCGCGCTCGAAAATCTTTTCGCCTTCCTGTTGCGCCACGCAGCCCAGCACGCCAAATTTCTTTCCCTGGGCCAATAACTTTTTGTAGTCCGCCAGACGATGGAAAACTTTCTGCTCTGCCTTGTCGCGGATGGAGCAGGTGTTGTAGAGAATCAAATCGGCCTGCTCGACCGTTTGCACCTGCTGGTATCCCTCGTGGACGAGCGTGCCAATGACTTTTTCGGAGTCATGCACGTTCATCTGGCAGCCGAAGGTTTCGAGGTAAAAGGTCTTCTGTGAATCCCCAGACATGCCCTCAGTATAACCTGCTTGATTCGAGACAGCCGCATGCATTCCACCAATACTGTCATCCTGAGGCCCGCGTTTTTTGCGGGCCGAAGGACCTATGCGTCTCGACAGCGGGCACCAAGGATGCCGTCAAAATACAAATGCATAGGTCCTTCGTTGGGAGTTCCCCGCCTAAGGGCGTGGAACTCCGCTGCCTCAGGATGACAGCGGTTGGAAGGTGCAGAGGGATTGAGGAACATTTCCTCTGCATTCTTCGTACCTAAAGAGGTAAGGGAGGCACGATATGTACTGCAATGCTTGCGGTAAGGCTATCGCGGAGGACGACCGGGTTTGCTCCGGCTGCGGCAAGATGGTGGCGATTCTGTCCGCGCCGAAGAGGTTGATGCGCTCCCGCAGCGAGAAAAAGATCGCGGGCGTTTGCGCCGGGCTGGCCCACTATTTTGACGTCGATGTAACCCTGGTGCGCATCGTATGCCTGTTTATCACGTTCGCGTCGGGAGTGTGCCCGGGCATCATCACGTACCTGATCGCCTGGATCATCGTTCCGTCGGAGCCGGAGCTGACGTCGATGGTCGGGGTGCAACAGACGGTGACCGGCTAGCGCGCACCGCGGGCATTCGCGAGTCTCCTCAGGGGCGAAAGCCTGCATTTGAAGAAACGAACCCATATCGCAGCGCGGAAGAGCGCTGCGCCACCCAAAGGCAGTTTTTGCGGCACGACTGAAGGCTTGCCCTTCCCAAACCCGGCCCCTGCCAAAACCATCGATGAGACAACTTCTAGTCTGGAGTCATCCCCAACAAATCTTCGTGGCCTTCGAAGACAGCAGCCAGCTTCGTGAGGCGGAACAGCTGCTTCAACCTCTGGTTCAGATTGATCAGCCGCAGCTCGCAATGCTGCCTTTTCGCCGAGACATACAGACCAACCAGGGCACCGAGGCCGGAACTATCCAGATAGCTGACATCGGTTAAATCGAGCACGATGCGGTTCGATTCCGGGATGAGGCCGCGAACGGTGGTCTGCAGCGCGGCCGAGGTGCTCGACGTGATTCTGCCGATGCAGCGCACGAGAATTTCTTCCGGAGCTTTTACGGTTTCGAGGCTCAATTCTGAAAGTGGAATGGGATTTGCGACCATTGCAGGCCTCCTTGGGCTGAAAGCTCGAACAAAATCCAGGACGAAGGGGGTTCGATCAACAGGGGCCGAAAAGCAATGCAGCCGGGCGGGTGCTCTGGGCAGAGGCTCGGCTGAACGCACCTACAATACTCCCGGCATCGCCAAAGTCAAGCCACAACTTTCCGTCAGAAATAGTGGCAACCTTCATTCGCTCATGCTGGCTAAGGGGCTTCGGGCAACGTGTATTCGAACTCGTAGGAATGTTTTCCGTCGACGATGTGGATGTTCAGCTTGCCGGCGAGGCCGACGAGCTGGCCAGTTCCGGAATCGGGAACGACGATGATGCTTAGTTCTGGAGCACCGCGAGTGAGTGTGCCGATGTGTTGGAGGGAGAAGCTGCCGGCGCGCGGGCCGGCGGAAGTGTGCAGCGTTCCGGTGACGCGTTCGATGGCGACATAACCGGCAGAACCTTTGACGTCGGTGGAGGCGGTGAGCATCTGGCCTTTGCTGGTGCCTTCGAGATCGCCGTGAAAAGTTTTCTCGATTGTCATGCGACCGAGGGTGGGATCGATTTTGTCGTCCTGCGGCGTGAGTTTGACGTCGAATGGTCCGGTGGCGTGGGCGGGCATGAGAGTTCCCTTCTGAGCTGGGGTGGTGGCCTGAGCGGAGGCGATGCCTATGGTCAGGAAAAGCGCGACAATGCAGGCGGCCACGAGAGATCGCGGGTTCACGCCTGCATTGTCGCGTGAGGTTGGATGCGCCGTCAATGGCGCGTGTCGATCGTCTGCCGTTTCTCGACGAAGAGCTGGGCCCAGGCGAGAACACGTGCCCAACCCTGGGCGTGGCTCTTGGCCTGCTCGGGGTAGCCGGCGAAGCCGCTGTGATGAATTTTCACCAATGTCCCGGTGCCGGCGCGTTGCGGCCCGCTCGGGTGCAGGCCATGCACGCTTTGCGACTCAAGCTCCCAACGGACCACTGTTTTCAGATCGCCCGCGTAGCTGGAGGTCCAGGTCTGCACCAGGAGACGCGGCGGATCGACTTGGAGGTACTCGCCGCTGACCTGAAAAGTGTCACCGTTAGCGCCGACGCCGGCGCTTTTCCATTTGCCGTGGACGCGCAGGTCGGACTCGAAGTTCGTGACACGATACATTTCTGTTTGTCCCCACCATTGCGGGAGTTGGCGAGGGTCGGTGATGGCTTCAAAGACGCGGGCTGGCGGCGCGGCAATGAAGATTTCGCAGGTGACGACATCTTGATCGGAGGTGAATGCGGCGTTTGCCATGGTGCTCTCCTGGCGTTTTTCAGATCGAAAATGAAAACCAAATGCAAAATCAAAAGCAACGGACAGGAGTGTCCGTTCCACATGTTAGTTTTCGGTGAACTTCTTCAGACTCTCGAGCACACCGGGCCAGCCGCCGCTGTAATCCTTGCGGGCAGCCGCTTCTTGCGTCAGGCCGCTGTGCGTGACTTTCACGTGCGTGCCGGCGGCGGCGGGACTTAACTCCCAGCGCACGACGGTGCGAAGTGTTTTATTCTCGTGCCAGTTGCCGTACCAGGTGTAGACGAGCAGACGCGGAGGATCGAATTCGAGGATCTCGCCGTGGCACTCGAACTCGCTCACTCCGTTGACGACAACGCTTCCCTTCTGCGTGGCGTAGCTGTACTGGCCGCCGGCGCGCGCGTCCATCTGCCAGAATTTGATCGGGCAACTTGGGTTGTTGAACCAGCGCGTCAACTCGCGCTCATCCGTTAATGCTCGGAAGACTCGCTCGGGCGGCGCGGCGATTTGGATCTCGGTAACGACAGCATCGTTGTCAGCGGTGATTACGGATTTGGGAGCGGTCATGATGGCGTCCTTTGGAATATTCCCGAGGTCCCACTTCTCGCAGAAGACGCGAGAAATGGGGCACCCGGTCCACATAACGCAGATTATTTCTGGGCGACTTCGTTTCGGCGCAGGTCAAAGAATTCCTTCATCTCTTTGCCCGCACCGGCGTTGAAGGTCCAGTCTTCCGTGTGATGGTTGGGGTCGAGGATGGTGTAGACGACGCGCTGCATGTGGCCACCATCGGGAGAGACAAGATTGGTGCCGTCAAAGAAATTAAAGGTGTAGGTTTTGCCATCGGGCGAAACCGTGGCTTCCATGCGAGGCTGATTGCCAGAGCCGCAGTAGTGCGTCAAGAGCAGACGATTGGGACCGTCGAGATGGATCATGGAAATCATATCCTCGTGTCCCTCGCCGACAATCTCGCTCATCAGAGCGGAGCCGCCGGCGGTGTTACGGAAGACAATTTGTAACGGCTTGCCTTGAGAATTCTTCCCTTCCCACGAGCCGGTAAGCGTCTTGAGCTGGTCGAACGATTTCTGGGTAGCGGTCTGTGGGAATGCAACTGTGGCGGCAAGCAGCAGCAGGAGAGAAAGGCTGAAGCGGAGTGATTTCATGTTAGAGATCTCCTTTTGAGTTTTTGTTGGTCGGTTTTGGTGCAGCGTGTTGCCTGGTTTCTTTGGCATATTCGGTTTCGACAAATGTCTTCAGGTTGCTCAGGTTCATGTTCCAGAAGGTGCGGTATTGATCGAGCCAGGAATCCACGGCGCGGAGCGGCTCGGGATTGAGATGGTAGACGCGGTGACGGCCTTCGCGGTGCTCGCGCACCAGGTGCGCGCGGCGCAGCAGCCGAAGGTGCTTGGAGATGGCCGGACGGGAGACTGGGAAAGCACCGGCGATCTCTCCCGCGGGCTGGCTGCCGCGACGCAGTAAATCGAGGACGGCGCGGCGGGTGGGATCGGCGAGGGCTTGAAACGTTGCCTCCGAGGAATATGTAACCGAACGGTTCCGCATAATGCGTAACCTTACAGTTACGCGACCGGTGTGTCAAGGAAAAAGTTTCGGGAAATTCCGTGCGCGAGGAAGTCACTCGAATCTGGACGTCAGCGAACCGGTGTTTCCGTCCCACACAGGTCGAGGAAGGCCTGGTGAACGCGGGTGTCGGCTGATAGTTCGGGGTGGAAGGTTGCGGCTATCACTTTTCCCTGGCGGACGGCTACCGGATCTTTGCCTTCGGTGGCGAGGACTTCCACGCCGGAGCCGACGCGCTCAATCTTCGGGGCGCGGATGAAGACCATCTCGAGCGGGGAGCTTCCCAGCTTTCCCTGAATCAAGTTGCCTTCCCGTATGGAGCTGTCGAGCTGGCGTCCATAGGCGTTGCGGCGGATGCCGATGTCGATCGCGCCGAGGCCGGCCTGTTTAGGATTTTCAACTTCCGCCGCAAGCAAGATTGCGCCGGCGCAAGTGCCGAAGGTGGGTTTCCGTCGCACGAACTGTTTCAGCTTTTCGAAGCCATCTTCGCCCAGTAATTTCAGGAACGTGCCCGATTCGCCCCCGGGGATCACGAGGCCCTCAACTTCGTCGAGTTGCTCGGGGCTTTTCACGAGTACAACGTCAGCGCCCAGCTGCTCGAGCCGGCGGCGATGGGCATCGAAGTCGCCTTGCAGCGCCAGGACTCCAATCTTCATGGTGATTTGATTTTACTGGATCGCGGTTCGCTGAGTTAGCTTGCAGGCACCCGCCATATGACGGTGACCAGCAGGGCTACGGCGATGCCCAAAGATACTTCGATAAAGCGGTGCAGAGCGACGATCCAGGGCGGCCGAGTGTGCGCGATGAGCAAGACGATGCTCAGTGTAATGGCGGCGAAACGATAGGCGGTTCTGATGCGCAAGAGCGCGGAGAGAATCCCGCAAAGCAAAATCCCCAAACCATAGACGATCCAGGTCGGATGAAGATAGGTTGCAATCAGCGCGCCCAGCGCCGCTCCCAAGGCCGTGCCCGCAAAACGCTGCCAGGCGACCGTCATGGGGTCCACGGTGGAGAGAAGAACGACGATGCTGGAAATGGGAGCCCAGTAAAACTCCGGCAGGTTGAGCGCGCGCGCCAATAGCAGCGAGACGACAGACGCCACGGCTGTGCGCACGGAATGGATAAGAGCTTCGCGGGGGATTCCGAACTGCTCCGCCCAGTGTGGCATAGAGGAGGATTGTATCGCGGGCGGAAAAGCCACTTGACAGTGCAGCACGCGTTTTATATATTACCAATCGGTTATGGAACAGTATGGTTATGCAGGCTCGGGGGTTCGCCTAGACGCGACGTTTGCGGCGCTGGCCGATTCCACGCGGCGCGCCATCCTGGCTCGGCTGGCGAAGGGCGAAGCGTCGGTAACGGACCTGGCGGAGCCCTTCGCGATGAGCCAACCGGCGATTTCCAAGCACCTGAAAGTACTCGAACGCGCGGGACTGATTTCCCGGGGACGCGATGCGCAACGGCGTCCGCGGCGATTGGAAGCGCGCCCGCTCCGCGAGGCCACGCAGTGGCTGGAGAACTACCGCCAGTTCTGGGAAGCGCAGTTCCAGCGGCTGGACGCCCTTCTGCATGACTTGCAAACCAGTGCGGGAAAGAAGCGAGGGAGACGCGCGGGCGTGAAAGCGGGTTCCTCACGGGCTAGGCGCCCGGTTCGGAATGACAAGCCCTTATTAATGACGAGCGATAGTTAAGGAGACGGCAATGAAAAACAGTGGACCGTTCAATATAACAGCGCATGGCGATCGAGAGATTGTGGTAACCCGTGTGTTCGATGCGCCGCGCCGGCTGGTATTTGACGCCTACACCCAACCCGAGTTGCTGAAGAAGTGGTTGCTAGGGCCGGATGGCTGGTCGATGCCGGTGTGCGAGATCGACTTGAGGGCGGGCGGCAAATATCGCTACGTATGGCGAAACGACAGCAACGGACGCGAGATGGGGATGGGTGGTGTTTATCGTGAGGTGGTGGCGCCGGAGCGGATCGTTGCTACGGAGGTCTTCGACGAGGCGTGGTATCCGGGCGAGGCCGTAGACACGATCGTGCTAACGGAGCGAGATGGCAAGACTACGCTGACGCAGACGATTCTGTATAACTCGCGCGAGACGCGCGACGCAGTACTGAAGTCGCCGATGCAATATGGCATGGCAATGAGCTACGACAGGCTGGAAAAATTCCTGCCTTCGGTAGGGCGGGAGGCGATCAGTGCTTAAGTTCTTTGGTGCCGCCGGTTAGTCTGATTTTGCCCGGCTGGCTGGCGGCACGATGCCGTTCATCCGTAGATACTCGACCATCTGTCCGTAGTGATCATAGGCGTGGGCCACGCCGAATGTGGCCAGGTGCAGGCGAGAAGATTTGCTGTGCTCAGGGGTCTGCAAACTATTCTCGCTGGTCAACGTAGCTGCGGCTCTGTGACCCAGGGCAAAAGAATCCTTCAGAAACTGAATGGTCTCGGCTTTTGTTTTTAAGTCCGCGGGGCCGTTCCCGTCCTTAATGTTTTCCGGAATCTTCTCGCCGGTAAGCGGGGACCATAGAAAGTAGTTCGAAGCGGCGACGTGCTTGACCTGACCGGCGAACGTGCGCACCCCCTTGTAGTCGGCGCCTGGCAGCTTCAAGCTTTCAGGAGAGAAGTTGTACTTCTCTTCCGGCATAGCTTCGGCCACTTCCACAAGTTGTTTTTCGATGGCGGTGACTTCGCGGTCCATCGCGGCCGCTAAGGTTGGCGGCTGCTGCGAAGGTTGCGACTGGGGTGCTTCGGCACGGGTGCCCCGCGTGCCATGGCTTGCAGCAGTTCCTGCAGAGACGAGTGCAGCTACCAGAAGAAAGATCGGTATAGGTTTCATGGGAGTGACCATCCTTATTGTCATTGTCATTATCATCATCGACGCGAGTCCGGCGGGACCATGTTGTTGGCGCGGTAGTAGACCACGAGCTGGCCATAGTGCTCCGCGCTATGCTCAATCGCGAACATCCAGATGTCGGAGTTGTGGTGCAGCTTCTTCCCAAGCTTCGTCGTTTTGTCCAGCCCCGCATCGCCCTGCTGTTTGATCACGTCCGCTCCGTCCGCAACTGCCTCCTGAACGAATTTCACGACGTCGGCTTTGGTCTTGAAAGCATCTCGCGACGGGTTGTCGCCTTCGCCGAAGTCGGGCCCGACGTTGGAACCGGCAACCGCCCGGATGAGGACGAAATCCAGTGCGGCAGCGTGGAGAAGATTCAGGGCGAAGGTGCGCTCGTCTTTCTGCAGCTTGTAATCGTACTTGTCTTCGGGAAAATCCTGGGCCATGGCGACGAGTTTGTTGCCGATGGCGTTCCATCGATCCAACATCTCATCGGATCGGGAGCGCGCAGGAAGCGGAGTTTGATCTTGAGACTGGGATTGAGCACAGACGCCAGTTGCGAGGACAGCCAGCACAATCAGCACAATAAGGTGCTTCATCGAGGTTCCTCCTGAGGGTCGCAGTAAGGACTACTGTGGGAAGTAGACGTAGCGCATGTGTCTTTGTTAGCACGAACCGGCGTTCTTCAGTGGCTGAAGTTGGTTGGTTTATGTGTGCTTGAATCGCAACGCCGGAAGCGCCGACCGACCGAAGAACCTGCACCAGCCGTATATACTTTTCTCGTGTTGTTCGCCAACCAATTGCTCATCGCCGAGATACGCCAGTCCGCGTGGGCCAATCAGGGCTTGCTGGAGGGATGCTCCGCGCTAACGGCTGAGGAACTTGGGCGCGACTTGGGCATTTCGCACAAGAGTATTCTTGCCACGCTCTTTCATATCTACGACGGCGAAAGAGTGTGGCTCGATTGCTTGCGTACAACGCCAGATATGGGAACATGGCGGCTGCCGATCGATCCGGGGCCCGGACTCGCGCTCGACGAGCTCAAGCAGAAGTGGCCGGAACTCTGGGACGGGTACGAGGGTTGGTTAGAAGAACAGTCAGAGAGCACTCTAACCGCCGATCTGAACCTGCAGCTTCCGGGCGCAGTTGAGAAGCGCTTGCCCCGCTGGAAAATTCTGCGGCATGTGCTTCATCACTCCACGCTGCATCGTGGGCAGGTGATCGGCATGATGCGCATGCTGGGCCACCAGCCCCCTCCGAACAGTCCCATGGATTACTATCTCGCGGGGGAAGGTGCCAGGAGTGCTTGAACACGCGGCGCTGTCACAGCCTCGTACGTTTGGCCTGGTTGCGGGACTGGGGGTGGGCGCAGGGATCTTCTATTACAAGGAGATTGTGGAGGCCCATCTCGCGCTTGGCCTCTCGCCGCGGATTGTAATGGTGCATGCGGATGTGCGCCGCGTGATGAGCCACGCCGCCGCTCGCGAGGCGGACCAGTTGGCCAACTACCTTGCCGCATTACTCGGGCAACTCGCTCGCGCAGGAGCGGAGATTGCCACGATTCCCGCGTTTTCACCGCAAGTGTGTGCCGCTGAACTGGCAGCCATTACGCCCCTTCCCCTGGTTAGCCTTCTCGATGCCATTTCTGCCGAGGTAAAGCGGCGCGAGCTTCGCCGGGTGGCGTTGTTCGGAGCGCGAGTGACAATGGAAACGCTGCTGTTTGGAGGGCTGCAAGATGCAGATGTGGACGTGATCCCGGCGAGGCCGGAAGAGATGGATCAGATCGCGGCCATCTATGTTCGCGTGGTGGAAGAGGCCGGCGCCTCCGCGGAGGATTACGACAGGTTGCGTTCGCTCGCGCACACGCTAATCGAGCGCGAAAAGCTGGATGGGATCATCTTCGCGGGAACCGATCTGGCTTTCGTCTTCAATCCGGAGAACACGGATTTTCCCCACGTGGACGGCGCTCGTGTTCACCTGAAGGCCATCATGGCTGAACTGGTTCGGTAAGGCCAGCCCAGTCCTTGTTAGCGGTGACAACGCTCACCGACTAACATCCCCACACAATATTCACACCCACTTATTCGTCTACAAGAGTAGTGTGGCTTCGAATGGATGGAGGTGGTGATGGCTCATCGAGTCTGTCCGTGGTGGCTGGGCTACTTTTTGGCCAGCCCGCTGCGCCGCCTTATGCTTGACCCGCATAAGTTGCTGCTTCCATTCGTTCGTGAAGGGATGACGGTGCTTGAGCCCGGGCCCGGGATGGGATTCTTCACGGTAGAACTGGCTCGGCTGGTTGGGGCGTCGGGCCGGGTGGTTGCGCTGGACATCCAGCCGAAAATGCTGGCGGGATTGAAACGCCGCGCGGCCAAGGCGGGACTTCTCGATCGCGTGGAGGCACGTTTGATCTCGTCTGAGACCCTTGGCGTCGCCGACCTGACGGGAAAGGTGGACTTCACGCTCGCCTTCGCCGTGGTGCACGAACTGCCGGACGCAAGCCGCTTCTTTGCCGAGGTGGCGCAGGCTTCGAAACCAGGAGCGGAGTGTTTAGTGGTTGAGCCGGCCGGTCACGTGAAGCAGGCATACTTCCAGTCTGAATTGGAGGCTGCGGGCCGGGTTGGGTTGTTGCCGACGGAGCATCCATCCGTTCCGC
>Ga0209040_10001148_pt1 | contig 20736 bp, 19 predicted proteins | sample BogFormECP12_OM3_FD_188240 | JGI IMG/M metagenome (GOLD analysis project Ga0209040, IMG submission 188240) | Bog forest soil microbial communities from Calvert Island, British Columbia, Canada - ECP12_OM3 (SPAdes) (version 2) | ecosystem: Environmental > Aquatic > Freshwater > Wetlands > Bog ...
ACCCGCAAGATCCCTCTTGCCGAGGATGTCGATCTCTCCGTGCTGGCGCGCGGAACTCCTGGATTCTCGGGTGCGGACCTTGCCAACATGGTGAACGAAGCGGCTTTGGCGGCGGCTCGGCAGAATCGCAAGGCCGTGCTGATGTTTGACTTCGAAGTGGCCAAAGACAAAGTCTTGATGGGCGTGGAACGCAAGTCGCTGATCCTCTCCGACGAGGAAAAGAAAGTGACGGCTTACCACGAAGCGGGGCATGCTCTGGTGGCGGCAAAGCTGCCTGGCTCTGATCCGGTGCACAAGGTGACGATCATTCCGCGTGGTATGGCTTTGGGCGTCACCATGCAGTTGCCTATTGACGATCGCCACAATTACACCCGGGAGTATCTGAAGACCGACTTGGCGATTTTGATGGGTGGCCGTCTGGCGGAGGAGCTTTTCCTTAACCAGATGAGCACGGGTGCCGGAAACGACATCGAGCGAGCCACCGAAATGGCCCGCAAAATGGTTTGCGAGTGGGGTATGAGCGACCTCGGGCCTCTGACCTTCGGGAAGAAAGAAGAGCAGATTTTCCTGGGCCGCGAGATCAGCCAGCACCGCGATTACAGCGAAGACACTGCCATCAAAATCGATGGCGAGGTCCGGAAATTAGTCAACCACGGCTACGAAACCGCGAAGAATATCCTGGAAGGAAACCGCGATACGCTGCAGAAGATTGCAGCGGCCTTGCTGGAACGGGAAGTACTGGATGCCTCCGAAGTGATGCTTCTGGTTGACGGCAAGGAACTGCCTCCGATGAAGTCACCTTCCAAGCCCGATGAAGGCGTGCAGCAGGTGCTGAAGCCGGAGCCGGGACGTGGAATCGTGAAGGGCGGGGAAAGCCCGGCGCGAGCTTAGAATAGTTTTCAGCAGCTAGTTCAGAGGGCGGCCTCAATGGGCCGCCCTGATTTTTGCGTACCAATTAACTATTCACCATGCTCATCATGTGTTCGGGGTAGCGATCCCCTGCGGCAGCGCCTGTTGGGAAGATTTCGTCGATCCGGCGTAGATCTTCCTTGGTGAGCTTCACATCGAGCGCGGCAACATTCTCTTCCAGATACTTGCGGCGCTTGGTGCCCGGGATAGGCACGATGTTTTCATCTTGAGCGAGAACCCAGGCCAGAGCTAACTGTGCAGGCTTGCAGCCTTTTTCCTTCGCGATTTCCTCGACCCGGTGCACGAGGTCAAGGTTCCTCTGAAAGTTCTCACCCTGAAATCGAGGAGAAAATCTGCGGTAGTCGTCTTCGGGGAAATCCTCGAATCGCGTGAACTGGCCGGTAAGAAAGCCGCGTCCGAGCGGACTATAAGCCACGAAGCCGACGCCGAGTTCACGACAGGTGGCGAGAATTTCTTCTTCGGGCTCACGGCTCCATAGTGAATATTCAGTTTGCAAAGCAGCAATCGAGTGCACTTTTAAAGCGCGGCGTATCGTTTTCGGCGACGCCTCAGACAGGCCGATGTGGCGAATTTTTCCTTCTTGCACCAGTTGGGCCAGCGCTCCTACAGTCTCTTCGATCGGCGTGGCGGGATCAACACGATGCTGATAGTAAAGGTCGATCGTCTCAACGCCGAGGCGCTTCAGACTTCCGTCACAGGCGCGGCGGATGTAACCCGGCTTGCCGTTGACTCCACGGACTGATGGATTGGCGGGATCGCGGACAATTCCGAATTTCGTAGCGAGCACGATCTTGTCCCGCTTGCCTTTGATGGCGCGGCGGACCAGTTCCTCGTTTTTATACGGCCCGTATACATCGGCGGTATCGAGGAAGTTGATACCGAGTTCGAGGGCGCGATGGATGGTGGCGATGGATTCGTCGTCGTCGCGTCCGCTATAAAACTCCGACATGCCCATGCAGCCTAAGCCAAGGGCGGAAACCTTAAGCCCGCTGCGTCCAAGTTCGCGAAGTCGCATGATGATTTCCTTTCCGAACAACCTGCCGAAATTTATGAAGGTGGCAATTTAGTAGATGCGAATGAGCGGCTTCTGGGATTCAGTGACATTCCCGACGTGACTTGCCGGAACGCCAGCCGCCTGCAATTCGAGGAGCAATTGCTTGCGGTTTTCCTCAGCGACGGAGATGAGAAGCCCACCGGCAGTCTGAGGATCAAAGAGCAGAGTCTTCAGCTCGTTGCTGATCGGGGCTTCGTAGCCGACCATGCATTCGGCAAAGTCGCGGTTGTTCTTGAGGCCGCCGGGTACGTATCCCGCGCGAATGCACTCCAGAGCTCCTGGCAAGACTGGGATATCTTTCGAAAAGAATCGCATCGCGACATCGCTCGCCAGCGCCATTTCGCGGGCATGTCCGATCAGGCCGAAGCCTGTGACATCCGTCATGGAACGGATATCAAAATCTCCTTGCTGAATTACGTCGGCAGCGCGCTTGTTGAGCGTAGTCATCGACTGAACGGCAGCATCGATCCATGCTGGCTCAGCTTTGCCCTTCTTGATTGCCGTGGAAATCACACCCGTGCCCAGAGCCTTGGTGAAGATAAGAGCGTCGCCTGGCTTCGCTCCGGCATTAGCGAGAACCCTCTTGGGATGGATGAGCCCGGTGACCGAATATCCAAACTTGGTTTCTTCGTCGCGAATGCTGTGGCCCCCTATTACGGTGCACCCGGCCTCGATCATTTTCGAGAGGCCGCCTGCGAGTATTCGTTCGAGAATCTCGAGATCGGCCTTTTCGGGAAAACACACCAGAGCGAGCGCCGTGAGCGGCTTTCCGCCCATCGCGTAGACGTCGCTCAAAGCGTTGGTTGCGGCGATCTGACCGAAGGTGTAGGGATCGTCGACAATCGGTGTGAAGAAATCGACCGTCTGCACCAGCGCTTGGTGGGGTGCGATTTGATACACTCCGGCGTCGTCGGCGTGATCGAAGCCGACTAGAACGTTCGGGTCATGTTGCCGGGCTAATTTCCCAAGCACCGTGTCCAGCGCCGCCGGACTCAGCTTGGACGCTCAACCGGCAGCTTTCACCGACTCCGTCAAGCGAAATGGTTTTGCTTCGGGCATGAAATTATTGTACCGATTATCGGTGGTTGCTTAGTGGGAGGAGGCTTCGGCCGAGCCTACTTTACCGCGACATCAGTTACGCGAATGTCGGGATTCTGGCGATTCCACTGCGCGGAAATACTTTCAAAGGTGAGTCGAAAAGGTTCGTTCTGACGCGGCCCAAGCGGCGAGGTGCCGAAGAGAACGGCTTCTGGATAGGGGCCGCTCGTCTTTAAGACTTGCAGCGGAAGTTCCTCCCGCTGGGCGACTTGTCCCATTTCATCTTTGAAATCCACTTCCACAACCACGCGCGTGACCGTCTTGTCCCCTGCGTTGGTCACAATTCCGTCAACATAGCTGATGGTCGCTCCCACAAAATTCTGCTCGGCACTGAGTCGCAGATCGGAGAGTTTGAGATTTGTCGCGTACGCCGGTGGTCCGGACGCGCCCTTTGGCTTACCTCGGAGGAGAAACGCAGCCACCACGGCGATGATGATGACGACCGCAACCGCGATGGCGATCGTGCGCCCACTGGAATCGGGTTCTTCCGTTACAGGAGTTGGCTGGATCAATCCGCCCATGCCACTCGATTGTACTCTGGAGGTTAGTTACCGGTCTTGAGGAACGCGGTCAGGAACAGCACGCCGAACAGCAGATCGACGCCGCCAAGCGCCAGATCTTGTGGACGCAGCCGATGTTGCAGATACAGCACGATGAGGGAAGCGCCGTAGCCAAATTTCTCGAGCACTGAGGGAATCATCATCGGGCGCAGGCGTACCGGATCCCTAGCAATCACGAAGAATGCCACCTGAAAAGCCAATCCCACGCTGATGAAGCCGTAGTAAAACGCGGGATGCGTGAGCGGCGGTGGATCCTTTTGCCCAATCAGATCGAAGATGAAATACAGCGGCGTGAGAACCAGTACGCCCCAGATCGCTGCAATCCAAAATACAATCTTGGCGAACTTCATTGAACGCTCCGCTATTCTCCGCCTACCGTGAGGCCATCGATGCGCAGCGTCGGAGATGCCACCGAGCCGCGGAACTCAAGATCGCTTGCGATCTCCGAGATGTTGAAGAACATTTCCTTCAAGTTTCCGGCCACGGTGATTTCTTCGACGGGGTAGGCAAACTCTCCGCCCGAAATCCACAAGCCGGACGCGCCACGGGAATAGTCGCCAGTGACCAGGTTCGCGCCGTGGCCGAGGAACTCAGTCACGTAAAGACCTTCTTTGATCTCAGAAATCAATTCCTTCGGCGTCCTGTTCCCGGGTTGCAGAAAGTAGTTGCCTGGCCCAATGCCCGGCGTCCCCGCCAGTCCGCGGGAAGCGTTGCCGGTGGTCTTGAGTCCCAACTTCTTCGCGGTGTATGTATTCAACAAGTAGGAACTGAGGACGCCTTTCTCGATTACCACGGTTCGCCGCGTCGGAACGCCTTCGCCATCGAACGGGCTGGTGCCAAAGCCTCCGGGGATAGTGCCGTCGTCGATGATGGTGACATTGTCGCCGGCGATTTTTTGTCCCAGCTTGCCGGCGAGAAACGACGCGCCGCGATAGACCGAGTCGCCGTTGATCCCCTCGAAAATATGTTCGAGGATCGAGGTCGCGACCATGGGGTCGAAGATGATCGGCACCTGCGCTGTCTTCGCCTTGCGCGCGCCCAACCGCCGCAGCGTGCGCTCAGCCGCGACCTTGCCGACCTGCTCGGGCGACTCCAGTTTACTCATCGTCCGAGCGACGGAGAACCAATAATCACGCTGCATTGCCCCGTCTTCGGTTTGTGCGATGGGCACGGCGGCAACGGAGCAATACGACCGACGATATTCGCCGACGAAGCCGTGCGAGTTGGCCAGAACCTTGCGGCCGGTAGCAGCGTCGAAAGATCCGCCCTCGGAATTCTTAATGCGCGGATCGAAATCGAGCGCGGCCTTTTCGGCGCGGCGGGCGTAGTCGATACGATCGGGACCGGGTAGGGAATAAACATCTTCGTGGTAGAGATCGAGATCACCGGTGAGCGAGCCTAATTGTCCGGCTTCGGGGATGCCTCCGAAGGGATCTTCTGACGTGATCTTCGAAAGTTCGAGGGCAGATTTCACCATGCGGTCGAGGCTCTCAGAGGAGAAATCACTGGAATAGGTGCTGGCCGCGCGCTGGCCGGAGAAGACGCGAACGCCGATTGATCTTGACCCGGATTCTTTGAGCGTTTCCACCTGGCCGAGGCGAACGAGCGTGGAGAATTCATCACCTTCGCGCACCACGCATTCAGCTGCAGTGGCGCCGCCGTTCATGGCGCGGCGGACGATGTCCTCGGCGACCGAGCGAAGGTCAGTTTCTATCTTCGGAGTTCCAGTTTCTAGTTGAGTAGGAGCCATAAGAATTATCTACCACAGAGGCACAGAGACACGGAGAAAAGCAAGAGCTAGAAAAACCTGATTTTGAGAATTCCTCTGTGACTCCGCGTCTCCGTGGTGAGCCCGATCTTACTGCATGAACCCGCCGGGATCCTTCTTGGCCGTGCCACCGACGGTAAGGCGATCGATTTTGATGGTCGGAATGCCGACGCCCACCGGCACGGCCTGCCCGTCCTTACCGCAAGTGCCGACGCCTTCGTCGAGCTTCAAATCGTTGCCCACCATGGAGACCCGCGTCAAGACATCGGGACCGTTGCCGATCAACGTAGCGCCTTTGATAGGCGCCGTGATGTGCCCGTCTTCAATCATGTACGCTTCGGAAGCTCCAAATACAAACTTGCCGTTGGTGATATCGACCTGGCCGCCGCCGAAGTTCACGGCGTAGATGCCGCGCTTCACCGAGCGGATGATGTCTTCCGGATTGTCCTGCCCCGCCAGCATATAAGTATTCGTCATGCGTGGCATGGGAATGTGCTCGTAGCTCTCGCGCCGTCCGTTGCCGGTGTCGGAGATGCCCATCAGTCGAGCCGAGAGCTTGTCGCTCAGGTAGCCCTTCAGAATTCCCTTCTCGATCAGCACGGTTTCCTGCGTGGGCTCGCCTTCATCGTCCACGTTCAGCGAACCTCGCCGCCATGGCATGGTCCCGTTATCGATAACCGTGCAGCCTTCGCTAGCCACGCGCTTTCCAATCAGCCCCGCAAAGGCGGATGTCTTCTTGCGATTGAAATCGGCTTCCAGCCCATGTCCAACCGCTTCATGAAGTAGAACGCCGGGCCATCCCGGGCCGAGTACGACTTCCATATCGCCCGCGGGAGCTTCCCGCGCATCGAGCTGAAGAATCGCCTGCCGCGCCGCTTCCTTGGCGAAGTATTCAGGATTCTTGTCGCCGAAGAAAAAGTCGAGAGCCACGCGTCCACCGCCGCCGGATCCGCCGCGTGCGGAATTGTTTTCGGTTTTAGCGATACAAGACACGTTCATGCGGGCGAGCGGCTGGGAATCTTCGGCAAACGTCCCATCGGAGGCGACGACGAGAATATTCCGCAGTTCGTCGGAGTAGCTGGCTCGGACTTCCTGGATGCGCGGATCGTAAGCGCGCGCAGCCTTGTCGGCCCGCATCACCAGTTCAACCTTGGCAGTGATCTCGGCATCGACCGATGGCAAGGTCACGGGATAAAGGCTGCGAGCTGCAGTCTGCTGAAACCCAGCCACAGGAGTCTTAGCCGGAGCGCTGGCAATCAGGGCCGCGGTGCGCGCGGCGTGCAAAATGCGGCCGGCGGAAAGGTCATCGGTATAAGCGTAACCAGTGCGTTCGCCGGAGACCACGCGCACTCCACAACCAGCCGAAATCCCTTGTGAAGCGGACTTCACCATGGACTCGTCCACCATCAGCGAGGTGGAAGAAAGGTACTCAAAATAAAGGTCGGCGTAGTCGCCACCGGCTGATAGCGCAGCCGCCAGGTAATGTTCGAGGTCGTTTTCCGTGACGCCGTAGTGATCAAAAAAGAAGCGCTGTTTATCTGCGAGATGTTGTTTTTGCAAGCTTTTACCCACGAAAATTAGATGCCGCAGTGCCGGACCCGGACTCAGTTGAGCGGATGTGTTCATTATCCCACAGGCAGATTGGCGGTAGCCGTCTAATCTTCCACAGGCGTTGGGTGACGATGGTTACTTGTCACAGACGGCCAACCGATTCGCGCCGGACAATCTGCCATGGTCGATCCCAAATGCCGACGGTGACACCGCAAGCCCTTACACGCACGGTGCAGGATTTTCTCAGCGAGGCGGCGGGAGCGGTGGTGCTGGAAAACGGCGCCGTCGCCTTTGACCTGTCGCGATCCAAGTATTCCATCTCCGGCGAATACAACCGGTGCTTACTTCATCTGTGGTCGGCGGAGCGAAATTCGGTGCGCCGTGTTTTGGAGGCCGAAGTCAAGAATGGCACACTGCGCTTGGCTGTACAAAGGCTGGGACAAGCGCGGCCCTCAAAGCTGGAAATCTGCCGCGAACGCGATCGACGTTCCCCGTCCACTCGGCGGGTTTGCCGTGCCTCCTACGAGCAGAAGCTTCGGAGAACCTTGGAGCGGAATTTCCCCGAGTTCAAACTCGCCCGGCTAACGAGTGGAATGGATCTGGAGAAGTCGTTTGGGCCGATCTACGCGCGCGGCTTGATGCGGCGCGGGCGAACGGCTTTTGCATTACTGGGAGTAAACGCTCAGGAAACACAATCGTCGGTCGATGCGGCACTCACGTTTGGCATTCTGTGGCTCGATGTCTGCCGGCAGGTGCAGAGCCTAAATGTATTGGTGGAAGGGCTCAAGCTGTTTGTCCCCGTTGGAACTTCAATCCTGGTGCGGGAACGCATGGCAAACCTGAGCCGCGATGCCGCGAAGTGGTCGTTATTTGAACTGGACGAACGCCATGACGCGTTAGTCGAGATCGACTGCTCGGATCGAGGCAATGTATCCACTCGCCTGGTCCACACTGCCGATCACGAACAAGCGCGCTCCCGCTTTAGCGACTCGATCGCGAGGATGCAGGGAATCCTGCCGAATTGCGAAGTAAGCGTGCTGTCGGCAGCGGAAGTTGTTTTCCGATGGCGCGGCCTGGAGTTTGCCCGCGCCCGGCTTGCCAGTCTTCCTGGATCGTTTCGCAGCACGGAGGAAATTGTTTTCGGAGTCGGGGCTGAGGAGCGGCTTCTCGAGAAACGCAACGAAGCTGAATTCGTCGAGCTCGCGTATTGTTTGCGCGATACTCGCCATCCCTATGGTCCGCGACAACATCCGTTGTGGCGGCTGCGTCCCGAGAGATGGCTGGAGTCGCTGATCGTCGGCGATGTCAGCGTGGTAGACGACCGCCTGGATACCTCGTGCCAATATTCGCAGGTCCCAGCCTTCTCTGCGGCGGACCGGGCCATGATCGATGTACTAACCACCACACCCGCGGGACGGCTGGCCGTTGTGGAGTTGAAGGCCGATGAAGACATTCATCTGCCCCTGCAAGGCCTCGATTACTGGTCGCGCGTGGAATGGCATCACGCACGCGGAGAGTTTCCCCGCTTCGGATATTTCTCCGGCAAGGAACTTTCCTCAGAGACGCCGCTTCTTTTTCTGGTGGCTCCAGCCTTGCACGTGCATCCCACTACCGATACACTGCTCCGCTATCTCTCACCCGAGATCGAGTGGGAATTCGTAGGCATTGACGAGCGCTGGCGGGAGGGAGTAAAAGTCGTCTTCCGGAAGCGGTCGGAACCCAAGAAGCGCCAGGCGATCTCGGAGATGCATGTGGCTTCTAACTTCCGGTTGCCGATCGCGACTTAGCCGTTCGTTTTATCCCTTCCAGGCGCCCAGCAGTCGTCGCACATCGATTAATTGCGCCACGTGGTAGGAATTGTGATCGGCCACGAGCAGTGCCTCACGCAGAATGGTCTGGCCATCACCCCAAGCAATAAGGGCAAATAAGTCGGTCTTCGGATTTTCCACAAGTTCCTTCATCTCCTTTAGATCATCGCGAAATCGCTGAATGCTCTTATCCCATGCGGCGCTACTCGATGGCGACTCCTTCTTGGGCCAGTAATCCTCAGGCCACTTGGCAGCCTTATACTTCGGATTGCGGCTGAATTCAAGAATGTCCCACTGCGCCAGGCGGAGGTGATCGAGTAACATCCAAGCGGAGTGCGGAAGCCCCTGCGGCTTTACGCCACGCAACTTCTCGGGCAGGCTCTTCACAGCATCATCAAAGGTGGCGTGAGCGCCGCCGCCGGTAAGCAGGTAGACAACATGCTCGCGAAGCAGTTTGTCTTGCGATTGTTGGGTCGCCATTTTTGTTTTCGTCCTCTAGCTTGAGATTTCTGTTCCCAGTGGGGTGTCTTTGTGCACACCGCAACCTTCCTCTGGTCCCTCACCTCGTAAGATGCGCCCGATGCCGCGTACGATGCGGCGCATTGGGTAGGCGCCTTTTTCATCCACAAGAAATATTTCGCCGATGCGATGGCTGCGATAGTACCAGCGCTTGAGCAGAGCAAGGTGTTCCATGGTCTCGAGCGCCGAATGTGCCTTCAGAGATGCGAACGAATCTAGAGCTTGTTGCACGCGCGATTCCATCGACTGCGACTTCGTGTGCTCCGCAGCTTGAATGCAGAAGGCCGTTGGACCGGAGATCACGCCACTGTCGACGCGAAAAAAAGCTACCGAGTCCGCGAGATGGCAAGGTTGAACGATCAATCCGGACAGGCGGTCGAGACGGCGGACGATCTCAGGAAGCTGGGATAGAATCGGCTTCAATTTTTCGAGTCGCAGATGAATCGCGGCAGCCTCCTCGAAGGCAAGAGCGGCTGATGCGGCCTCGCGCTGCGCCGAAAATTCCCGAGACAGTGAATCCCCTTGGGTATCAAAGTAGGCTCGCACCCGTGCTACTTCGCCCGAATATTCCTCGTCGCTGCAGCCCTTGAAACATGGGGCAAGGCACATCTTCATCTCGGAATAGATGCAGCCGGGAAAGGCGGGATCGGGGTGCAGATCCTCCACGCAGCGCCGCATCTTGAAGAAATCGAGCGAATCGTTCATAAACTTCTCGGCGGTGGTGCGGGAAACAAATGGACCGTAGTAAAGCGCACGACCATTAAGGCGTCCCAATCGGATTGTGATCGAGGCGCGCGGATACGGATTGTCGAGATGTAGCTTTAACAGCGGCGCGAAGCGAAAGCGCAGTCGGTTGGAGTACGTTTTTGGAAACGTGGACCGCAGAACTTGGTAGAGAATTAATATGGATTCGAAGTCGGAGCCAGTCGGCGCGTACTCGATCGAACAGATGCGATTTCGCAGATTGAGCTTCTTGGTGCGCTCTTCTACCGGACCCAGCAACCGTTGCAGACGGCGGCGAAGGTTCGCGGTCTTGCTGACATAAGGTTCGGCCTGCGCATCTTCCCCGCGAAGTGAAAACACGGCCGGCGCAGCCGGGACCGCGGAAAAAATCTCCACGTCGCGTTCAGGCGCGAATTTCAGGCGATGGGCCAGCACCCAGTCATTGTAAGCAGATTTTCAGCGCAGATCTTATTGAAAAGGAGGTTCACTGCCCGCCGTGGAACCTCCCGAAATAGTGGGCAAGATTTAGAGCCATGACGAGGATCCCTGTCCCGAGCGCAAGCACGTGCGCCGTTTTGCGCAGGTCGAAGCTGCCTACACGACAGACGAGCAGGTAGCCGACGGAAAGATTGAAGAGGCCCCATAGCGCATTGACCGTCGAGGACGATAAGCCCACGCCGGGTGGTGATGCGAAGGGGCTCTGGAAGGCATGCCCCGAAATTCCGTTGCCGAGATGGGGCAGGGCGTTAGCAAGGAATGCGCCCCCGAAGAAGTATGCAACATAGTGGTACCAGCGCATTGTGGCTCCCTCCTCAGCGAAGATTATGTCGCAGCAGCTCCGTGGCAAACCTACCGGAAGCTGGCGCTACGGAATTTCTGGCGGAAATCTTCACCTTCCATCTTGATGATGCGGCACATTTCGTGCAGCCGCGAGCGCATCCGCTCCCCGATGCGGTCTCCAAGGCTCTCCGCTCGCGTGGCCGCCCGCACAGCAGAACCGCCGCCATTCACGCCGGCCGCGGGCTGATCCTCGAAGTTCGTCGTAATGATGGTTGTGCGATTGTCGTTATAGCGCGTGTTAAGAATCAGGCTGACCGTATCCCAAACCCATTCCGTCGGTTTTACGGCGCCCAGCTCATCGAGCACCAGGACGTCGGTTTCAAACACGGGACGAAGCACGTCCAGTTCGGTAGTTTGAACCGTGCTGTTGTAGGAATTCTGAATTTCCTTCAATAGCTCACGGTAGTCGTAAAACAGGCAGGAAATGCCCTTGTTGAGGACGAGTTCCTTCGTGATCGCAACCGCCAGATGAGTCTTGCCGGTGCCAATTTTGCCGATAATCAGAAGTCCGGTGCCATCTCGCGGATCGTACTCCTGAGCGAACTTGGCAGCGGAGAGATGAGCCAACGCTAGCGACGGATGGGCACCGGGGAAATCTGTGGTATAGCTGGCGAGTTCGCAATGCTCATATCTCTTGGGTATGCGCGCCGCGGCCAGCAGGGTCTGGTTCCGGGCGCGCAACTGGCAATCGCAGCGCGTTACCCGGCGATCTCGCGGTGCGCCAGGGCTGGCTGGAAGCGCCTTCCACCCCGTCCCCTCGCAAAGAGGGCAAACGTCCGCCGCGGTTTTGATCACGTTCAACCTTCCAAGCCTTTCGAGAAAAGTGTCTGTCTGACTTTGCACCCAAACGCTTGCTTCCCGCAAGGGTCAAAGACCAGGGTCCTGTGCACAACCTGTGAAGGTGCGCCCGCCTCTGTGGAGGCATGAGGAAAACTAGTGGTCAGTGACCAGTGGTCGGTGGTTAGTCGCGTCGATGATTAGTCAAAGATCCCAGCGCTGCTAGCTTTACGGGCCACTGACCGCTGGCCACTGACCACCGGCCACTGTCCCTCAAAACCCGCGCCTCCCGCCACAATCCGGGACGAGGGGGTGCGAAACAGGCTTCGGGCGCGGATTTTCACAGTTGACATTCCCTACGGAGAGAGGAGAATACCTCCCGTCAGGTTTCCCAACTCAGACACGAACGTTTTCCTCCCGGTATTGTGCTGGGTATGAACGAGACCTGCGAGGAGAAACTATGAATAAGGCCGATCTGGTTGACAAGATCGCTGGCGCTTGCGAAATCAGCAAGGCGCAGGCTACAACCGCGATTGACACCGCCGTGAGCAGCATTACTGGGGCATTACGAAAAGGGGATCGGGTGGCTTTGATAGGTTTCGGCACTTTCTCGATATCGCAGAGAAAGGCGCGGAACGGGCGCAATCCACAGACTGGCGCCACTATTAAAATCGCTGCCCGTAAGGTCGCGAAGTTTTCCCCTGGGGCCGAACTGAAAAAAGCCGTAAACAAGAAGTAGGACCGAGAAATTTGTCACGAAAACGGCAGGGGGTCGGCCCTGCCGTTTTTCCTGTCCGCTCGAAACGAGCGAAACCCCGACGGCTACAATGGCTGGAACATGATTGCCCATCTGCGCGGAACGTTGTTGTCCAAGCATCCGAACCAGGTTGTGGTGGAAACGGCCGGCGTCGGCTACGAAATCAACATCAGCGTACCCACGTTCTCGGAACTCCCTGCGAACGGGGTAGAAGTAGCGCTCCACATCTATACCCATGTGCGGGAGGACTTAATCGCGCTTTACGGATTTCTCCGTCCCGCGGAGAAGCAATTGTTTGAGAAGTTGATCACCGTGAGCGGCATTGGGCCGAAACTCGCCATCACCATCTTGAGCGGCATGGCGGCGAGCGAGATGGCGGGCGCGATCCGCGGAAACGATCTGGCGCGGCTCACCAAGATTCCAGGCATCGGCAGGAAGACTGCGGAGCGCATGGTGCTGGAGTTGCGCGACAAATTACCCGAGACAGTGGACGTTGCGGCTTCTCGTATGCCGGTGATCAGCGCCGTGGAAGAAGATGTCTTATCCGCGCTCGTGAACCTAGGCTATCAACGCGCCGCTGCGGAAAAAGTGCTGGCACCTATCCTCAAGAACGGCAATCGTGGATCGTTCGATGCCTTGTTCCGGGAGGCTCTTGCCGGGCTGTCGAAGTAAATGTTGAAATAAAAGATTGCGCTCTTAGACGCGGCGATTCAGTGAGGACACTGCAAATTTGATGTGGCCGATCTATTTCGTTTTAGCTGTGGCCGTAGTTGGAGTGTTGTCTTCCACGGTGTTCCTTGGCCTGGTGCTATTGGGAGTTCTTCGATTTCACCGCGAGGCTCGCCGGCAACTACACTCTGTTCCTGCCGATAAGCAGCTGCCACCGGTCTCCGTGCTCAAGCCGGTGCATGGTCTGGAAGCGCGGCTAAAAGAGAATATCGAGAGTTTTTTCCGCCAGGATTATCCAGACTACGAGATCTTGTTTGCTGCCGATGAAGCCGACGATCCGGCGCTGGAAGTGGTAAGGGAAGTATGCGCGCTCTACCCGCATATCCCGACCCGCGTTCTGGTAACCGGCACGCCATGGCCGAATCCCGTTGTCTATGCGTTTCACTGCATGGCGGAAGCGGCGGCGCACGAAATACTGGTCACCACCGATAGCGATGTGGAGGTTAGTCCAAGTTATCTACGGGAGATCGTTCCGCCCCTGCTCGACCCGCAAGTAGGGATGGTCACCTGCGTCTATCGCGGCAAGAATGCCGCTGGATTTTTCTCCGGACTCACCGCGATTGGCATGTCGGTGGAAATGACGGCGGGAGTGCTGGTGGCGAATCTGCTCGAGGGAATGAAGTTCGGCTTAGGTCCCTCGACCGTGGTGCGCAAGGATTCGCTGGCAAGTATCGGCGGTTACACAGCCCTGCGGGACTACATTGCTTACGATTTCGCAATCGGCAACCTGATCGCGAAGGCGGGCTATCGGGTTGTGCTGTCGGGCCACATCATCGATCATGTGGTGAATCAGAAATCGTTTCAACACATGTGGCAGAATCAGTTGCGCTGGGCGCAAACGACCCGTTATTCACGCCCTTGGGGCCACTTGGGAAGCGGGCTAGTCTTCGCGATCCCCTACGGCCTGCTTGGGTTCCTCGCTGCGGGATTCCTGGGACACTGGAAAATGGGCGCAATCCTCCTGGGAATAGCGCTACTAAACCGCCTGACCGAGGCCTGGCTTGTAGGCTGGACAGTAGTTCGAGATCTGGAGATACGGCGCGCGCCGTGGCTTTATCCGCTACGGGATTTGCTCGGCTTTGCGGTATGGTTTGCCAGTTATTTGAAGCTCCGCTATGTGTGGCGGGACAGCCGTTTCGAATTGAAGGGAACGCGAATTGCCCTTCGCCAGTCATCTTCGAACCGAAGCTAGCGGACCTTCTTTCAACATTTGAAAATCTGTTTTCTTGTTCAGTGGGAGGTTGGATTGCGGGTTTTCGTCACCGGAGCGGCTGGGTTTATCGGCAGCAACATAGTTGATCGACTCCTTTCTGATGGGCACAGTGTCGTTGGGTTCGACAATATGTCTACGGGACAGCAGCGCTTTCTGCATGGTGCCTTCCTTCGTCCCGAATTTACCTTTCATCAGGCCGACATGCTTGACCTCAAAATGCTGGCGCGAGCAATGGCGGGCGCGGAGCTTGTGATTCATTTCGCCGCCAATGCAGACGTTCGCTTTGGCACCGATCATCCCCGCAAGGATCTCGATCAAAATACGATTGCGACTTGGAATGTATTGGAGGCCATGCGTGAGCAAGGCTGCAAGCGCATCGTGTTCTCCTCGACCGGATCGGTTTATGGCGAGCCAGACATTTTCCCTACTCCAGAAACCTGTCCCTTTCCGATTCAGACTTCACTTTACGGCGCATCCAAGCTCGCTGCGGAGGGCTTAATTCAAGCCTATTGCGAAGGCTTCGGGATGCAAGGCTACATCTTTCGATTCGTCTCGATCCTGGGCGAGCGCTACACGCATGGGCACGTCTTCGATTTTTATCACCAGCTCGTGGATCATCCTGAACGTCTCCACGTGCTGGGTAACGGCCTTCAGAAAAAATCGTATTTGTACGTGCAGGACTGCATTGATGCGATTCTTACCGCCATCAACAAAGCGGACAATCGAGTAAACATTTTCAATCTCGGCACGGACGAATATTGCGAGGTCAATGATTCCATCGGATGGATTTGTGAACATCTCGGCCTGCACCCGAAGCTGACTTACTCGGGCGGAGAGCGAGGCTGGGTCGGAGATAGTCCGTTCATTCTGCTGGACTGCTCGCGTATCCGCGCTCTGGGTTGGAGGCCGCGACTCACCATAAAAGAAGCGGTCCTGGCAACGATTAAATTCGTCAGCGCGGACGCCGCGGCACTGAGAGCTGAACTATAAGCGCCGAGTTTTAGGTGCGTTATACTTACCCGCCTGTAAGGGAACCTATCGTTTGATCATCACTCGAAGTCCGCTGAGAATTTCGCTGGGTGGAGGAGGTACCGACCTTCCGTCGTATTACCGCAAGCACGGCGGCTTCGTATTATCCGCTGCGATTAACCGATACGTTTACATCACCATCAACGAAGCGTTTCGTCCGCGGATCATCTTGAAGTACTCCAAGCTGGAAGATGTGGAGCGGTGGGAGGATATTCAGCATCCCATCATTCGGGAGGCGCTGCAGTTGACCGGGGTAATGGGACCCTACCTCGAAATCGTCAGCCTATCTGACATCCCCGCCGGCACGGGATTGGGCTCGTCCGGGAGTTTTACGACCGCGCTGCTGCGCGCGCTGCACACCGTAAAGCGGAATTTCGTGCCTCCGCAGGAACTGGCCGAACAGGCCTGCCACATTGAAATCGACTTATTAAAAGAACCGGTCGGCAAGCAGGATCAGTACATTGCGGCCTTCGGTGGCATCACCTGTTTCGAATTTATGCCCGATGACCATGTCATCGCAGAACCCCTGAAAATTGCTCCCGAAACTCTGGCCAATCTCGAAGACAGTTTGCTCATGTTCTTTACCGGAGCGTCGCGTTCTGCGGGCGAAGTTCTGCGCGATCAAGATACGCGGACCCGGGAGAATGCTCCCGAGATGCTGGAGAATCTGCACTTCACTAAACAACTGGGGCACGAAAGCCGAGACGCTCTGCTGGCCGGCGATCTGCGCAAGTTTGCCGACCTGATGCATGTTCATTGGGAGCACAAGAAAAAACGTTCGCCGGGGATGAGCAGCGGTTTTATCGACGAGATGTACGAGTTGGCGCGCTCGCACGGAGCGCTCGGTGGCAAACTCATCGGCGCCGGCGGCGGAGGATTTCTGCTCCTCTACACGGAAGACAAAATCCGAGTCCGCTCTGCCATGCGACGGGCCGGGCTCCGCGAGGTTCGCTTGCAGTTCGATTTCAGCGGAACTTCCGTTCTGGCGCATTCCTAGGGGACCGATGCTACCTGTGGCTATACTTGCCGGTGGTTTGGCGACGCGTTTAGGAGCGCTGACAGAGAAAGTCCCGAAGTCACTGATCCAAATCGTCGGTGAACCGTTCGTGGCGCACCAGCTCCGGCTCCTGCAAGCCGGCGGCATCCAACAAGTAATCCTGTGCGTCGGTCATCTGGGTGAGATGATTGAAGACGCCGTCGGCGACGGCGGCTCCTATGGAGTGAAGGTCGAGTACTCCTATGATGGGGCCATACGCTTGGGCACAGGTGGGGCCATTCGCTCTGCTTTACCAAAGCTTGGAGAACGTTTTTTTGTCCTCTATGGCGACTCCTACCTGCCTTGCGATTACGGCGCGATCGAACACGAATTCTTGCAGTGCGGTAAGTTGGGGCTGATGACGGTATTCCGTAACGATGGGCAGTGGGACGCCAGCAACGTGGAATTTGAAGCGGGGCACATAACGGCGTACAGCAAAAAGAATCGCACAGCGCGCATGAACTACATCGATTACGGCCTGGGAGTCTTCCGCGCAGAAGCTTTCGCTGGAACACAAGCAACGGACCTGGCGGATGTTTATGCAGAGCTTCTCGATCGCGGAGAATTGGCGGCCGTAGAGGTGCGTGAGCGCTTTTATGAAATAGGTTCGCCCGCAGGATTGAAGGAGATGACAGATTTCTTGGGTAACGAGGAGCTCTGCTGAAATGAGCAGCAGCTTGCATAAGGAAAGCTTTGCCGAGAGTTTTCTCGCCGAGGCAACCGAGGTCATCGCGAAGCTGGATTTGGCCAGCATCGAAAAAGCTGCGAGCCTGATCGCCGACACTCGCGTTGCAGGTGGACGCTTGTTCGTTCTCGGCGTGGGTGGTAGTGCCGCCAATGCTTCGCATGCCGTCAACGACTTTCGCAAGATCGCAGGCATTGAGGCTTACGCTCCCACCGACAATGTTTCGGAACTTACAGCGCGCGCCAACGATGAAGGTTGGAGTTCGATCTTCGATAGTTGGCTGCGCACCAGTCGTCTGCGCACCGAAGATCTGCTGCTGATTTTCTCGGTTGGTGGTGGGAACCTCGAGCAAAATGTAAGCCCAAATCTGGTCGCCGCGCTGAAATATGCGAAGTTGGTTGGCGCGAAGATCATCGGCGTCGTAGGCCGCGATGGCGGTTACACGGCTACGGTCGCCGATGCCTGCGTTCTGATTCCCACGGTGAACCCAATCCATGTCACGCCGCACACGGAAGCCTTCCAGGCGGTGGTCTGGCATCTGCTCGTATCTCATCCAGCGGTAAAGATGGAAGCGACCAAATGGGAATCGATGGCGTCGAGTGGAAAACGGCGTGCTGTTTTCCTTGACCGTGACGGTGTTATTAACCGGGCTTTTGTTCGCGATGGCAAGCCATTCCCGCCGCCAACGCAGCATGAATTGGAAATACTTCCTGGCGTTCCGGAAGCGTTGCATGACCTGAAATCCCACGGCTATGCTCTGCTGGTAGTGACCAACCAGCCCGATGTCGGGCGGGGAAAGCAATCTCGGCAGGCGCTGGATGCAATCCATCAGTCGTTATTAAAAAGCCTTCCACTCGACGATATTCTGGTTTGCTGCCACACCGATCAGGACAACTGTGATTGCCGCAAACCCTTGCCTGGAATGCTTCTGGAAGCGGCGCGGAAGCATAATATCGATCTCTCAGCAAGTTTCATGGTCGGCGACCGTTGGCGAGACATCGAGGCCGGTTATAATGCTGGGTGTAAGACTATTCTTATCGATTACGGCTACTCGGAGAGGCCTCCAGACCGTGTTCCCGACTTGCGCGTAGGATCACTCCGCGAAGCGGCTGACTGGATCATCCGTTCCACGCCCAAAGGAGCGCATCCCGCATGAAGTCTGTGTCCGACCTGAGCATACAAATCTTCGCGGACGGGGCCGACAAGGCCAGCATTCTTGAACTACATCGCCAACCGCACATCAAAGGTTTCACCACCAATCCCACGCTGATGCGCGCCACGGGAGTAAAGGATTATCGCGGCTTCGCCCTGGATCTTCTGGAGACCATTCAGGACCGGCCCGTTTCGTTTGAGGTATTCGCCGACGAAGAAGACGAGATGGAGGAGCAGGCTCGGCACATAGCGGACTGGGGCAAGAACGTGTTCGTCAAGGTTCCGGTGATGAATACGAAAGGAAAGCCGACCTACGATCTTGTCCGCTCCCTTTCCGGTGACGGAATTCAGTTAAACGTGACCGCGCTGCTCACCCTGGAGCAGGTGCGGAAGGTCTGTGCAGCATTAACGGGGGACGCTCCCGCCTACGTTTCCGTCTTTGCCGGCCGCATCGCCGACACTGGCCGCGATCCGGTACCGCTGATGCGCGAAGCCGTGGCCATGGTGAACGACGCGAACGCGCAACTCATGTGGGCCAGCCCACGCGAACTCCTCAACGTTTTCCAGGCGGACGAAATTGGATGCCACGTGATTACAGCTACTACGGACATTTTGAAGAAGCTTCCCCTCATTGGGAAAGACCTGCACGAGTTTTCGCAGGAAACGGTGCAGATGTTCCGGAGAGATGCCGTGAAGTCAGGCTATTCTCTGCCGACGGCTAAGCCCGTAGTTCCAGTCATCGCGCGCCGCTAAGGGTGGTTCGTAAAAATTACTTTGCCTGAGGCTTCGCTGGCGATGTGCAGCGGTCTCGGCAGCAGCCCTTCCACTTTTTCCCGTTCGTACTGCGGCACAAAAAGAAACACTCGCTCGTTCGAATTCCACGCCTGCAGGAGTCCCTGATCGTCCAGAAAAATGTGCGGTGCATCGGGATAGGTTGAGCCCCACCACATCGAAGTTGTGTTCCCATCGACCAGTTCAATCGGGCGCCTCAAGTAGAACAATAGCGACGAGCCAAAGGACTGATCACCGTAAATCATCACGCGGTCCGTCGGCTTTAGCGCAGGAGCAATTTTCCTAGCCATGATTTCTGAGCCTAGAAACGGATCGAAGCGTATCAGAGCGATGTGGGCGGCGATCAGGAACACTCCCATAGTGATAGCAGTCGCCCAGGTTGCGGCAAGTTGCGCGCCGCGTCGCCGCAACCAGAATGCGAACGCAGGCCCGATCAGCAAAACGATCGCGGCCAGGATTGCCGGAAGTCGCAGCGCGGCGAACGATTCCCCCGTCAGGTCAAGCATGTGCCCCAAGGAAAGCGTTTCGGCCTCGAGATTGGGCTTCGCCAGCACCGTGCCGATGTCCGGAACGAATGGGATGCTGCGTGAGTTCCACAGCCCCGCAGCCAGCACCGCCGAGATCGCGATACAGATTAACGCTAATGCGCCCGCGCTCCAGGCCAGCCAGCGGCGCGAATCCATTTCTTCTTCGTCTGCGAGCTTCGCCGCAATCAGCAACAGAATCGGGAAGTACGCAGGGAACGTGTAGTACTCCTGATTGGTCGAGACCGAGAAGAAGACGAGTGTAACTCCGGCCCAGACTAAGCATAGTAATTCGGTCCGGGACCGGAAATTCAGCGGGGGCCGCGGCGGTTTTGCTGCACCCAGCTTGCGGCGCGCCATCCACAGCGAAATCGGACGCCGCAATGCCACAGGCAGATACAAATTCCAAGGAAAGAGCCACACCAGGTGCAGCGTCCAATAAAGGGAGTTGGTTTGTTTGTTGTAGTCTTTGGGAATGCGCTTGCCCAGGAAGCGCATAAAGTGTTCATTGACGAAGTAGAACCAGAAGAAGTGCGGATTGCGAATACCGGCGAGAATGTGCCAGGGCGCGGCAACGAGCAAAAAGAGCAAGGTGCCGGTGAAAAGACGGAACTCACGCCAGCGCCTCCACTCGCCGCTGATTGCAACATAGAGGAGTAAGGCGAGTCCAACCACGACGATGGCGAGCAACCCCTTCGTTAGTACGGCCAGCGCCATACCGGCATATCCGGCATACCAACGCCATGCGTCGCCGTCTTCCAGCGCGGTAGCAAAAAAGTAGAATGATGCCGCGATGAAAAAACTCAGGATCGACTCCGGGATGAGAATTCGCGTGAACAGATAACATCCCGCTGCGGTCGTAATAAACAACCCCGCATAAATCGAGGCGCGATTACCAAAAGCGCGGCGTCCCCAGCGCATGGCCAGCAGCATTAGCAGCAGCATCGACAATGCAACCGGCAAGTGCGCGGAGAATTCATTCGTGCCAAAGAGGAAGTAGCACGCAGAGACCATCCAGTACATTAACGGCGCTTTTTCCAGATAGCGGTTCCCGTTGATCTTCAACGTCACGAAGTCGTGTGTAACCAGCATTTCTCGTGCGGCTTCCGCGTGATTTGAGTCGGCGTCGTCCTGCAGTCCGGGAGAAAAGAGCGATCCGACATACACCACCACGAATAGAGCCAACACTCC
>Ga0209040_10001149_pt1 | contig 20720 bp, 28 predicted proteins | sample BogFormECP12_OM3_FD_188240 | JGI IMG/M metagenome (GOLD analysis project Ga0209040, IMG submission 188240) | Bog forest soil microbial communities from Calvert Island, British Columbia, Canada - ECP12_OM3 (SPAdes) (version 2) | ecosystem: Environmental > Aquatic > Freshwater > Wetlands > Bog ...
GGAGCGGCACATGGAGGATCGTTCGCGCGCCGCCCAGGTCGGCGACCGCACGGGAAGTGGGATGGCCGTTCCGGTAGCTCTCGCCGGCCATCACATCGGCGATTTGTTGCGGGCGCTTCGTTTCAGCGAGTTGTACAATCGCCGGGGAGACAGCCATTCTCGGCCCCCTTGCCGCCATGTATTGGGCCAGAGCGGGCGGAAATCCCCGCATTGCCAAGACATTCGCGTACTGGCCATCCCAGGCGGTTAATGAACCAAACACCGCGCCGCAGAGATGCATCGCCTTTTCCAGCATCGCATCGTACACCGGCGTGAGGTTCCCAGGGGAGGTGTTGATGACGCCCAGCACCTCGGCGGTAGCTGTCTGCTGCTCCAACGCCTCGCGCTGCTCGGCGATCAGCCGCGCGTTCTCCATCGCGATCACTGCCTGGGCAGCGAAGTTTTGCAGCAGCGCAATCTGCTTGTCAGAGAAGGGTCGCACTTCCTGGCGGAAGATGTTGATTGCGCCCAGCAAGGCTCCGTCCTTCCGAAGCGCGACCAAAAGAATGGTACGCACACCGCCCAGATCGGCGAGAGCCTTGGGTCCCGGAGTCCCCGATCGGTAGGTTTCCTCATCGGTGATGTCCGCGACATGCACGGTATCCTCACCGTTGACGAGCCGGTAAAGCGCCATTCCCGGCAGGGTCCGTATTGGCTCGCGCAGGAAGTCCGCCAGGGCTGGAGTTGTCCCCCGCGACGCCGCAGTGTGAATGCACTCGCCGTCATATGTGGAAAGGATGCCGAACGCGGACTCACAAAGACGGATCGCCTTTTCCAGCAACGCATCGAACACGGGCGCCAGGTTCCCGGGTGACGCGTTGATCACCTGCAACACCTCGGCGGTCGCCGTCTGCTGCTCCAAAGCCTCGCGTGTCTCGGTCAGCAGACGTGCATTCTCCATGGCGATCACCGCCTGGGCGGCGAAGTTCTGCAATAGCGCGATCTGTTTGTCGGAGAACAGGCGGACTTCCCGCCGGTAGATGACGAAGTGGCCGAGAAATGTGTTGTCTTTGCGCAGCGGGACCGCGAGCAGGGTGCGGCCGCCCCCCAGCTCAACAAGCGCGCGGCGGGTCGGATCGCCAGACTGGTAGGCCTGGTCCGCCACCGCATCTGCAATATGTACCACGGGGTCGCCACCCAGTAGACGGCCAAGCGCGTTTTCCGGACCGACCGGATGTGGCATCCGTGTCAAGAACTCCGCATACGCCGGCGGCACGCCACGGAGCGCCACCACATGAGCTCGCTCCCCATCATAAGTCCAAAGCACACCGAAAGCAGCGCCGCACAATTCCAATGCCTTGTCGAGCATCGCATCGAACACCGGTGCAAGTTCGCCTGGCGAGTTGTTGATGACCTGAAGCACCTCGGCTGTCGCGGTCTGCCGCTCCAGCGCCTCGCGCGTCTCGGTGATCAGCCGCGCGTTCTCCATCGCGATCACCGCCTGTGCCGCGAAGTCCTCCAGTAACGCGATCTGTTGGTCCGAAAAAGGCCGGACCTCCCGCCGGTTCGCCGTAATGATGCCGAGGAGGCTGCCATCCTTGCGTAATGGCACGGCCAACTGGGTCCGGATGCCACTGTCGAAGAGGGCGCGAGGAATCGGATCACCCGGTGTTTGCGCTACGGCTTCAGCCATATCGTGGATGTGCAGAACTCTCTCACCGCGCACCAGGCGGTTAAACCCGAGCCCTGGGCGAAAACCCCCCTGCGCCAGTTCCGAAAAGGTGGGGAGGGCGCCATGCGCCGCCGCAGGCCGAAAACGTTCGCCGTCGTAGGTGAGGAATGCCCCGTATTCGGCTCCGCACAGGCGGTGCGCCTTCTCCAGTATCGTGTCGAACACCCGCGCGAGATCGCCGGGCGACGAATTGATGACCTGCAAGACCTCGGCGGTCGCGGCCTGCTGAGCCAAGGCGTCGTCAAGCCTCTGTTGCAACTCTGCGTTGGCACGTCGAAGGCCGGCTACCTCGGTGTCGGGTGTCACGGTCGTTTCCTTGGCCCGTAGCGTCAGGCTCCCTGCCGTGTGTTTATCTCGCTTGGCATCTGCATTGATCGAACCGACGCGACCGAGGCGCAACAAATTCGCTATTGACGAGGATAACCCGCTGCCTTTTCAGTTGCCAGTGGCGGCCCGAAAGTAGGTGACTGCCGCGCCCGCTGGCCTTCGATGGTGTCGTGCCGGTGTTGAATTCCGTGCTCGCAGCCAGCTCAGGCCGCCGCGCGCCGGGCCGGTTGCAGGATCGCCGTCAGCGCCGCCACCAGCCGCTCCATCATTTCGTCGGTGTGCAGCGGTGTCGGCGTCAGTCGCAGCCGTTCCTCGCCGCGCGGCACCGTGGGATAGTTGATCGGTGTCGCGTACATGGCGAACTCGTCGAGCAGTCGTCGGCTCACCGCACTGCACTGCGCGGCGTCGCCGATGTGCAGCGGCACGATGTGGCTGGTCGACGGCAGCACCGGCAGTCCTGCTGCGCTCAGCCGGCGCTTCAGCGTGTCGGCGCGCTCGAACAGCGCGGCCCGTCGCCCCGCGTCGCCACGCACATGCCGAACGCTGGCGAGCGCCGCCGCCGCGATCATCGGCGGCAGCGAGGTGGTGAAGATGAAGCCAGGCGCGCAGGAGCGGACGTAGTCCACTACCGAGGCATCGCCGGCGATGTAGCCGCCGTGGCAGCCGAATGCCTTGGCGAGCGTCCCCTCGATCACGTCGATCCGCCCCGCCACGCCGTCGCGCTCCGCCACGCCGGCCCCCGACCGCCCATACATGCCGACCGCATGCACCTCGTCGAGGTAGGTCATCGCGTCATAGCGTGCGGCGAGATCGCAGATCGCACCGATCGGGGCGATGTCCGCGTCCATCGAGTACACCGACTCGAACGCGATCAGCTTCGGCGCGTCCGCCGGAACCGCGTTCAGCAGCTCCTCGAGATGCGCCAGGTCGTTGTGGCGGAAGATATGGCAGACCGCCCGCGATCCCTTGATGCCGGCGATCATCGAGGCGTGATTGCGCGCGTCGGAGAACACCTGCCAGCCCGGCAGCGAGTTCAGGATGGTGGACAGCGCCGCCTGATTGGACACGAACCCCGAGGTAAACAGCAGCGCCGCGGCCTTGCCGTGCAGATCGGCCAGCTCCGCCTCCAGCGCGTCATGCACTGGGCTGGTGCCGCTGATGTTGCGCGTGCCGCCCGCCCCGGCGCCCATCTCGCGCGCCGCCGCGCATGCGGCCTCGATCACCACGGGATGGCCGCCCATGCCGAGATAGTCGTTGGACGACCAGACCAGCACCTCGCTGCCGTCCGGCCGGCAGTACAGCGGAAACCGCGTCGCCTGCTTGCGCAGTGGCGTAAACCGGCGATAGCGGCCCTGCGCCTCGATGTCTGCCAGCGCCTCGCGGCAATGGGCGTGGAACGGGTGCATCCTTTGCCTGGCTCCCTGGTATGGTCGGCAGTCTATCGACCGAGGACGCACGCTGTCATGCGTACAGTCCCTGACCTGGTGTGACGATCCGTTCATCGAACATAGACGCGGACTTCCTGTTCGCCGCCGGCCTGGGCGGTCCGCAGTCCGAGATGGATGCGGCTCGCCGGCACGTCCTGCGCCATGATGTCGCGCATCACCGCCGCAACCCTTTGTTGGGCGGCCGCCGCGTCGGCACCGGAGGGCAGGATGGCGACCACGTCGTACTGGACGCCGGGCGCGCGCGTTTCGGCCTCTCGCACCGCGAACCGCAACACGTCCTGGTAGTCCGGGTTCGGCGTCGCATAGCCGATGGTAACCAGCGGGGTGCGCGGGTCCACCTTTGGCGGCTCCGCCTTGGCGGCGGCGGCCTCCGGCGAGGGCGCAAATGTCGTCTGATCGATCAGCTTGCAGCCGGTTAGCAGCAGCCCCGCCGCCAACACCCACATCGCTTTCATCGTGATCCCTGTCCCCGGGCTTTCCTCTGTTGCAGCAAGCCGGACGGCGGGCAAGATGGGCCGCCCCCACCACGCGAGGACGCCCGGCATGACCGCCCAGACCAACCAGCGCATCGACGGCAAGCGGCTGTGGGACAGCCTGATGAGCATGGCCGAGATCGGCGCCACACCGAAGGGCGGCGTGCGGCGGCTGACGCTGACCGAGGTGGACAAGCGCGGCCGCGACCGGTTTCGCGCCGAGTGCGAGGCGGCCGGGCTGACCGTCCGGGTGGACGGGATCGGCAACATGTTCGCCCGCCGATCCGGCCGCGATCCGAACCGGCTGCCGGTGCTGTTCGGCAGTCATCTCGACAGCCAGCCGTCCGGGGGAAAATTCGATGGCGCGCTAGGCGTGCTGGCCGGACTGGAGGTGATGCACACCTTGAACGACCTCGGCATCGTCACCGAGGCGCCGCTGGAGCTGGTGAACTGGACCGACGAGGAGGGCAGCCGGTTCGGCCATTCGCTGATGGGGTCAGGGGTGTGGTCGGGGGTGTTCTCGCTCGACAAGGCTTACGCGCTGACCGACGTGGAGGGCGTGACGGTGCGGACCGCGCTGGACGGGATCGGCTATCGCGGGCCGGAGCCGGCGGCGGCGTTCCCTGCGGATGCGTATTTCGAGCTGCATATCGAGCAGGGCCCGATCCTGGAGCGCGAGGCCAAGCAGATCGGCATCGTCACCGGCGCCCACGCGATGGTGTGGTACGACGCGGTGGCGACCGGACAGGATTCGCATGCCGGCACCACGCCGCCTTCGGCGCGCAAGGATGCGCTGGTGTGCGCGGCACGGATCATCGACCTGGTTGACCGCATGATGCGCGCCCGTGGCGAGGACGGGCGCGGCACGGTCGGGCAACTGCTGGTGTCGCCGAACAGCCGCAACGTGGTGCCGGGGGAGGTGCGGTTCTCGGTGGAGTTCCGCCATCCGTCGGATGCCGAGGTGGACCGGCTGGACGCCCAGTTCCCGCGCGAGGCCGGCTTCATCGCGCGCGACTGCGGCGTGACGCTGGAATTGTCGAAGCTGTTCAGGATCGCGGCGCAGCCGTTCGATCCGGGTTGCGTGGAGCTGGTGCGGCAGGGCGCGGCGAAGCTTGGCTACAGCGCGCGGGAGATCGTGTCGGGGGCGGGGCATGACGCGGTGTATGTGGCGCGGCACGTGCCGACGGCGATGATCTTCACCCCGTGCAAGGACGGGCTGTCGCACAACGAGGCGGAGAGTATCGAGCCAGAGGAAGCCGAGGCAGGTGCGCAGGTGCTGTTCGAGGCGGTGTTGGTGCGGGCGAACCGGACGCTGTGATTGCCACATTCACCGTGATGGCCGGCCTGTTTCATGGTACAATTGAGCAATTCCATAGGGTTGTGAAAACGTGGCTCTACCGAAGTCCTTTCGTGAAGTTGTCGGGTTGCTCGGCGAAGTGTTTGACGAGTATCAGATGACAACTGGACTGCGTGCCGTCCTGGTGGGAGGCGCGGCGGTATCCCTGTATACGCAGGGGCGTTATGTCTCAGGCGATTTCGATGTCGTAGCTGGCGTCGATGACGCCTTTGATCTGGCGATGAAGAACCATGGTTTTGCGCGAGAGGATCGTCCCGCTCACCTGCTGATTGGGTGGTATCATCCGCAATTCCCTAACTTGGGTGTTCAGGTGGTCTCTGGTCCGCTGTTCGATGGGATGTCCGATCCAACAAAGATCAAAGTGATCGCTGCTGGCAAAGGCCATTTAAGCATGGCTGCGGTCGAAGATTTGATCGCTGACCGCCTGGGGCAGTATGCAGCTTCGAAGAACCGGGACCAGAGTCTGCTGCGGCAGGCAAGATGGCTCATTCGTATGCCCAACCTGGACGAGGCGTATCTCATTCGTCGCATCCGACAGGAAGGCGGTGATCCAACCTTGGTGAGCTTGGAGGACGACACAGATGTCGGATCAAATCCAAAGTCTTGACGAATTCTGTCGCGAGATGGAAGCGTGGCGGAAGGCGGTCGGCATGACGGAGGATGACGACTGGGAGATGCGAAACTCGGGTCAACGACGCACGTCGGAGAAGCGCGAGTTCCTGCGCCGGATCGCCGAACGCAGTCGTGCCGTTGGCATCGACCCGTTTCCTGCCAACTACTAGGGCACTTCCTCCGTATTGAAGTCTTGCGGTGCTGCGGGACCGGCACCAGGGCCGCCAAGAGGCCGAGGTATCAAGACCTCCAAATGCGATTGCCCAGGTCATCGCGGAGGTTTCTCGGCCAACTCCAGTCCTGTCATTTGTCGAATGTGACCCGGTGCGGATTCCGTGCTTTAATTAATTGCCATGCCTGAGAATCCGCAAAGCGACACTGTGTTGCAGCGCTTCCGTGCTGCGGTGACGCAAATCTACGGCGAGCGCCTGGAGCGCGTCGTGCTGTTCGGGTCGCGGGCGCGCGGCGACGCAAGGCCGGATTCCGATTACGACGTTGCCGTTTTCATCAGGGACGCGGGGACGTTCACCGACGAGAGCGCGCGCCTTGCCGCCGTCGGCACGGACATCCTCTTCGACACTGGCGCAGTTATTTCTGCCACGCCGTTCCCCGCCGGCGCCTACCGTGAGCGCACCGGCTTCATGCATGAGCTACGCAAGGACGGCCTCGACCTATGAAGGCCGAAACCGCCGACTACGTCGCCAAGGCCCGCGCCACGCTGGCCGACGCTCAACAGATTGCGGCGTTGCCCTTGCCACACGTCGCCGCCCGTGAAGCCTACCTTGCCATGTTCCATGCCGCGGAGGCTTACATCTTCGAGCATACCGGCAAGGTGGCCAGGACGCATCGCGGCGTGCGGAGCGAATTTGCCCGACTGGCAAGGGCTGAGCCGCGGATCGGGCGCGATCTCGTTACCTTTCTTGGCACCGCCTATCAGTTCAAGACGCGTGCCGACTACGCTGTTGGCTCGACCGCCACGCCGATTACATCCGCGGAAGCCGCCGCCGCCATTGCCACGACGACCCGCTTTATCGACACCATCGCCCAGTTGCTGCCGCCGGATATCACACCGCCGACCGAGCCACACGCGCAGCCGTGAGCTTCGCCCGGATGGGTGACGCAAGCTGCACTCTGCATTAGCCAGCCTTGGCCGTTGCGAACTCGGTCGCAACGCGGCGAGCCGTAGCGCCAAGCTAGATGCCGCGAACCCCGATAGGAAAATTTGCTTGACAACTCGTCCCGCGTTCTGCATACGTTCTCCCCATGGAAGCGCCTAGCACAGCGAACCCGGCCGATATCCTCCCCAAGGCGATCTACTACCAGGTCGCCCACACCCTCCGTGGGCTCCTGCCCCCGCCAATCACCGACACGCCCGAGGACGAGGCCCGCCGCGACCTCGCCGCCATCGCCCATGTCGCCTCGCTGCTGCCCGCCAATGCCGAGGAGGCCGACATCGCCTCCCACTATGTCGCCGCCAAGGCGCAGGCGCTGGTCTGCATCCGCCTCTCCCGTGCCTGTCCCAATGATCCCACGATGATCCTGAAATGCACCGCGCAGGCAGCCAGCATGATGTGCCAGGCGCTGCGCTGGCGCGCCCTGCTGCAACGCCTCCAGGCTGCCCGCCGGGAGCAGGGGAAGGACACTGCCGCCCACGACGCCGCCACCGCGACCGAACAGCGTGCCCTCGGTCTGCTGGCGGACGCGCTGGCGCAGGCACCGCCGCTGCCCGAACCTGTGCCGGAACCTGTGGCCCGACCTCACAGCCTCGCCGAGGCCGAGGCCTACGCAATCGCGCGCCCGAGCGAGGCCGCCCTCATCCGTTCCCTCGGACGCCTGCCGAAGAAATTCAACGGCGGCCCGCTCTCCCCCATGATGGTCCACGACATCGTCAACGGCGCCAGCCCCATCCTTCAGGCGCTCGCCAAGCGACCCAGCCACCGCCTCGCCGCCTGAGCGCCGCCGTCGCGGCCTGCCTATCGCCGGCCAGCCGTCGCCGCGGCACACGGGCGCCAAGGCACGCTAAGGAGTCGCGACGAAACAACCGCAGCTTTGGTCATGTCGGCTATTTTCCGCGTCATCGCCTTGAAAGCGGGGATGATGATTGGGGTACCCTCCCAACCTTAGCCCCTGCTTGCGGCATCTCACCGCGCGCGCATCCGTCTCCCCACGGAGAAACGAGACGCCAGCGAGACGCTGCATGTGCCGACAGCGATGATCTTCACGCCGTGCAAGGACGCGGGCGGCAGCGGTCGTGTGGGTGCTGTTCGAGGCGGTATTGGCGGGGGCGAATCGGGCGATGAACCGAGCAAGCAATCCACCGGATGCCTTCTTCCGGCGGGTCCTGTATGATATCGGTTACGCCATGGACACCCCCACACGCAAGCCGTCAGACGAGCACGGCGCCATCCTGCCCGCGCTGATCGCGGAGTTAGCCAGCGTGCGCGTGACGCGCAGCGTCGAGGCCGATGGCTATACGCTGCCAGAGGATACGCGCGGAACAGTGGTCGCGGTCTATGACCGGGGTGCGGCGTACGCCGTCGAAATTGCCGACCTCCCGGGCGGTCCGGAGGTCGTGACGCTGCGGGCCGACCAGATCGAACCCGCGCACTGAGGCCGCGCCAAATGGGCGACCGGCCCTCGCGGCAACTGCCGAACGCTGATTGCGCCCTCGTCGAACAACGCCGCATCCGCGAATACCTGCTCAACTTGGAGCACCCAGCCGGCGGCCCGAAGGCGAGATTCTTCATTGCACGCGGCTTCGCGCTCGATGCCTGGGATCGCTTGCAAGCCGCTCTGATCGCCCACGCACGTGTGAACGCGGTCACCAGAGCCATCGAGACCGAATGGGGCATTCGCTATACGGTCGAATGCAATTGTCCCACCCCGGACGGACGCAATCCATGCATCCGGACCGTCTGGCAAATGGAGGGCGATGCGCCGCGCCTGCTCACGGCGATCCCGCTGTAGGTCGCAGGCAATGAAGCCACGGCTCACAAGCCATCGCCACGGCATGCGCTCCGCCCATCGATTCGGAGCGCTGGCGTTTCAGAGCAGGCTGGCTCGGGTTGACATGACGACCGCGTCTGTTATATTTACATATAACTTCGGAGCACATTGTCATGCCCACAGCAACTCTGCGCCGCGTTGGCGGATCCGTCATGGTGGCCGTGCCGCCGGATTATTTGGCGCGCACGGGCCTTGGCCCGGACGAGGTCGTCGCGTGGGAAATCGACGGCAATCGTCTCGTCATGCACCCGACTGCGGTGCGACCACGCTACACTCTGGCGGAGTTGCTGGCGCAATGTGACGGGAAGCGGCGCCGCCTCAGCTCTGATCGCGACTGGACCGCCGGGCGCGCGGTCGGACGCGAGCTGATCTGATGCAGCGGGGCGACATTTATTTCGTGTCGCTCGATCCCACCGCGGGTCACGAACAACAGGGTCAGCGTCCCGTCGTTGTGCTGACGACCGGCGAATTCAATGCGCTGACCGGTGTGCCGGTCGTGCTGCCGATCACCGGTGGCGGCGGGTTTGCCCGCATGCGCGGGTTCGCGGTCAGTCTGTCCGGGACCGGGTTGGCCACCCAGGGGATCATCCGCTGCGATCAGCCGCGCGCCGTCGATCTCCGCGCCCGCAAGGCGCGGCGTTCCCGTGAGCGGGTTCCCGACCCGGTGATGAACGACGTGCTGGCGCGGGTGGTCACCCTGTTCGAGTAGGCCTCAAGCTGACGCTACCGTGATCCCCGCGCCGAGGGTTGCCGCCACGGAGCCATACTCCTATAGGCGCCGACAGCCCCGAGGAGACGACATGGCCGCACTGGATGCCCCCGTTATCGACAACCCGGTGCTCGCCCGCCAGGCGGAGATCCTGGCCCGGCCACCCACCCAGGCCTGGCACATGGCCAACGCCATCCGCGCGCTGGCAATCGACGCGGTGGAAGCAGCGAAGTCCGGCCATCCCGGCATGCCGATGGGCATGGCGGACGTTGCCACCGCGCTGTGGACCCGCTTCCACAAGTTCGATGCCGCCGACCCGCGCTGGCCGGATCGCGACCGATTCGTCCTGTCCGCCGGCCACGGCTCGATGCTGCTGTACGCACTGCTCTACCTCACCGGCCACGACGGCATGGGGATCGAGGAGATCAAGCGGTTCCGCCAGCTTCACTCTCCCGCCGCGGGCCATCCGGAATACGGCGAGAACCCGGGCATCGAGACCACCACCGGTCCGCTCGGCCAGGGCATCGCCACCGCGGTCGGTATGGCGATTGCCGAACGGCTGCTGGCGGCGCGGTTCGGCCGCTCGCTGGTGGACCACCGCACCTGGGTGATCGCCTCCGACGGCGACATGATGGAGGGCATCAGCCACGAGGCAGCGGCGCTCGCGGGGCACCTGTGCCTGTCCAAGCTGACGGTGCTGTACGACGACAACCACGTCTCGATCGACGGCGACACCGCGCAGGCCTACTCGGACGATGTTCTGAAGCGGTTCTCAGCCTATGGCTGGGTGGCGCGGCGGATCGACGGGCACGACCCGCAGCAGGTCAATGCCGCACTGTCCTTCGCGACGCGCTCGAAGAAGCCGACGCTGATCGCCTGCCGCACCATTATCGGCCTCGGCGCGCCCACCAAGGCCGGCACCGCCGCGACCCACGGCTCGCCGCTGGGCAGTCAGGAGGCGGCCGGTGCGAAGGCCGCGCTGGGCTGGCACGAACCGCCGTTCACCGTGCCCGACGACCTGCTGGAACACTGGCGTGCCGTCGGTAGCCGCGGCGCCGGCGCCCGTCGCGTCTGGCTGAAGCGCCTCGCCCACAGCAACATGCGCGGCGAGTTCGAGCGCGTGATGGCGCGCAAGCTGCCGGACAACTGGCACGAGGCGGTTGCCGCGCTGAAGCAGGAGATCGCCGAGACCAGGCCCAGGATGGCCACCCGCCAGTCCAGCCAGAAGGCGCTGGAGGCGCTGGTGCCGGCGACGCCGGAGCTGATCGGCGGTTCGGCCGATCTCACCGGTTCCAACCTCACCTTCGTCAAGTCCATGGGCACGGTGAACACCGGCAATTTCGCCGGCCGCTACATCCACTATGGCGTGCGCGAGCACGGCATGACCGCGGCGGCGAACGGCATGGCGCTGCACGGCGGGCTGATCCCCTACACCGGCACGTTCTTCATCTTCACCGACTACATGCGCCCGGCGATCCGCATCGGCGCCATCACGCGTGCCCACGTGATCCACGTGCTGACCCACGATTCCATCGGGCTGGGCGAAGACGGCCCGACGCACCAGCCGATCGAGCATCTCGCCAGCCTGCGCGCCATGCCGCACTTGCACGTCTATCGCCCGGCCGATGCGATGGAGGTGGCGGAATGCTGGGAACTGGCGATCCGCCGACACGACGGTCCGAGCCTGCTGGTGCTGACCCGACAGGCCATGCCGACCATGCGCACCGACACCGCCGAGAACCGCTGCGCCCGCGGCGGCTATGTGCTGGCCGACGCCGAGGGTCCGCGTGCCGCGACGCTGCTCGCCACTGGCTCCGAGGTGTCGATCGCCATGGACGCGCGCGCCGTCCTGGCCGCGGAAGGTGTGACGGTCGCCGTCGTGTCACTGCCTTGCTGGGAGCTGTTCTCCCAGCAAGATGAAGCGTATCGTATGCAGGTGCTGGGGACCGCGCCGCGGATCGGCATCGAGGCTGCCAGCGGATTCGGCTGGGAGCGCTGGCTCGGTAATGATGGCGTGTTCATCGGCATGACCGGCTTCGGAGCCTCGGCGCCTTATGAAGATCTTTACAAACACTTCGGTATCACCCCCGACGCCATCGTCGCCGCCGTCCGCAAGCGGCTTGGTTGATCCATGTCAATGCTGGCGCGCTTGCCGTGCGTCAGTAAAGGCGGGGAGAGCAAAGAAAGGACACTGACCCATGCCCGTGAAGGTCGCCATCAACGGATTCGGACGCATCGGCCGTCTGGTGTTGCGCGCGATGATCGAGAGCGGTCGCGACGATCTGATCCCGATCGCCATCAACGACCTCGGCAGCACCGAGGCCAACGCGCACCTGTTCCACTACGACAGCGTGCATGGCCGCTTCCCCGGCCAGCTTGAGGTGTCCGGCGATACCATCACCATCCGCTATGGCGGCCGCGTTTGGGGGCCGATCAAGGTGTCCGCCGAGCGCGACCCGACCAAGGTGCCCTACCAGGGCGTGGACGTGGCGCTGGAATGCACCGGCATCTTCACCAGCAAGGAGAAGGCGTCCGCGCTGCTCACCGCCGGTGCCCGCAAGGTGCTGATCTCCGCGCCGGGCGATCATGTGGACGCGACCATTGTCTATGGCGTGAACCACAAGGTCCTGACCAAGGAGATGACCATCATCTCCAATGCGTCCTGCACCACGAACTGCCTGGCGCCGATGGCGAAGGTGCTGCACGACAACTTTGTCATCGAGCGCGGCTACATGGTCACCATCCATGCCTATACCGGCGACCAGAACACCGTCGATACGCTGCACAAGGACCTGCATCGCGCACGTGCCGCGGCGGTGTCCGCGATCCCCACCTCGACCGGTGCGGCGCGCGCCGTCGGGCTGGTGATGCCGGAACTGAAGGGCAAGCTGGACGGCACCGCGATCCGCATTCCGACGCCGAATGTGTCGCTGGTGTCGCTGGACGTGAACCTGAAGAAGCAGGCGACCAAGGACCAGATCAACGCGGCGATGCTGGATGCGTCGAAGGGCGCGCTGCGAGGGATCCTCGACTACAACACCGCGCCGCTGGTCAGCGTCGATTTCAACCACTCGCCGGCGTCCTGCACGTTCGATGCGACGCAGACCGCCGTGGTGGACGGCGCACTGGCCCGGGTGATGGGCTGGTACGACAACGAGTGGGGCTTCTCGTGCCGTATGTCCGACACGGCGGCATTGTTCGGAAGTCTGTAGCTGCCCGGACCTCCCCCTCCCGCAAGGGGAAGGGGAGCCTCCTGCTTTTACCCGTGGGAGACTGCCCCAATGCCCTTCCGTACCCTCGACAACGTCGATGTCGCCGGCAAGCGCGTGCTGGTCCGCGCCGACCTGAACGTCCCTGTCCGCGGCGGCAAGATCAGCGATCTGACGCGCATCGAACGCCTGACGCCGACGATCCGTGAGCTGGTCGGCAAGGGCGCCAAGGTCATTGTCTGCAGCCACTTTGATCGTCCCAGGGGCAAGCGCGTGCCGGAGATGTCGCTGGCCCCGATCGCCACAGCGCTGGGCGAAGCGCTGGGCCAGCGCGTGCGCTTCGCCGAGGACTGTATCGGCGTGGCGGCCGAGCAGGCGGTCGATCGCATGGCGCCGGGCGACGTGCTGGTCCTGGAGAACACCCGCTTCCATCCAGAAGAGGAAAAGAACGACGCCAACTTCTCCGCCGCGCTGGCAAAGCTCGCGGATCTTTATGTGAACGACGCCTTTTCCGCGGCGCATCGCGCGCACGCCAGCACCGAGGGCGTGGCGCATCTGCTGCCGGCCTATGCCGGCCGGTTGATGCAGGCGGAGCTGGAGGCGCTGGACGCGGCTCTCGGCAACCCGGTGCGTCCGGTCGCCGCGGTGGTCGGGGGGGCGAAGGTGTCCACCAAGCTCGACCTGCTCGGCAACCTGGTGAGCAAGGTGAACGCGCTGGTGATCGGCGGCGCCATGGCCAATACGTTCCTGGCGGCCCAGGGCCATGGTGTCGGCCGCTCGCTGCAGGAAGCCGAAATGCACGCGACCGCGCTCGACATTCTCGCGCGCGCCAAGGCGGCGGGCTGCGAGGTGGTGCTGCCGACCGATGCCGTGGCGGCCGGGGAACTGAAGCCTGGCGTGGCGACGCAGACCGTTGCGATAGGAGCGGTGCCGGCCGATGCGATGATCCTGGACGTCGGTCCGGCGACTGTGGACGCGTTGATCCGGCATCTCGCCGCCTGGCACACGCTGGTCTGGAATGGGCCGCTGGGCGCGTTCGAGACGCCGCCGTTCGACGCCGCCACGACGGCGTTTGCCAAGGCGGTGGCGGATGCCACGGGAAAGGGTGCGCTGCGCAGCGTCGCCGGTGGCGGTGACACGGTGTCGGCACTGCGCCACGCTGGCGTGCTCGACCGGATGAGCTACGTCTCGACTGCCGGCGGTGCCTTCCTGGAATGGCTGGAGGGCAAGACCCTGCCCGGCGTCGCTGCGCTCGGCTGAACCGGTGCGGGCGTACCTGGCCGGTCCGGACATCTTCCTGCCGGATGCCGCGCAGTGGGCCGAGCGCAAACGGGAGGTCTGCGCGCAATATGGCCTGACCGGGGTGTCGCCGCTGGATAGCATGTCGGATACGCCGCCCGAATGGGCCGTGTTGCCGGAATGGCGGCGCATCGCACTGCGCAACGAGGCACTGATCGGGTCCTGCGACCTGATGATCGCCAATCTGACGCCGTTCCGCGGGCCAAGTGCCGATGTCGGCACCGTGTACGAGGTCGCCTTCATGCGGGCGCTGGGCCGGCCGGTGTTCGGCTATGCAACCACGGCAACCGGCTTCACCCAGCGCACGCTTGACTTTGCCAACGGGCGGGGAGGGATTAGCGCCGAGCCGGACGGGTCGTGGCGAGATGCCGAGGGCATGCTGATCGAGCAGTTCGGCCTGTTCGACAATCTGATGATTGAGGCGGGCATTCTCGCCTCCGGTGGCGTGCTGGTGGTCGAGGAGATCGCCGCGGAACGGCGTTGGACCGACCTATCGGCGTTCGAACGCTGCGTGCGCGCCGCCGTGGCCTAAGCTTCCTCCTCCGCAAGCGGCGCCACAGGCCCCAACGCCGCCGCGATACCGAACTCCCCTGGCAGCGAACCCCGGGGAAACAGCCGCGTCACGTGCCCCATCTTCCGCCCGGGTCGCGCCTCGACCTTGCCGTACAGGTGCGGGATCAAACCTGGCGTGGCGACGATCGTGGGCCACAGTTCGGCCTCGTCCGGACCGACCAGGTTCTTCATCACCGCATCCGAATGGCGCGTGGCCGGCGGCAGCGGCAGGCCGGCAATGGCGCGAATATGCAGTTCGAACTGGCTCGCGGGACAGGCATCGATCGTCCAGTGGCCGGAATTGTGCGGGCGGGGCGCGATCTCGTTGACCAGCACGCGGCCATCGCGATCGACGAACATCTCGACCGCGAGCAACCCTATCAGATCCAGCGCATCGGCGACCCGCCGGGCGATTGCCTGCGCCTGCCGATCGACCGACTTCGGGATGCGTGCCGGGGCGAGGGTGAGGTCGAGGATATGGTCGCGGTGGCGGTTTTCGACGGTGTCGAAGGCGGCATAGGCACCGTCCTCGCCACGCGCGGCGACCACGCTGATCTCCTGCGCGAAGTTGACAAAACCCTCCAGGATCAATGGTTTGGGCGATAGAGCTGAGAACGCTGGATGCAGGTCTCCGGTCTGTCGCAACATCGCCTGCCCCTTACCGTCGTAACCGAGACGGGTCGTCTTCAGGATCGCGGGCAGGCCGATCCGCCCGACGGCCACGCGCAGCGAGTCGAAGTCCTCGACTGGCATCCAGGGGGCTGTCGCGACGCCGGAGCGGTTCAGGAAGGTCTTCTCCAGGATGCGGTCCTGGCTGATGCGCAAGATCTCGGGTGACGGTCGCACCGGCTTCAAAGATGCAAGAAGATCAAGCCCCTCGGCGCTGACATTCTCGAATTCGAAGCTGATCACATCGACCGCCGCGGCAAATCGGCGAAGCCCTTCCGGCTCGTGGTAGTCACTGATGGTCGCTGCCATCGAGACCTGGCTGGCCGGACTGTCCTTCTCGCGGGTCAGGATGTGGCAGCGATAGCCGAGACGCGCGGCGGCAAGTGCCGACATTCGGCCAAGCTGGCCGCCGCCGACCAGGCCGATAGTGGCGTTCGGCGGCAGTGGGCGGATCATTCCGGCGTATCGGTCGGCACGTCTGCCACGGCCTTTGTCTGCTGTTCGCGCAGTGCATCCAGCCGCGCGGCCAGCGCCTCATCGCTGGTGGCGAGGATGGCGGCCGCCAGCAACGCCGCGTTCACCGCTCCCGCGCGGCCGATCGCCAGTGTCCCGACCGGGATGCCGGCTGGCATCTGCACGATCGAAAGCAGGCTGTCCATCCCCTTGAGACTGAGGGATTCCACTGGCACGCCGAGCACCGGCAGCGGCGTCCAGGCCGCACACATGCCGGGCAGATGCGCCGCGCCGCCGGCTCCGGCGATGATCACCTTCAATCCGCGCTCCCGCGCTCCCGTGGCGAACTCGCGCAGCCGGTCGGGCGTACGGTGTGCCGAGACGATCCGGGTTTCGTGGGGCACCGCCAGTTGCTCCAGCGTCGCCGCCGCGTGGCGGAGCGTCGCCCAGTCCGACTGGCTGCCCATGATGATTCCGACGAGTGGCACCATCAGGCGATGCTGTCCGGGATCAGCCGGCTTTCCAGCCAGGCGATCTCATCCTTCAGCATCAGCTTCCGCTTCTTCAGCCGCTGAAGATGCAGCTGATCCGCGGCACCTTGTTCCGCCAGGCGCGCGATCACCGTGTCGAGGTCACGATGCTCGCTGCGGAGTTCGTGCAGCTTGCGCAGCAGCGAGTCCCGGTCGGTCAGCATCCGCCATCAATACCACAGACAGGCGCCGGCCACAGAGTCCCTGGGTGGCGAATTCATCGTGGCCCTGCCCATGTCAATCGGGTTACCATGCTGCTTCAGACTGACTTTGTGCGGAGGAGGTCCATGACCCTGCAGGCCCGTCTCGATGCCCTGAAGGAACGCCATGCGGCGCTAGAGCTGCGCATCGCCGACGAGGACCAGCGACCTAGGCCCGACAGCGAAACCCTGACGCGTCTGAAGATCGAGAAGCTGCGGATCAAGGAGGAGATGGAGCGGCTCCGCACCCACTCGGAGTGAGCGTCAGGCGACCTCGTCCGTCTCCAGGACGGGCGGCGGCGGGACGGCTCGTCCTTCCCGCTCCAGCCGCTCGTTCGCCTGGGCGACCGCGGCGTTGAGATCGGTCTGGCTGCACAGCCCCAGTATCACCGGGTCGCGCGGCTTGATGTTGGCGCTGTTCCAATGGCTGCGCTCGCGCACCTTCTGGATCGTCTCCTTGGTGGTGCCCAGCAGCTTGGACACCTGCGCCTCGGTGAGCTGCGGATAGTTGCGCAGCAGGAAGGCGATGGCGTCCGGACGGTCGTTGCGCTTGGCAACCGGCGTGTAGCGCGAACCGCGCAGCCGCTTGGGCGTCGGCAACGCGGTCGGCATCAGCCGGAGCCTCGCTTCCGGGTCGGCCTCAGCGCGGCGGATCTCCTCGGCGGTGACCTGACTGTTGGCGACCGGATCGTAGCCGACGATGCCCTGCGCCACCTCGCCATCGGCGATCGCCTGCACCTCGAGTGGGTGCATGCCGCAGAAATCCGCGATCTGGGTGAAGGTCAGCGCGGTCTTCTCGATCAGCCACACGGCAGTGGCCTTGGGCATCAGTGGCAATGTCATGGCTGGCGCATATGACGATCGTATGGGGGTGGGTCAAGGGCGCAGGTCGGGATTATGCTGGGCCGTTCCGGATGGGAGGCGAGGGGATGATTGAGGAGGACGACGGTCCGGTCCGCAAGCGGGTGCGGCTGGAGAAGCTGGTGCTGGACACGCTGGGGATCGCGGAGCTGCGCGACTACATCGACGAACTGAAGGCGGAGATCGCCCGGGTGGAGGCGGATATCGAGCGCAAGCAGGGCCACCGCAGCGCCGCGGATGCATTCTTCCGGCGGCCCTAGGCGTCGAGCCGCGCCAGATCGATGACCTCGAGGCGCGCTGGCCAGTTCCCGGCGCCGAACTTGCGCAAGAGGCGAATGTCAGCCGTCACACGAAGGGTCGTTCGGCTATCTCGGCCAGCCCCAGTTACATGCAGTTGTAGGCAGGATGGTCGAGCAGGCACGCGAGTTGTACGGCGCGCGGGACGAGCCGTCGTGCCGGGACCAACTCGATGTCCACCCGGATCAACAGTCGGATGGCCACTGATGCCTCGGTATCAGACAATTCTCCGAGGCGCACCTTCTTCCAGACGATGTTGGCGCACTCGGAGACCAGTAGATCGGGGGCCGAAAGTTGATGGCGGCGCAACCTCAGTGCCTGGTCGCTCCCGGCCTCACCGACGACCCATTTGACCACGACACCGGCGTCGACGACGTAGCTGCTCACCGCTCGTCGCGGCTCTCACGTAGCAGTTGTTTGGCCGGGGTGTGATGCCGCCCCGCGGTGAGCGATCTCAGTTCTGCGGCGAGATCGTCGAAGTTCGCTTCAGTGTCCCCCGCAAGCGCCTGGCGCAATATCTCGCGTACCTCGGCTTCCGTGGAGCGGCCGTGACGCGCCGCCCGGCGCTTGAGGCCGATCATCAAGGCGTCGTCCAGGTTGCGGATGCTGAGGCCACAGGGCACGCAGCAAGAGGCACGAAAAAGGGGCCGGCGAACCGGCCCCCTCCGTCTGGCGTCGTGCGTCGCGTCAGGCGGCCTTCACGGCATCCTGGCTGTCGTTGGCGACCGCCCGCGGCGATCCGCCGCCGATCTCGATGCGGCGCGGCTTCAACGCCTCGGGGACCACGCGCTTCAGGCCGACATGCAGCAGCCCATTCCGCAGGTCCGCACCATCGACCACGATGTGGTCGGCGAGCACGAACCGGCGCTCGAAGGCGCGGCCGGCGATGCCGCGATACAGCATCTCACCCTTGTCGCCCTCGCTGGTCACCTTGCCGGACACCACCAGGGTATTGTCCTTCACCATAAGGTCCAGTTCCTCCGGCCGGAAGCCAGCCACCGCCATGGTCAGGCGGTAGGTGTCGTCGCCGGTCTTCTCGATGTTGTAGGGCGGGTAACTGGATGCGTCCGCGGCGGACTTCGCGGTATCCATCAGACGGACCATGCGGTCGAAACCGATGGCACTACGAAACAATGGGGAAAAGTCAAAAGTGGTCATGGCAGAACCTCCTGCTTGAGCAAGGTTGCTTAGTTGGACCGCCCACATGGGCCGGCCCGTTCAGTCCTCCGGAACCCCGATAGGGCATTCCGGACACCACTGACATGGCGCGTGCCGCCGCCGGTTCAAGAGGCCGGTGCGACCGAAAACCGTAGTGGGTGACTGACTACTTCTTCAATCCGAGCCCGGCAAACTTCTTGTTGAACTTGGCGACCTGCCCACCGCTGTCGATGATCCGGTGCTGGCCGGTCCATGCCGGATGCGACTTCGGATCGATGTCCAGCCGCAGCGTGTCGCCCGGCTTGCCGTAGCAGGAGCGGGTCTTGAACTGGGTGCCGTCGGTCATCACGACGGTGATCTCGTGGTAGGCGGGGTGGATGCCCGGCTTCATGGCGCTGCTCCTGCTGGCGCCGCCGACTGTGACCGGCCGCGCGAGCGCCGGCATATAGCGCCGGCGCCCGGCAAAGGCCAGTCCCTCGCAGCTATCGCGCCGCTGCCTGATGTCGCGACTGAGCGTTTGCCGCGTAGGTGCGGAACATCTGGTCCGCCGTCCTCTTCTGCTGGTCGGACAGCGAGTCGTACAGCGTCTGGAACGCCGGTACCAGCTTCTGCACCTCCTGCGCGCGCTGCTGCTCGATCTGCGCGTAGGACTGCATGTTGTCCACCGCCGACATCGAGCCAAGCTTCTCGGCGCGTTGCTGGTAGATCTGATCCATCTCGCGTGCGTTGTCGCGCATCACCTGGACGAACTGGTCCCATTGCTGGCTCTGCTGCGGGGTTATCTGCAGTCGGCTGTGCAGGTCTGTGATGCGGTGCTCGACCAGGCTTTGCATCGTCTCGCCGGGCTGTTTGGCCATAGCGGACCCGCTGGTGTGGGGCATGGCCTTCTGGCTGATGCCGGACGGCGCGCTGCTCATCCCGTTCGGGGCGGTCTCGGTCGTCATCGCCCCTGGCGAGGCCGCTGCGGGGTTCGTCTGGCTCCCGGTCGTCTGCGCCCAGGCCGGCGCGGCGACCAGCATCGTGGCGATCAGCAGGGGGGTGGCCCGCTGCGCGAGCATCACTTTCATCGCTGGCTTCTCCATCGTTGACGCCGGACGCTACGTGGGCGCCCGTACCCGCCGACACTCGGCCCCAATTGTGGCCACACTGGCCGCATTGCAGGGAATTGTTGTGGCATCCCCCGGCGGCCGCCGGCGGTGTCAGGCCGGTTCGGGCGCCATACCCTTGTCAGCGAGCTCCCGTTGCGCCTTCTCGGTCTTGTCCAGTGCGAGGCCCATGCCGCGCAGCACGTGCGGCGCCTTGGTGAACTGGATGTCGCTGTAGGCAACCACTTCGACCCGGTTGCCCCAGGGATCGAGGAAGTCAAGGAACGGACCGTCCAGCAGTTCCCCACCCGCTTCCTTCACGAGTTCGCGTACCGCGCTGCGGTCGTCCACCACCAAGCCAAAATGGCGCGGGCTGTCGCGATGTTCGGCGCTGGTCTGCGTCAGATTGATGAACTGGTCGCCCATGTCGATGAAGGCGTTGGTCTTGCCCTTGCCGCGCAGCGTGAAGTCGAAGATGCGGCCGTAGAAGGCGAGTGCCTCCTCTATGTCGCCGACCTCGATGGCGACGTGGTTCATTCCGACCATTCTGGGTTTGTGCATCCTGTCCTCCTGTTCGCGTTGCTGGTCAGATGGTTGCGCTAGGCCCGGTATGCCAGGGCAGGGCAATCGAACACTGGCTCGCCTGACGCGACCTTGCACCCGCAGCGCCGGTGCTGTCGGTCAAACCCGATATGATGGCGCGGAGAAGTTGCGGAGAAAACCGCGGAGAACCGCGGAGCGGCAGATAGGGAGAGTCGTGCGCT
>Ga0209040_10001150_pt1 | contig 20710 bp, 19 predicted proteins | sample BogFormECP12_OM3_FD_188240 | JGI IMG/M metagenome (GOLD analysis project Ga0209040, IMG submission 188240) | Bog forest soil microbial communities from Calvert Island, British Columbia, Canada - ECP12_OM3 (SPAdes) (version 2) | ecosystem: Environmental > Aquatic > Freshwater > Wetlands > Bog ...
GAACGCATATCGGACAGCTTGATTTTCGCCTCGGCGGACAACAGCCGCATCACGATCTCGGACTTGCTCATCTCCAGCGAGAAGATGACGCTCGCCATCCGGTGCTTGATGGAGCATGACCTCAGAAAGTCCAGCCCGAGCGTCGAGTTGTGCGTCGGCACCATGCCGGGCCCCGCGAGATATAGGTGCGCGGAGTTGTCGACCTCGACGCAACGTACGGCAACGGTGTCGATACGTCGCACTGCATCAATGCCGCAGGCCGGCTGCCTCGCGCCGCCCGTCGTCGAGAGAACCGGCAGCCTGGCCGCGGTGATGATGTCCGCCCCCGGCCGAAGTCGAGTCGTGGTCTGCACACCGCGACGCGTCGGCCACCGATGCATGGCGTCGGCGACGATGTGTGTGCCGTCGGCGAACTCGACCTCGTAGCACGGCCGGCCCACCATGACGTCCGTCGCCGCGACCACCCGCGTTCGCCCCCCGTCCGCGCCGAGGAGCTCGTCGCCGACGGCTACGTCGGCCATCGTGGTCCACCCGGTCGGGGTCGGCAGCGGCGTGTCCAGCGCCAGTGCTTTCCCGACACCGGGTCGCGCCGCAATGATGACCATCTGCCCGGGGTGCAACCCGTTGGTCACGTCGTCGAGCTCGGTGAAACCCGTCGGCACCCCCCGGGCCAGCCCGCCGTTCGACGCGATCGCGTCGATCTCGTCCATCGTGGGCTGCAGCAGATCCTCGAGCGCGACGAAGTCGTCCGACAGCCGCCTGTCGGTCACGTCGTAGATCTCGGCCTGCGCCCGGTCGACCACCTCGGCGACGTCGGAGCCCTCCGCGCCGGCGTAGCCGTACTGCACCACCCGTGTGCCGGCCTCGACCAGCCGCCGCAGCACCGCCTTCTCCGCGACGATGCCCGCGTAGTACCCGGCGTTGGCCGCCGTCGGCACCGTCGAGATCAGGGTGTGCAGATACGGCGCCCCGCCGATGCGGCGCAGCAACCCACGCCGATCGAGCTCCGCGGCAACCGTGACCGCGTCGGCCGGTTCGCCGCGACCGTAGAGATCGAGGATCGCGTCGTAGACGTTCTGATGGGCGGGACGGTAGAAGTCGCCGGGACGCAGCCGCTCGAGCACGTCCGCGATGGCGTCCTTGCTCAGCAGCATCCCGCCGAGCACGGATTGCTCGGCGACGAGATCCTGGGGCGGCTGCCGGCCGAAATCTTCAGTGGGAGGCGAGGCGTCCATGCCCGAATGTCCGAGATCGTCGACGACGGCCACCGGGCGTTCCACCTCCCTCCGCGCTCTCGAACGTACGTTCGCTTCCGCTGTCCCGACGATAAGTCAGAGCACCGACAACACGCCACCCCCGGATGTCGAACCGACCACTGGACGGATCGACGGTAAACGTTGCTGACAGACCCGTAAAACCCACTTGTTGATGAAGCTGTGCACCATGTGTGGATATCCGCGTTCGGTTATGTTGAGTGGTTGGGGAAAACCTGTGGAATCTTCAATATCTGCGTGATGTTTGCGCTGCTAGGCGCACCATACGCAGGTCAACAGGCTGTGGATGGGAATCGCCTCGGCGTGTCTCGCCGGGTTGCGATCTCGGGCGTGTTGTGTTGCGGGGGCTTATGCGGCAGGTTAACGGGACGTTAGATTCGCTCCGCACCCGCGGGCGGCATCAGTTCGCCAAAAACCGCACAGCAAACGCGCAGGTGGGAACCGAAACCGGCTCCCACCCGCAGATTGACGCCGCAAGCTAATTTTCGGCGACCACGTCCAGCGTCAGCGTGGCGTCCACTTCCGGATGCAGGCGCACCGAAATGAGGTGCGTCCCGATGGACTTGACGTGCGCCTTTGGCATCTGGACCGTGCGCTTGTCCAGATTCGGTCCGCCGGCCTTCTTGACGGCCGAGACGACGTCCGCCCCGGTGATTGAACCGAACAGTCGGCCGGAATCGCCGGCGGTCCGGGCGGGCAGCGCCACCGCGCCGAGGCCCTCGATCGCGTCCTTGAGCTCGTTCGCGTGTTCGAGGCCGCGCACCGTCTTGGCCGCGCGGGCCCGCCGGATGTCATCGGCCTGGCGCTCCGCCCCACGTGTGGCCGGAACGGCCAGCCCGCGGGGCAGCAGGTAGTTGCGCCCGTAGCCGTCGCGAACCTCGACGAGGTCACCCGCCGTGCCGAGATGGTCGACCTCGGCGGTCAGAATCAGCTTCACTTGTCGTCCCTGTCTTTCCGGCTCAGCGCGTCGAGGAGGTGAACGGCAGCAGCGCAACCTCGCGCGCGTTCTTCACCGCGGTCGCGATGTCGCGCTGGTGCTGCACACAGTTGCCGGTCACCCGGCGGGCGCGGATCTTGCCGCGCTCGCTGATGTACGTGCGCAACAGCGCGGTGTCCTTGTAGTCGATCACCTGCCCCTTCTTGGCGCAGAACACGCACTTGCGTGTCTTGACCGGCTTCTCGGGCGCGGGGCGTCGTTTGTTGGACTTCGCCATGGTCTGTCTCTTTCTGGAATTCGTTACGGGAGTTGGTCAGAACGGCGGTTCGTCGTCGCTGCCGCCGAAGGAGCCCGACGCCGGTGCGCTGCCCCACGGATCGTCGGAGGTCGCATTGGCGCTGGCCGCTGCGCGCGATGATCCGCCGCCACCACCGCCGCTGCCGAAGCCGCCGCCACCACCGCCGCTGCGGCTGGCCTTGTTGACCTTGGCCGTGGCGTAGCGCAGCGACGGGCCGATCTCGTCGACCTCGACTTCGACCACGGTGCGCTTCTCGCCCTCACGGGTTTCGAACGAGCGTTGCTTGAGCCGTCCGGTCACGATCACCCGCGAGCCGCGGGTCAGGCTTTCGGCCACGTTCTCGGCGGCCTCTCGCCAGATGTTGCACCTCAAGAACAGCGCTTCGCCGTCTTTCCATTCCCCGCTTTGGCGGTCGTAGATCCTCGGCGTCGACGCCACCGTGAAATTGGCGACGGCGGCGCCGGACGGGGTGAAGCGCAGTTCGGGGTCGGCAGTCAGGTTTCCGACAACCGTGATGGTCGTGTCACCGGCCACGGGGTCCTCCTGGAATCGGCGTGTCTGTAGCTGCGGGCGAGCCTACGCAGCACCTCTGACGCACGGCGGTGTTCCGCCACTAGTGCTTGTCGGTGCGAAGCACCTTGGTCCGAAGCACGGACTCGTTCAGGCTGAGCTGGCGGTCCAGTTCGGACACCGTCTTCGGCTCGGCCTTGACGTCGATCACCGCGTAGATGCCTTCGGAGTGCTTGGCGATCTCGTAGGCCAGCCGGCGCCGGCCCCAGATGTCCACCTTCTCGACGGTGCCGCCATCGGCGCGGATCACGTTGAGGAAGGTCTCCAGCGACGGCGCCACCGTGCGCTCGTCCAGGGTCGGGTCGAGGATGACCATGATTTCGTATGGACGCATGAAACCTCATCACCTCCTATGGGCTACGCGGCCACGGCCTTTCCGTGGCAGGAGGGTCGCCTGCGTCGGCAACCGGCCCAGGCTACAGCAAAACGCGCCGAGCCGCTAAACCGGGGCTGCCGCCGTCAATTGCGCTGCCGCCGTCAATTGCGCTGCCGCCGTCAATTGCGCTGCCGATAGAACTGGAGCGCCAGCCGACGAGTGTCCTCCGACGCCTTGGCCGGGCTGCCCGAGTCGAACGGCGGCGCGGGGTCGTACTCGATCATCAGCTGGCTCGCCTGCGCGGCGTCCCGACCGACCAGCAACTCGACCAGCCGCAGCCCCATGTCGATTCCGCTCGACACACCCGCGGCGGTGATGATCCGTTCCGGCAGATGTTCGACGATCCGCTGCGGGACGTACGTCCCGCCAAGGGAGTTGAACAACTCCCGGGCCCGCCAGTGCGTGGTGCCTGTCAGGCCGTTGAGCAGCCCGGCGGCCGCGAGTACCAACGCGCCGGTGCACACCGACGTGGTGAACAGTGTGTGCTGGTGCGCCCCGCGCACCCAGTCCAGCACCGCCGCGTCGTTGATCAACGTTCTGGTGCCGATGCCGCCCGGAAAGACGACGACGTCCGGCCGGGTCAGCTCGTCGAACGTCACGTCGCAGATCAGCCCCAGCATGCCGTTGTCCGCGCGCACCTCGCCGCGGCGGTGGCCGACGAACACGACGTCGATCGACGGGACCCGCTGCAGCACCTCGTACGGGCCGACCGCATCCAGCGACGTGTTACGCGGGAACAGCGGAATCGCGACTTGCATCCGGCGACCTCTCCGGCTCGCGGTCAGGTTGCTGCGCACCGGCCCGCGGACGCAGCCACGGCGCCAGCCGGCCGGGCGCCGCGTCGGGCGCGTCCTCGAAGGTGCCGCCGGCGGGGTCGTCGATGCGCCCCTTCCATCGCACCAGGTCGCGCTCGGGGCGGTAGATCTGCCAGACCACCAGCCCACACAGCGCGATCACCGCGAGGTCGCGGAGCAACACCGTCGCGGTGAACCACTGTTCGGGCAGTCCGCGATTCTGGTCGCCGTACAGATAGAGCATGCGCGGCACCCACACCAGCGCGTCGACGGTCATCCACGCCAGCAGGATCCGCCTGTGCGGCAACGCCAGCACCGCCAACGGCACCAGCCACAGCGAGAACTGCGGGCTCCACACCTTGTTGGTCAACAGGAACACCGCCACCACGAGGAACGCCAGCTGCGCTACACGCGGGCGTCGCGGCGCCGTGAGCGCGATGTATCCGATTGCCCCGCAGCATAATACGAACAGAACCACGAACATTGTGTTCAGCATCACCGGTGGCTGCCAGTAACCGAGGTTGGGGTCGAATCCCCCCCAGCCGGTGAACGACTTCACCACGTTGTACAGCGAGTCCATGTCGTCACCGCGACGGGCGTTGAGCCGGAAGAACTCCGACCATCCGCGCGGGAACAGCACGAGAACCGGCAGGTTCACCACAAACCAGCTCACCACGGCGGACGCCGCGGTCCGGCCCACATCACGCAGCCGCCCGGTGCGCACGCCGAGCAGCAACAGCGGGATCAACAACAACGCCGGATACAGCTTGGCGGCGACACCGAGGCCGATCAGCACGCCTGCCAGCACGGGACGCCGGCGCGCCCACGCCAGCATCGACCCGGTCGCCGGAGCCACCGCCAGCGCGTCGAAATTGGTGAAGATCTGGAAGATCAAGATCGGCGACGCGGCGACCAGCGCCGCATCCCATATCCGCCGGCCCGACAGCCGGGCGCTGGCCCACACCGTGGCCAGCCATGCCAGCGCCAGGCCCAGCGCCGAGATGTTGAAGAACATCACGACCTCGGCGACGATCGGCAACGGGATCACCTTGGAAAGCGCCGTGTATGTCTTGGCCAGGGCCATCGCGGTGTACTGGTACACCCCGGTCAGCACCGGATACTCCATGTAGCGCACCGCCGGGCGGCCGTCGAACTGCGTCTTCGGCGCGCCGGTGCCGTCGGTCTCCAGCCAGCTCGACTTGTACGGAAACTTGCCCTGGTTCAACAACTCCGCGCCGTACAGCGGCACCGTGTCCGAGTAGCACAACTCGTAGTACGCCCGCTGGTTCTGCCAGTTGGCCACGCGCTGATCACCGCTGCCGGTACCCGAGTTCTGCAGGCAGGCGGCCTTCGTCGACCACCCGAGCGCCAGCAACACCAGCGCGATCAAGAACATCGCCCGCAGCGGCGTCAGCAGCCTGGCGCGGCCGATCAGCGCGTGCCTTCCCACCGGGCCACCGATGGTCTGCGACAGGGCGGCGCCGATGACGTCTGTGCGGCTTGGCAGGTCGCGGTCGTCGGCACTGCGCCGATCCGCGGCCAGCGGCAGCGGCGATACGGTCAGCGCGCTGCCGTCATCTGGGGGCGACGGGCCCCTCCCGTTTGCGGGGGACTCCCGCTTGCGGGGGACCGTCACGGCGGCGGCGGGAACAGCGGAGGCGGCGGCGGAGGCGGCGGAGGCGGCGGAGGCCCACCCGCATCTCCGGGCGGCGGCGGTCCCGCCGGCACCGTCTGCGGCGGGCCGATCGGGATCGTGATGCCCGGCGCCACTTCGATACTGGGTTGAATGACGTTGGGCGTCTCCACCGGTTTCGGTGGCGGTGGCGGCGCCGCGGGCACGCCGGCGTAACCGCCGATCTCGGTTGGCTTCGGGAACGTCTCGTTCGAAGTGCCATCCAATGCGTTGTCCATCGTCGACTTCCAGATGTCCGACGGCAGACCCGAGCCGTAAACCGGTGAGCCGTACTTGTTCTCCAGCGGCTTGTCGCCCTTGGTGGTGCCGACCCAGACCGCCGTCGACAGCGACGGGGTGAAGCCGATCATCCAGGCGTCCTTGTTCGCGCCGGTGTCACCGAGCTGCGTGGTACCGGTCTTCGCGCCCGACGGTCGACCACCGGCCAGGCCGTGCCCGTTGGAGTAGCTGGCGATCGGCTGCATCGCGGCGATCGTGTTGTTGGCCACCGGGTCGGGGATGCGTTTCTCCCCGGCGTTGTTCTGCTGGGTTACGTCGAAGAGCACCTGACCCTGGGAGTTGACGACCTTCTGCACGAAGTGGGGCGCGTGGTAGGTGCCCGAGGAAGCGATCGTCGCGTATGCCGAGGCCATGTCGAGCGGGCGGACCAGGTACTGGCCCAACACGATTCCGTCGTTGGGCGGGCCGCCCTTACCGTCCTCGGAGAGCGTGTGGTCCACGCCGGGGAAGCTTTCCGGTATGCCTGCCGCATGCGCCGCCGCGGCGACATCGACCGGGCCGTTCTTCAGCTTCAGCATCAGGCGGTAGTAGCTGGTGTTCAGCGACTGCTTGAGCGCTTGGGCGATGTTGCACGTGCCGCAGCTTTCGCCGTCCACGTTGGTGATGTTGATGCCGTTCACGGTCAGCGGTGAGCTGTCGACCTGATACCCGAGCCCGATGTTCTGCTCGAGCGCGGCGATCAGCGCGAACACCTTGAACGAGGATCCGGTCTGCAGCCCCGCCCCGGCGAAGTCGAATCCGTTGGCATCGTCGCCGCCGTAGTACGCCTTCACCGCGCCCGTGTGCGGATCGACCGACACCATTGCCGCGCGCATGTCGGGATCCTGCCCCTTCATGTACTTCGACACCGCGTTCTGGGCAGCCTGCTGCGCCTTCGGGTCGATGGTGGTGGTGACTTGCAGCCCTTCGGTGTTCAGCGTCCGCTCGTCGATGTTGAACAGGTCGAGCAGCTCCTTGGTGACCTGCCGTTCGATCAGGCCGTTGGGTCCGTTGGTCTGGTTCTCTGCCCGCGCCTGGTACGGCGGCACCGTCTGCGGGAAGACCTGCTGGGCGCGGTCGCTTGGTGACAGCGCGCCGATGGTGACCATGCCGTCGAGCACCCAGTTCCAGCGCTTCTCGGCGGCGACCGGATCTACCGCCGGGTCCAGTGTCGACGGCCGCTGGATCAGCGCCCCGAGCAGGGCGCCCTCCGCGACGCTCAACTGGTCGACGGGCTTGTTGAAGTACGCCTGCGACGCGGCGCCGATGCCGTACGCGCCGCGACCGAAATAGATGATGTTGAGGTAGGACTGCAGCACCTGGTCCTTGGACCACTCGTTGGACATCTTGGTCGAGATGACGAGCTCCTTGGCCTTGCGGACCAGCCCCCCGACGCCGGCGCGTTCCGAGCCGACCAACGCGTTCTTGACGTACTGCTGCGTTATTGTCGATCCGCCTTGGGTGTCGCCGCTTCCGAAGATGTTGTTCTTGACGGCGCGGGCGAAGCCGCTGAACGAGAATCCCGGGTTGGTATAGAAGTTTCGGTCCTCGGCGGCCATCACGGCGGCGCGGACGTGCTGGGGTACCTGGCTGATGTCCACATCGACGCGGTTGCCCTCGGGCGGCACGATCTTGCCGAGTTCGGTGGTCCCGTCACTGGCCAGGATCGTCGACACCTGGTTGGTGCGGATGTCGCCGGGTTTGGGCACGTCGACGATGAAGTAGGCCATGCTGAACGTCACCAGCGGCAGCAACACGATGGCCGCAACGGCGACGATCAACCCACGGCGGACCCACTTCCAGTTGATCTGCCCTCTGGCGGGCAACCGGCCCCCTGCACCGCCGCCGCCCGGCGGTGGACCGCCGCGCCCGCCACCTCGCGGTGGCCTGGGCGGCGGAGGCGCTCCGTCGAGGGCGGCCTTGACCTCCTCGATCGGGTCGCGCAGCGGGATCGTGTCATCGGTGATCGCAGGGATGACGGCCGTCGGCCGCGCGTCGGGCGCCGGACCGCGCGGCGGCGCCGGGCGACGCATCACGGGTGGGGGCTCGTTGACCCGATCCTCGTTGGCCCGATCGCCAGGGCGCGCAGGGGCGCGGTCAGCCCCACCCTCGTTGTGGATGTCGGTGGCTGACCGGTCTGGGCGTTCGCCGCTACTCACTGGCCGTGCGCGCGCCGTTTCGCGCCGTCCGGGTGCGCCGCGATCCCTCGGGGGGACGCAACGCGCCGAGCACATACGACTTGACCAGGTGATTCCAGCTGCAGGTCCGGCATACCTCCACCACGTGTACCGAAAACTCTTCGTAGCGGGCGGCCAGCATCACCAATTCCTCCGCGGTACGGGCCGAACCCGAAACCGCGCCGAGGTGATCGCCGAACACCCACGACACCAATGTCAGTTGCTCCTTGCGACAGATCGGGCACATCACCGAGCTGGGCTTGCCGTGGTACTTCGCAGCCCGCAGCAGGTAGGGGTTGGCATCGCAGACCTCCGTGACACCGGTGCGCCCGGAGTACACCTCGGCCAGCAGTGAGCGGCGCCGAAGCGCGTAATCCACCACCTGTCGCTGCAGTCGCACGTTGACCAGAGTACGTCCCTGCCCCGACCGCCGACCCGGGGACGGTATGGCTGCGCGGCTCGCTTCGGCGTCCGGTGTGCGCTGTTGTCGGGCTCGCTTTGGCGTCTGGTCTGCGCTGTTGTCGGGTCAAATTTCGCAGCCAACTCTTAGGATCTTCCGGTGGCGACGCGGCAGTCAACGGATACCCGGGCCAAGGACAGCGACCGTAACGACACCTGTCAGGTGCTCGACAGCGCGCTCAGCGAGGGCCAGTTGTCCATGGAGGAACACCGGCAGCGGGTCGGCGCCGCGACCAACGCGACCACCCTGGGCGAACTGCAGTCGTTGGTGTCGGATCTGCAGACGGCCAATGCGCCGGTGCAGCGCAAGCGCCCGAACCGGATTCCCACCGGCGGCTGGGGCACGCGCATCGCCGTCGGCGTCGTCCTCGTGCTGCTCGGCATCGGCATCGGCCGGGGGGTCTACGGCAACACGAGTTCGCCCCTGAGCTTCACTTCCGATCCCGGGGCCAAGCCGGACGGCATCGCCCCGATCGTGCTGACACCGCCGAAGCAGTTGCAGTCGCTGAACGGATTGACCGGGCTGATCGAACAGGCGCGCAGGAAGTTCGGTGACACCTTCGGCTACCGCGTGGTGGTCTACCCGGATTACGCCGTGCTGGACCGCACGGACCCGAACGACAACCGGCGCAAGCTCAGCTACACGTACCGCGGAGGATGGGGCAGCCCGTCCAGCGACGGCGCCGCGGGCACCGACGACGTGCTCGTCGACCTGAGCAAGTTCGACGCCGCCACGGTCGTCGGCGTGTTGCGCGGCGCGCCGCAAACCCTCGGCATCAAGGCCAGCGACGTCACGAGCACGTATCTGATAGTCGAGCCCACGAAGGATCCGACGACACCGGGCGCCCTGGCCCTGTCGGTGTATGTGTCCAGTGACTTCGGCAGCGGATACATGGAGCTCGACGGTCAGGGCAACGTGAGCGGGGTTCATCCGCCGTCCTGAGCGTCACCGCGGTACGGCCGCTGTTCATCACCCGGTGCGCCGAATATATCGGCGCGATACTATAGTGCGAGGTGTCGAAGCGTCGTAACGGCTGAGCAAAGGAGGTGACTCGGTGCTGGAGCTCGCCATCCTCGGACTTCTGCTCGAGTCGCCGATGCACGGCTACGAGCTGCGCAAACGCTTGACAGGTTTACTCGGTGCATTCCGGGCGTTCTCCTACGGTTCGCTCTACCCGGCTCTTCGCCGGATGCAGCTGGACGCGTTGATCGCCGAGGACGCTGCGCCGGAAGGCACCCCGGTCAGGCGGCGGGGCCGACGGGTCTACCGCCTCACCGACGCCGGCAGGCAGCGCTTCGCCGAACTCGTCGCCGACACCGGTCCGCAGAACTACACCGACGACGGCTTCGGCGTACACCTCGCCTTTTTCAACCGCACCCCCGCCGAAGCGCGGATGCGGATCTTGGAGGGGCGGCGCCGCCAGGTCGAGGAACGGCGGGAAGGCCTGCGTGAAGCGGTGGCGCGGGCCGGCAGCTCATTCGATCGCTACACCCGCCAGCTTCACCAGCTCGGGCTGGAGTCCAGCGAGCGCGAAGTGAAATGGCTCAACGAGTTGATTGCCGCGGAACGGTTTGCGCAGGGCCGCGCTGAGCAGTAGACCGCCGCGAGTTGGTGAACATCACGACCATGGGTAGGAGTTAGGAGAACCGCACATGACTGGGAACAAGACCGGTGCCGCACCGACAGTGCGCGTCGCCATCGTCGGCGTCGGCAACTGCGCCTCATCGCTGGTTCAAGGTGTTCAGTACTACCAGGACGCCGATGAGAACTCGTCAGTGCCCGGCTTGATGCATGTGCGCTTCGGCCAGTACCACGTGCGCGACGTGAAATTCGTCGCCGCCTTCGACGTCGACGCCAAGAAGGTCGGCTTCGACCTGTCGGAGGCCATCTTCGCCTCCGAGAACAACACCATCAAGATCGCCGACGTGCCGCCCACCGACGTGGTGGTGCAGCGGGGCCCGACCCTCGACGGGATCGGCAAGTATTACGCGGACACCATCGAGCTCTCCGACGCCGGGCCGGTGGACGTGGTCAAGACGCTTCGCGATGCGCAGGTCGACGTGCTGGTGTCCTACCTGCCGGTCGGCTCGGAAGAGGCCGACAAGTTCTACGCGCAGTGCGCGATCGACGCCGGGGTGGCGTTCGTGAACGCGCTCCCGGTGTTCATCGCGTCCGACCCGGTGTGGGCCACGAAGTTCTCCGACGCCGGTGTGCCGATCGTCGGCGACGACATCAAGAGCCAGGTCGGTGCGACGATCACCCACCGGGTGATGGCCAAGCTGTTCGAGGACCGCGGCGTGCAACTGGACCGCACCATGCAACTCAACGTCGGCGGCAACATGGACTTCCTCAACATGCTCGAGCGCGAGCGCCTGGAGTCCAAGAAGATCTCCAAGACGCAGGCCGTGACGTCGAACCTCCAGAAGGAGTTCAGGACCAAGGACGTTCACATCGGTCCGTCCGACCACGTCGGCTGGCTCGACGACCGCAAGTGGGCGTACGTGCGGCTGGAGGGCCGCGCCTTCGGAGACGTGCCGCTGAACCTCGAGTACAAACTCGAGGTGTGGGATTCCCCGAACTCGGCCGGCGTGATCATCGACGCGGTGCGCGCCGCGAAGGTCGCCAAGGACCGGGGGCTCGGCGGCCCGATCGTCGCGGCCTCGGCCTACCTCATGAAGAGCCCGCCGCGGCAGATGCCCGACGACCTCGCGCGCGCTGAGCTGGAGCAGTTCATTACCGGCTAGCCTTCTCGTTGTGAACGACGACGAGCTGGCCGGGCTGGCCGAGTTCGCATTGCTCGACGAGAACGCACGGCAGGCCGGGGTCACCGGTCCACTGCCGCATGTCGAGCGCGTCGACGTCGGCGACGTCAGCGCGCTGCGCTGGGGATCCGCGCCGCCGCGCGTGGTGTTCCTGCACGGCGGCGGTCAGAACGCGCACACCTGGGATACCGTGATCGTCGGACTCAACGAACCGGCGCTGGCCGTCGATCTGCCCGGGCACGGGCGCTCGGCCTGGCGCGATGACGGCGATTACGGCCCGCGGCGAAGCGCAGGCACGCTCGAACCGGTGCTGAGGCAGTTGGCGCCCGATGCGGCCCTGGTCGTCGGAATGTCGTTGGGCGGGCTGACCGCCCTCCGGTTGGCCGTCACCGCGCCGGACCTGGTGCCTGAGTTGGTGCTCGTCGATGTCACCCCGTCGGCACCCGGCCGGCACACCGGGATGACCAGGCAACAGCAGGGCACCGTGGCACTGGTGCAGGGCGACCGCGTCTTCCCCGATTTCCGGGCGATGCTCGACGTGACGATTGCGGCGGCGCCCCATCGCGACCGGGAATCGCTGCGGCGCGGGGTGTTCCACAACTCGAAGCGGCTCGACGACGGCACCTGGACGTGGCGCTACGACAGTATCCGCACGGCCGACGGCTTCGAGGGATTGTGGGACGACGTCCCCCGCCTCGCGACGCCGACCACGCTGGTGCGCGGCGCCCGTTCGATGTTCGTGTCCGACGAGGATGCCGACGAGTTGGCCCGCCTCGCCCCTGGATTTCGCGGCGTGCACGTCGTCGCCGATTCCGGGCATTCCGTCCAAAGCGACGAGCCGCTCGTGTTGATCGACATCTTGCGGCGCATCCTCGCCCGGACTGAGCTCGGCTAACGTTGGCGGAGTGACCTTTCCGATACGCATCGGCGTACAGCTACAGCCGCAACACTCAACGAGGTATGAGAACATCCGCGATGCCGTCAGGCGATGCGAGGACATCGGCGTCGACATCGCGTTCAACTGGGATCATTTCTTCCCGCTCTACGGCGACCCCGATGGCCCGCACTTCGAGTGCTGGACGATGCTGGGGGCCTGGGCCGAGCAGACGTCGCGCATCGAGTTCGGCGCGCTGGTGACCTGCAACTCCTACCGCAATCCCGAGTTGCTGGCCGACATGGCCCGCACGACGGACCACATTTCCGGCGGCCGGCTGGTCCTGGGCCTCGGCTCCGGTTGGAAGCAGAAGGACTACGACGAATACGGCTACGACTTCGGCACGGCGGGAAGCCGGTTGCGCGACCTGTCCCGGGCGTTGGCGAGGATCGAATCCCGGTTCGCGAAGCTGAATCCCCCACCGACGCGCAAGATCCCGATCCTGATCGGCGGGCAGGGCGAACAGAAGACGTTGCGGCTGGTCGCCGAGCGCGCCGACATCTGGCATGCCTTCGTCGACAGTCGGTCCTACCCGGGGAAGGCCGAGGTGCTCGCCCGGCACTGCGCGGCCGTTGGGCGTGACCCGGCCACCATCGAACGGTCCGCCGGCGTCCAGGCAGGCGGTCTCGACGCACTGTTGTCGGAGGCCGACGCGCTGACCGGGTTGGGCGTGACGCTGCTGACCGTCGGCGCGAACGGGCCGGACTACGACCTGACGCAGGCCGAGGCCCTGTGCCGGTGGCGTGATCGCCGCACGGCCGCTAACTCGGGGTGAACTCCAGCGGCAGCGTCGCAAGGTTCAGCGTGCCCGACGGCCACCTGATCTGCGGCGTGCCACTGACCCGGAAGTCGGGGATGCGGGCGAGAAATTCCTCGACGGTGAGCCGTAATTCGCGGCGGGCGAGATGTGAGCCGAGGCAGCGGTGGATGCCGCCGCCGAACCCGAGGTGCGTGCTCTTCTCGCCCAGATCCAGCGTGTGCGGGTGGCGCGGACCGGGAACCTCGCGATTGGCGGTGGACAGCAACAGCATCACGTGCGCGCCGGCGGGAATCGTGACGCCGGCGACCTCGACGTCTTGCGTCGCCACCCGCGGCACCCCGGGGACGGGCCCTTCCAGCCGCACCATCTCGTCGACGAACGGCGGGATCAGCTCGGGATCGTCGATCAGCCGCCGCCGCAGCGCGGGATCCTCGGCCAGCCGCATGATCGTGAAACCTATTGTGCCTGTGACAGTGTCGAGGCCGGCGATCACGAAAAGGAAACACAGGCCCAGCACCTCGGCGTCGGTCCAGGCGTCGTCTCCTCTCAGCGAGAGAATCTCGCTGAGCATGTCGTCGCCGGGGTGCTGCCGCTTGTTGTCCAGCTGTTGCTGCAGATAGGCGAACATCGCCAGGCCGCACTCGACCTGCCGCGGCGTGGGCTCATCGGCGATCGTGTTGACGGTGACGTCCTTGACCAGACCGGTCACCCACTCGAGGAACTGCGGCAAGTCGTCTTTGGGCAGACCGAACAGCGTCAGGATCGCCTGCGTCGGAAACTTGTAGGCCAGCTCGGCCACCACATCTCAGCTGCCCCGCCCGGCGAACGCGTCGACGTGCGCGCGCACCTGGGCGCGCAGGTCGTCCTCGAGCCTATCCACCCGCTTGGGCCCCAGCATCGGATCGAGAATCCGCCGGTAGTGCGCATGTTTCGGGGGATCGACGGCAATCGGAATCATCGCGATCGCGCCGCTGATCGCGTCGAAGGCATGCGCCGAGGAGAACAGCTCGGGATGCTTCTGGGCGTAGCGGACGCCCTCGTAGCTCGTGATGTACCAAATGTCGCCGGCGCGGTAGACCTCGCCCGGTCGACGCCAGTATTCACATGCCGCGGTCCGCCCGTCGCGCATCGGTGCGTCGTTGTAGAAGTCGCCGGAAAGCTCGACTGTCGTCATGCGGAGAGGGTACGAGACCCACATTCCCGCGGCCGGGTTTTCGCAACCAGCCGTTGCGTTTCTACGCCGTTGCCGTCGCGGCGCGCAACCGCTCTTGAGTGCACCGATAATCGTTCAGCATCCCGACTTGTCAGGCGACGACAGGTTAGACTGGCGAATTATGGTGGAGACCGAAGCGCAGGTCACGGAGCTCGCCGAAGGGCTGCACCGTGTGCTCTCGAAGCTGGTGACCGTCCTGCGGCGCGGTGACACGAGCCGGGTCGCCACCGGTGATCTCACCTTGGCGCAGCTGTCGATCCTGGTCACGCTGATCGACCGCGGGCCGATCCGGATGACCGAGTTGGCGGCTCATGAACGAGTCCGCACCCCGACGACCACGGTGGCGATCCGCCGCCTCGAGAAGCTGGGCCTGGTGAAGCGCTCCCGCGACCCGTCCGACCTGCGGGCCGTCCTGGTCGACATCACCCCGAAGGGCCTCGCCGTTCACCGCGAATCGCTGGCCAACCGGCGCGCCGCCTTGGCGGCGATGCTCGCGCAGCTCAGCGATGACGACCTGGACACGTTGACCAAGGCGCTGGCGCCGCTCGATCGCCTGGCGGGACAGCCGAACTGAGTTTCAGCCGAGCCAGTCGAGCACGGCCGCGGCGGTCCATGACTGCTGCATGCTGCCGAGGGGCTCCCCGGTGAACGGCTCGTAGTACTCGGCGAATGTGCCGTCACTTGCCTGGCGCAGTCCCTCGCGCCGCAGGAGATACGACCGCTCGGCCCAGCCGCGGCGCGCGAACGCCCACGAGAACAGCCACGTCATCACCGGCCACACCGGCCCACGCCAGTACTCCCGCGGGCGGAAGTCCCGCGATACCGGCGACGTCGACGGAACCAATGCGAACTTCAGGTCCGGATGCCCGCAGAACCGCGGCCCCTCCAGCAGCCGCAGCAGAGCCCGTTCACGATCGTGCGGCAGGCCGCCGCACAACAGCGGCGCGAATTGCGCCACCGTCTCCGTCGCCACCCATTTCTCGGCGCGCACATCGAAGTCCTTTGCCGCCCCGGTTCTTTCATCGGTGGTCTCGACAACGCCCGCACGGAAGCGCGCCGCCCACGAATACAGGTCGCGAACATCGGCATGCGGCCGGCGGTAGTCCTCACCGATGATCGCAAGCACCTCGCAGGCGACCGAGAAGATCGCCGAGACCAGCGCGTCCTCCACGGCGAAGCTCATCACCTTCGGCAGCAGTTCGTCGTCGTAGCGCGCCGACTTCATCTCCTCCAGCAGCCACAGGTACCGGTCGTACTCGGTGTCCGATGGCCGCTGCGACGGGTCCATCACGATCATGTTGTCTTCGCGCTCGTACTCCGGCACCACACCGGGGTGCACGTTGGCGTACGCGGCGTCCCACCGCGGCGAATTGTCCATCCCGGATTCCCAGCCGTGGTACAGCGTGATCCGGCCATGGCCCTGCTGGTCGCGCGCCTCGGCCAGCCAGCGGTGCCAGCGGACCAGGTTCCCCCACCGCCGGTCCAGAAACGCCTCGGCCACCTGCCTCGTGGACCGCCCGCGCCGGCGTGCGTGCTCGAGAATCCGCTCCACCGCGATCGCGTGCACCGGCGGCTGCGTGATCCCCGACGTGTGCCGATGGCGCGGCGCCTTGGCCGCCAATGCCGAGCACGCCCAGCGCGCCGGACCCGGGAAGTACCCGTCGGCGCCCTTGGCGAACACGATGTGCGGGATCATGCCGTTGTCCCACTGCGCCGAGAACAACGTATCCAGTTCGACCACCGCACGCTCCACGCTCAGCGGGGCCAGCCCGACCGCCACGAACGCCGCGTCCCAGCTCCACATGTGCGGGTACAGCAGCGGCGCCGCGGTCGTCATCACCCCCAGGTCATTGCCCCGCAGCAGGTACGCCGCCCGGGCGGCGAGCTGCGTCGGCGAAAAGCTGGGGTCGGGTGCCATCCGTCCTATTGTGCGGCGGCGCCGGGCGTCGCGCGACGCGGCGATAGGGTGACCGGCATGCCGACCGCGCTCATCACCGGGGCTTCCGGCGGGCTCGGCGCCGCGATCGCCGACGCCCTCGCTCCCACTCACACCCTGCTGCTCGGCGGCCGGCCGTCGCCCCGCCTGGACGCGGTGGCCGAGCGGCTCGGCGCCACGACATGGCCGCTTGACCTCGCCGACACCGACTCGCTGGCCGCGAGCGCCGAGGTGATCGACGCGCTGGATGTCTTGGTCCACAACGCCGGCGTCGCGTTCCCCGACCATCTGGCCGACTCCGGGATCGACGACTGGCGCAAGACCTTCGAAATCAACGTAATTGGTGCGGTGGCCCTGACCCAGGCCCTGCTCCCCGCACTCCGCGCAGCCGAAGGCCAGGTGATCTTCATCAATTCGGGCGCCGGGCGCAATGTGCTGCCCGGCATGGCGTCGTACTCGGCGAGCAAGTTCGCCCTGCGCGCCTTCGCCGATTCGCTTCGCGCCGAAGAGCCCCGGCTGCGGGTCACTTCGATGCACCCCGGCCGGATCGCCACGCAGATGCAGCGCCGCCTTAGGGAATTCGAAGGTGGCGAGTACGACCAATCCGCCTATCTCAGGCCCGAGACCGTCGCCGATGCCGTCGAGCAGGTGATTTCCACACCGCCCGACGGGCACGTGCACCAGGTCATCATCCGCCAGCGCGGTTAGACCACCAGGTTGACCAGGCGGCCGGGCACGACGATCACCTTCTTCGGTTTCCCCCCGGCCAGGAAGGCCAGGACCTTCCCGTCGGCCAGCGCGGCGACCTCGATCGCGTCGGCGTCGGCATCCGCGGCGACCGTGATGTGTCCGCGCACCCTGCCGTTGACCTGCACCGGATACTCCACCGTGTCCTCGGCGAGGTACTGCGCGTCGGCCTGCGGGAACGGGCCGTGAGCGAGGCTCTGCTCGTGGCCGAGCCGCTGCCACAGCTCTTCGGCCAGGTGCGGCGCGACCGGCGCGACCATCAGCACCAGCGGTTCGACCGCGGCGCGCGGCACGGCGCCGCGGTGCTGCTTCGTCAGGTGGTTGGTGTACTCGATGAGCTTGGCCACCGCGGTGTTGTTGCGCAGTGCCGCATAGTCTTCGGCGACGCCGGCGATGGTGCGGTGCATCAGCCGCAGCGTGTCCCGGTCCAACTCGGCGTCTTCCACTCGTGGCTCGCCGGTGTCTTCGTCGACCACCAGCCGCCACACCCGCGCAAGGAAGCGATACGCACCGACCACGTCCTTGGTCGCCCACGGTCGGGACGCTTCCAGCGGACCCATCGACATCTCGTAGACCCGCAGCGTGTCAGCGCCGTAGTCGTCGCAGATCTCGTCGGGCGACACCGAGTTCTTCAGGCTCTTGCCGATCTTGCCGAACTCCTGAAACACCTCGATCTCACCGTCAGGACCCCGGTGGAAGAACGCGCCGTCACGCTCGACGACGTCGGCCGCGGGCACATAGGCGCCGCGCGCGTCGGTATAGGCGTACGCCTGGATGTATCCCTGGTTGACCAACCGCCGGTAGGGCTCCCGCGAACTGACGTGACCCAGGTCGTAGAGCACCTTGTGCCAGAACCGCGAATACAGCAGGTGCAGCACCGCATGCTCGACCCCGCCGACGTACAGGTCCACCCCGCCGGGATCGTCGGGCCCGTGCTCGTCGGGCCGGGGTCCCATCCAGTACGCCTCGTTCTCCTTGGCGCAGAACCGCTCCGAGTTGTGCGGATCGGTGTAGCGCAGCTCATACCACGAACTTCCCGCCCACTGCGGCATCACGTTGGTGTCACGCGTGTAGGGCTTCCGACCATCCCCGAGCTCCAGCTCGACGTGCACCCAGTCGGTCGCCTTGGCCAACGGCGGCGAGGGTTCACTGCCGGCATCGTCCGGATCGAACACCACCGGCGAATAGTCGGCTATGTCGGGCAGCACCACCGGCAGCTCCGACTCCGGCAGCGGATGCGGCCTGCCTTCGCTGTCATAGACGATAGGGAACGGCTCGCCCCAGTACCGCTGCCGCGCGAAAAGCCAGTCCCGCAGCTTGTATTCGACGCGGGCGCGACCCCGGCCGTCGGCCTGCAGCCGCTCCGTGATCTTCTCCTTGGCCGCGGCGACGTCCAGGCCGTTGAGGTAGTCGGAGTTCACCGCCGGACCGTCGCCGACGTAGGCCGCCTGCGAAACATCTCCGCCGGCGATGACTTCCACGATCGGCAATCCGAATTCCGTCGCGAATTCCCAGTCGCGCTGGTCGTGGCCGGGCACAGCCATGATTGCGCCGGTGCCGTAGCCGACCAGAACGTAGTCGGCGACGAAGATCGGCACACGTTCGCCGTTGGCCGGATTGGTCGCATAGCTGCCGAGGAAAACACCGGTCTTCGTCTTGTTCTCTTGGCGTTCCAGGTCGGACTTCGACGCGATGGCCTGCCGGTAGGCCGTCACCGCCTCGGCCGGTGTCGCGGCGCCGAACGTCCATTGTGGCTGGACCGCGTCGGGCCAGTCCGCGGCGGTGAGCACCTCCACAAGTGGGTGCTCGGGTGCCAGCACCAAATACGTCGCCCCGAACAGCGTGTCCGGCCGGGTGGTGAACACCTCGATGTCGACGCTGTCGCCGTCGTCGGTACCCGCGCCGAACAGCGCCGCCGCCCCGGTTGAGCGCCCGATCCAGTTGCGCTGCATGGTCTTGACCTTCTCGGGCCAATCGAGCAGGTCGAGATCCTCGAGCAGTCGGTCGGAGTAGGCGGTGATCCGCATCATCCACTGTCGCAACCGCTTGCGGAACACCGGGAAATTCCCGCGCTCACTGCGGCCGTCGGCGGTGACTTCCTCGTTGGCCAGCACGGTGCCCAGGCCCGGACACCAGTTCACAATCGCGTCGGCCCGGTACACCAGGCGGTACGAATCAACCACGTCGGCCCGCTCACCGGGCGACAGTGCCGACCAATCGCGGCCGTCTTCCAAAATGCGTGCACCGGATTCGAATTCGGCGATCAGGTCGCCGATCGGGCGGGCCCTGTTCGCCGCGGTGTCATACCAGGCGTTGTAAATCTGCAGGAAGATCCACTGCGTCCACTTGTAGAACTCGGTGTCGGTGGTGGAGAAACTGCGCCGGCTGTCGTGCCCGAACCCGAGCCGGCCCAGCTGCCGCCGGAAGTTGACGATGTTGGCCTCCGTCCGCGTGCGCGGATGGGTGCCGGTCTGGATCGCGTACTGCTCCGCGGGCAGCCCGAACGCGTCGAAACCCAACGCATGCAACACGTTGTGACCCGTCATCCGGTAGTAGCGGGCGTAGACGTCGGTCGCGATGTATCCGAGCGGGTGGCCGACGTGCAGTCCCTCACCGGAGGGGTACGGGAACATGTCCTGGACGAACATCTTGTCGGCGGGCACCGCCTCGCCGTCGCGCGGCGCCAGGGACCCAACCGGATTGGGCACGTGGAAGGTGCCCCACTTCTCCCAGGCCTGCTGCCAGGCCCGCTCGATCTCGCCGGCCAGTTCCGCGCTGTAACGGAACTGCGGGGCGTCGGCGGCGCCCGGCGGCGTGGTCGGGGATTCGGTCACGCCAACAGGGTAGTCAGCGTCTCCCCCGGCACTGCCGCCCGCCGGCGGAGGTCTCGGTTGGGTTAAGGAGCGATCAGGGGTCGGTCCCAGGGCTGGTGTTACCAGAGTGACAGTTGTTACGGTCGCGTCTGACCAGGGGTCGTTTGCTATCGGCGCCTCAGGGATGGAGAGGGACGAATGCGCGATAAGACCCGGGCATGGCTGGCGGTCGCGGGCGGAACCGCTGCCGGACTGGCCGGCGTCATCGGTTTCGGCGGAACCGACGCCGGGGCCCAGCCGGTGCTCCCGATGCCTCCGGCGCCGGTCACCGTCACCCAGACGGTCACGGCGGCGCCGGCCGTGGGCGCCCCGGTTGCCCCCGCAGGCGTCCCGATGGCCAACACCGCCGCACCCGCCGCCCCACTCGCTCAAGCCGCTCCCGTCGCGCCGATCGCGCCGCAGTTCCCGCCACAGCCGGGGGTCGTGCCGGCCGCCCAGGCCGTTCAGCCGGCGGTGCCCGTTGCGCAGCCCACGCTCGTGCCCGCCACTTCGGGGTCGCTGACCGACTACTTCAAGGGCAAAGGCGTCCGCCTCGAACCGCAGAGCCCGCACGGCTTCCGGGCGGTCAACATCACGCTGCCGATGCCGCAGGGCTGGACGCAGGTCCCCGACCCGAATGTCCCGGACGCCTTCCTCGTGATCGCGGAC
>Ga0209040_10001151_pt1 | contig 20705 bp, 17 predicted proteins | sample BogFormECP12_OM3_FD_188240 | JGI IMG/M metagenome (GOLD analysis project Ga0209040, IMG submission 188240) | Bog forest soil microbial communities from Calvert Island, British Columbia, Canada - ECP12_OM3 (SPAdes) (version 2) | ecosystem: Environmental > Aquatic > Freshwater > Wetlands > Bog ...
GCCCTCGGGGTTCAGCACGCGCAGGTGACCATCCACGACGAGGGGGCGGTGCCGTTTGTCATCGCGGCACGCATCGAGGCCGCTGCCCGGCGTGCAGGACTGGGGGGAGACACACGCGTGCTCCCGGAAAGGCTCTCGCTGCCTGCGCCTTCGCACCGCGATCGCATGCGGCGGTCGCGGCTTTATGTTCCCGGCAGCGAGCCTAAGTATTTCATCAACGCTGCCCTGCACGGGCCAGACAGCATCATTCTCGATCTCGAAGATTCCGTCCACACCAGCGAGAAGGATGCGGCTCGATTGCTAGTGCGCAACGCGCTTCGTGCCGTCGACTTTTTGCAATGCGAACGGATGGTGCGCATCAACCAGCTTCCACTCGGACTCGAAGACCTGGAGGAGATCGTTCCAGAATCTCCCGATGTGATTCTCATTCCCAAGGTCGAGACCGCGGGCCATGTGATCGACGCCAGTCAGAAGATCGCAGAGATCAAAGCGAATTACGGCATCACTCGTCCGATGTGGTTGATGCCGATCCTCGAGTCGGCTCTGGGAATCGAGAAAGCCTACGAAATTGCGACTGCCAACCAGGAAATCGCAGCACTGACCATTGGGTTGGAAGATTACACAGCGGACCTTGGCGTGGTGAAGACGCTGACTGGCGCCGAGTCGCTCTTTGCACGGCAACGCCTGGTGAACGCCGCCCACGCCGCCGGGGTGCAGGCCATCGATTCGGTCTTTGGCGACGTCGGCGACATGGATGGATTGCTAGTGTGGGCTTTGAACTCCCGCGCGACGGGCTTTGAAGGCATGGGATGCGTGCATCCGCTGCAGATTGCAGTTATCCATCAGGCTTTCGCCCCGACACCGGCAGAGATCGAGCGGGCACAGAAAATTGTCGCGGCGTTTCACGAAGCCCAGCAGAAGGGCTTGGGGGTCGTCAGCCTGGGATCGAAGATGATCGACCCTCCGGTCGTACAGCGAGCCGTAAAACTGATGGCGCGGGCGCAGGCGATGGGATTGGTGGCGTGAACGTTTTTAATAACTTTAGCTGGGAGTGCTCATGGCCATTCTCGAAAAGACGGAGCTAGTCCTCAATGCCGCGGGCCGCATGGTCCCGGAGATCGTGAACGGCCGTCCGCAGGTTCCCTACATGAGTGTTGGTAAATACCGACCTCGCGGATGCAAAGCTGCGCCGCCGATCCGGACTGCGGCCGACTATCCCGAGAATGGTGACAAGCGCGTGGCGGACCTTGCGACTGCGCTCCGCAAATGCGGTCTCAGTGATGGCATGGTCATTTCCTCTCATCATCACTTGCGGGATGGCGACCGTGTCGCTCTGATGGCGCTCGAAGCGGCCGCGAGCATTGGCGTCAAAAATCTCACTTGGTTTCCGAGCGCATCGTTTCCCTCGCAGAAGGGCGCTATCGAACTGATGGCCTCGGGTGTGATCGACCATATCGAAGGTAGCATGAACGGACCTTTGGGTGACTACTGTACCCAAGGGAGAATGCGTGGCATGGGAGTCCTGCGCTCCCACGGAGGGCGCTGGCAGGCGATTCAGGACGGAGAAGTACACATTGATGTTGCCGTGATCGCCGCGCCGACTGCCGACTCATTTGGCAACTGTGACGGCTCGCATGGCAAGTCCGCCTGTGGTTCTCTGGGTTTCGCGTTGGCGGATTCCACCTATGCCGATCACGTGATCGCGGTGACGGACAATCTCGTTCCGTTCCCTTGCATTCCCTGGCAGATTCAAGGGAACAATGTCGACTACGTGGTGACCGTTGACTCCATCGGCGATCCCTCGAAGATAGTTTCTGGAACGACGCAGATCACGCGTTCGCCCGACCGTTTGCGCATCGCGGAGTTCGTGGCGCGTTTCCTGCGGGACGCCGGCATCATGCAAAACGGCTTCTCCTTTCAGGCCGGTGCTGGGGGAATTGCGCTGGCTTTTGTCAACTACCTCAAGCAAATGATGAAAGAGGCGGGCGTGAAGGCGCGATTCGTTCGCGGCGGCTCGACGAAGTACCTGGTCGAACTACTGGAAGAGGGCCTGACCGACTACATCCTCGATGGGCAGACGTTCGACCTCGACGGCGTTTGTTCCATCGCCGGCAACCCGCGCCACGTGGCGACCTCTCCGTTCACTTCGTACAACTACCACGGGAAGGGAAACTTCGCGTCACTGGTCGACGCCGTCGTGCTGGGCGCTACCGAGGTCGACGTGAACTTCAACGCCAATGTTGTCACCCACTCCGATGGACGCCTGCTACACGGGATCGGCGGCTGGCAGAACTGCCTCGCCGCAGGGTGCAGCATTCTGGCCGTGCCTTCGTTTCGCGACCGCATTCCTGTCATTGTCGATCAGGTGACCACCTTATGCGGGCCCGGTGAATTGATCGACGTGGTTGTGACCGAACGCGGCATCGCTATCAACCCGCTCCGCCAGGATCTGCTGGACGCAGTCAAGGGCTCAAAACTTCCCATCCGCCCGCTGCAAGACATAAAAGAAGAAGTGGAGCGAATCTGCGGAGGAAAACCGCAGCGATTGAAACCCAGCGACCGCCCCGTGGCGATCGTCAAATGGGTAGATGGCACTGTGCTCGACAGTGTCTGGCAGGTTGTCTGAGCCGAAAAGTTCGATAAGTCTGAAGGGAGCAATCTCGCCGGACGGAGTGCTATACCGAAGAAGCGAGGATGGGCATGCTCCTGTGCACTTCGTCACAGACAGTGGTTACTGATCGGGTAAACAATCTATTCAGAAGATCGACACGGGACGAGACAACTTCGGCCCGCGGGAGGTGCGTATGGGAAAAAGAAATATTCTTTTCTTCCTTCCACTGGCTGTCTTCTGTTGGTTGGGAGCGACGGCGGGTTCTCCTCAGCAAAAGTCCAACATCACGGTAACAAACAGCGAAGTAAATAATGGAGTCGTGATCCTCCACGTCTTGAAAGGCGACAAGACTTACCAGTTGCAATGCAACGCAGATGTGCCCGGCTGCACGACGCACAAGAACGGCAGCTACCAAATCATTGAACTGCCCAAAGGTTACGGAATGTACGAGTGCAGGGATGTGGAAATCTATCCGGACGCCAACTCGCCGGATAAAGATAAGAAGATCGGCGAGTACTGCATGGAGGAAAAGTAATTGTGCGGTTCGACCGATTCATGGAATAGCCCTTTTTGTTGCGATGATTGCGGCGATGGCTGAATTGGTGATCGCCGACGAAGCGCAATACTGAGCATGGAACTGAAGGCGATTGGTGCAGCGCTATCAGTTTTCGGAGCGACATACGGGAACGGGACAGCACCTCGAGGCGGGCTGACCGTCGCTGGAAGAGCCAGAGTCGCGGCTGCCCAGGGAGCACGCTGGGCGAAAGTGAAGGCGAAGAAGGAAAACGCAAATGTCGTCACCATGCCTAAGAAACAAACGATGTCTGTCGGCGCTCCTTGGAGGATTGCGGCACAACACGCTCGGTGGGCAAAAGTGCCTCTGATCGTGCAAGAGGCAAGAATTTTGCACGTTTCTGGGTTCAGTCGGCACTGCGGAAGACCAACCCATTGAGTCGAGACCACGCGTCCAACATAAGGTTCTCCCGCGTTGAAGCGACAAGAAATCCAGCGAGCGAGTCGTGATCGAACGCCCCGCGATTCAGGGCTAGCCAATCGAATTGACGGTGTCTGTGACCGGCGGCACACAGCGCCCTTGGCCGTGGGGCAGAGATCGGGACCTATTTCGCCAGCCCGACAATCAGATCGCTGGGGCCGGGTAGCTTGATCCGGAATATGTCCGCGAATCCGGCGTTTTTCATCCAGCCGGAATATTCGGTTTCGTTGTAACTCGCGCCCTGGTCAGTGGCGACGAGCATGTTCAGTGAAAATAGCGCGGCGTGTAGCGGCCCTGTCTTATCGCTATTGAGGATGAAATCTTGCACGACCAAGCGGCCGTTCGGGGCGAGTGCCTCGCGAGTGCGGCGAAACAGTTGCTGGTTCTGCTCCTCGGAGAACATGTGGCAGATCGCGTTCAGCATGATGATGTCGTAACCCGAACCCAGATCGTCCGTGAGCATGTCTCCAGAGCGAAGGCTCACTTGGGCTGAAACGCCGGCTTTATTTACGTATGCAGTGGTCAACGGCACGACCTCTGGTACGTCGAGGATCTCGCACCGCACATCAGACGACGCCTTGGCGAACGCGATGGAGTATGCGCCGGAGCCGCCGCCTAGGTCGAGGATGCGGCGAACGCCGGCGGTGCCCAGAGCCTGGACCAAAAGTGGAGCACGAGCCTTGGCGTTGCGATCCATGCCGGCAATGAAGTTGAGCGTCCATTCGGGCGTGCTGTCGCGGGCATTGTTGCGAGGATCATTGTTGCGATGATCGATGGGAATGCAAGTGCCATGGCGCACTGCGTCAGTCAGCGTGCTCCAGCGATGCCAAATGTTCGCTGTGTGGAGCAGTCCGTTGCGATGATTGTCTTTCGAGTCTTGTACGAAGAAGCGCGCGGACTCGGGCGTGTTGCTATAGGTGCCACCGCTCTTGGTGATCAGTCCGAGCGCAACCAGTGCATTAAGCAGCATCTCTGCGGCGCGAGCGTTGGCGTGGATCCTCGTCCCGATTTGTTCCGCGTTGGCCCCTTCGCCGATGGCCGTAAAGATGTCGAGCTCCAGCGCGGTAAGAATGCAGCGACTCGGCATGTACCCGCGGATCATTTGATCCAGGCGGTCGGGTAGCGTGCCCGCTTTTTCACGAGCCGCCATGGCTGCGCGGAACTTCTCTCCGTGTTCGATTGACATGGCTCTCATCGCCGGCGCGTCGTTCCAAACGAGACGATTGACGGGCTTATGGTGGAGCAGATGTGCATCGACAATTTCGCTTACATCCGACGATTGAACCCGCCGGTACCACACTCCTTCCGGATAAACAACCAGGACGGGGCCTTCGTCGCAAAGCCCCATGCAGCCGCAGGTTGTGAGCTGTACGTCAGGGCCGAGGCCCCGTTTTTGCACCTCCCGATCCAGGCCTTCGAGCACAGCCAACGACCCACTGGCCGGGCAGGAAGGTACACCTTCGGGCTTCTGCTGCGTGCAGACGAAGAGATGAAAGCGGAACGGTTCCATTGTGTCCTCTTTTTTCCAGATAACGTTAACGCCTTCTATCTTGCCGAAGGCCTGGAGGCTAACAATCGAATTCCCCTGTCTTTCCCCGGGGAATTCCGGTTTTCATTGTGACCGTTCGCGGGCCAAAGCACTGTGATCTGCGTCATTGATCGCTGTAAGGCCTGAGTGATCCACTTGCAACGAGCGAGGGAACCCCAAATGTCGGCTGAATTGATCGACACCAAAACTCTTCCTGAAAATGCTTATAAACCTCTGCATGACGGCGAACTGTATCTGCCCATCGTTCCCGCTTCCGGTGAATTGCCAGAACTCACTTCGCGTTCAATCTTCTGGGGCGTCCTGTTTTGCGTGATCTTCACGGTCGCGTCGGCCTACTCGACCCTGAAGGTCGGCCAGGGAATGGAAGCAGCGATTCCCATCTCCATTCTGGCTATCGGCTTGGCGCGCTTGTACCGGCGACGCAGTTCGCTGCTGGAGAACGTGATCATTACAGGCATGGGTGGCGCCTCGGCTGCTGTCGTTTCGGGTGCTGTCTTCACGCTGCCCGCGCTTTATGCGCTCCACCTCGATCCGCATCCGGTGCAGACCATCTTTATCTGTTTGGCCGGCGGGTGCCTTGGCATCCTCTTTCTTATCCCGCTGCGGCGCTACTTTGTCCGCGAGATGCATGGCAAGTTCCCCTTCCCGGAGGCGACAGCCATCACCGAAGTCCTGGTGACGGGCGAAAAAGGTGGCTCGCAAGCCAAGTTGCTCTTGCAGGCCACTGTCGTCGCCGCGATCTACGATTTTTTTGTCACCACATTCCATGTCTGGAAGGAGTACCTAAACTTCCAGTTTCTGCCGGTGATGCGGTCGCTCGCCGATCGCAGCCGCATGGTCTTCAATTTCGATGCGGTTGGCTTCATTCTCGGCCTCGGATACGTGATGGGCTTGCGCGTCGCTCTCATCTTTTGTGCCGGTGGAGTATTGGTGAACTTCGTGCTGGTGCCGATGACCTGGTTTGTTGGCAGTCACATGGGCGATGTCACTGTGTATCCGGCCACCATCCCTATTTCTCACATGACGGCTGCGGATATTTACCGCTACTACGTGCGCTTCATCGGCGTGGGCGCCATCGCCAGCGCGGGATTGGTTGGAATCCTCAAGTCCCTGCGCGTGGTTGCAGGATCCTTCCGCATCGCCCTGCGCGCCTTCCGCCGCGGTGAAGCGCCACAAATAGACCGCACAGATCGTGACATTCCCATCATCAGCATCCTGCTCGGAGTTGTGCTGGGCGCGATCGCAGTAGCCGCCTTCTTTGGACAGCTTCATGTTTCCTGGACCGTGGTTGGGCTAGGCCTGGCACTGACGCTGCTGTTCTCATTCTTCTTCACCACGGTGGCTGCGAACGCCATTGCGACAACAGCAAACAATCCGGCCAGCGGCATGACGTTGCTAACCGTGATCGTCTCTGCCGTCGTACTGTTGAGGTTCGGGCTCTCTGGGGCGACCGGCATGTTTTTCGTGATGGCCCTTGCTGGCATGGTCTGCGTTGCTCTATGCTCCTCGGGACAGTTCATCACCGACCTGAAGGCCGGCTATTGGATCGGCTCCACGCCCGCAGCACAGGAGAAGGTAAAGTTCATCGCGATCATCGCGTCGGCGATCACTGCGGGTTTCACCATCATCCTGCTCGCCAAGGCATTTCAGTTCGGAGAAGCGATGCCCGGCGATCCGCGGCAAGTCCTGGTCGCGCCGCAGGCTTCTGCGCTGAAGGCCGTGGTCGCGGGCTTCATGAGTGGCCAGCCCGCCCCTTACGTCTTGTTCGGTATCGGAGCCATGGTCACCGTCGTGATGGAGATGCTTGGCCTTTCCTCCATGGTCTTCGCGCTCGGAATCTATCTACCACTGCAACTGACCACGCCCATTCTGACTGGCGGATTCCTCTCGCACCTGGTGAACAAGCGCGCCGAAAAAACCGGCGGAGAGCGGGGTAAGACGATCCGCGAGCGAGGTATCATCATTGCCGGCGGCCTGATGGCGGGCGGAGCGCTCGGCGGCGTGATTGGAGCCGCGCTGCGCGTGCTACCACACTTCAAGGAAGAGTGGATCCAGACGCCGTTCTATGACAACATCCCGGTTTCGCAGATGCTCTCGGCGCTCGGGTTCGTGGCGCTGTGCGTGTACACCTATTTGAACTCGATGAAAAAACAAAAGTCTGAAAACGAATAGACCGGGTGGGGCGCCGACCCACGTTAAACCACGCGCCACAGCCTGCATGCTGTGATATGAACGGTTTCAATGGAGGTTTCCTATGAATCAAGCCGATCTTTCTATCGCCAACGCAATTCTCGGTATCGATACTCTTTGGGGAGGCGACGTCATGTGCCCCTCAGGCACGGGCCGCTTTATCGCCGACTGCTGGTTTTCAGACGAGCCGCTGCCCGCTACTTACACCCATTCCACCGCGGCGCGCCTGCGAACGGCCGGCGGCGTTACCGGCAAAGACAGCGTTGCCGTCGAGGACTACCTGCGTGAAATGAGCGCCGAGATCATCCGTTCGATGGACGCCATTAACGTCGAGGCCCGTCGCGTGGGCGGCTTGCGCGGCATTTTTCTGGAAGGCCTGAACATCTGCCTGACAACCATGTGGGAACTTGCCCTGGAAACTGCCGGCAAGGGCAACCGCGTGGCTTATGAGAAGAGTGTTAGGGCATCCACCGGCCGCGCGCCCGAGCCGTCGCAGCCGGAAGCCAAGCGCGAACGCGTCGCCGAATTGCTCGCGCGCGGCGGGTATCCTACATCGGGCTCGGCGGGGGTTTTGAACGCAGTCGATGCATGGCGCCGCGATCGCATCGTCCCCATGGCCTCTGTTCGCGCGCTCAGCGCGGCGGTCATCGCGCAAATGAACGAGCTCTGCGAGAAGAATCTGGCACCGCATCTTCCGCATGAACTCGCTCGCGTGCCCCGCGCCAACATTGATTTCCTGCCCATCAAAGAGGCTTGGTTCTCCGGTTCGATGAACTACATCGGGCGCGCGCGGAATGCGGATGGCTCTCCGAAGTACGAAGCGACTTACGAGATCAACGCTTCTCTGCAAATGTCGTTTCCCGAGTTCGAACAACTCGTCAGCCATGAAGTCGTGCCCGGACACGTCACCACATTCGCTTATCTTCAGGATCTGTACGTTCGCGGGTTAGTCGGATTCGAAGCCACCGTGCTCACCATGAATACGCGTGCCGCCACTCTTTTTGAAGGAATCGCCAACAACGCAATATTGATCGCCCATGGCGTCACAGAAGTGGACCAGCTTCCCGATGAAGACCTGCAGATTGGCGTGCTGCTCGCCCTCTTGCAAGATGACGCCAAGAACGAAGCTTCGTATCTCACCTGGGGCGAAAAGATGCAGAAAGAAGAAGTGGCTAAGGTTCTGCGGCGGGATTACCTGGTTAGCGACGAGCGTGCCGACAAACTCTCCGGTGCTTGGGGACGCCATCCGCTCCTGGGACGCATGTATCTGCCGGCTTACCGGTGCGGCACAGAAAAAGTCGGAGAGTTGCGCCGCAAGTATCAGCCGAGCCAACTGCTGCCGGTACTTTATGGGGCTGCCGGACTGGTGGATTCTGAGACCGTAGAAACTGCATGCGCACAACCCGCTTATTCCGGTCAGCCGGTCGGTTGAAGATAACCTCCAGCCGGAGAATGGATGACGGATGTGTCTACATCAATGCCTGTGACCTGCATTACTTGCGGTAGCGCTGAGTGAGCGAAACTAAGCTGCCGGGATGGAGGTTTTGTTAGGCGCTCTAAGGAAAATACAGCCACGTTAGCTTTCGCAAAACCGGCTGCCCGATAAACTCCACCCAAGCACCACCCGTGCGACAGTTAGAAAGCGACATTTGGATAGGTGATTGTGTGGGCGGAGCATTTCAGATCGTCTTATTGCTAACTCCAGGCATCCTGTAGACTGCCGAGTTGCCAGAGAAAAGCTGGGGAATAACCCCTTCGCTCCAGAGCAGTGCTTTCTCCGCAGTCCGGTTTGCTGAGCAATTATCGCGAAAAATGGGCATCTTTCAGGTCTTTCGGGGGAAAGGGCGGCGTAGTTTCTTCGCAGTCAAGAATGGATGGCGGTTCGCTCGTTATCAGCTTATTTCGTGTAAATCAGTCGGGATTAAATCCGCCAACGTGAGGATTCCTATAAGACTGGATTCTTCGAAGCGCCGGTTGCGCCAATCAGCTTCCGCCAACCATTCCGATTCAGGCGAACCCGGGCTCCCGTGGATAGGAGAACCCAGCCTTCCGCTTGTCCGTCTCGGTGAATTTCGCGAACATGGTCGAGGTTGACGATCGCCGACCTGTGCAGGCGAATGAACGTCTTCGGATCCAATTTCGTTTCAAGCGCCCGAATACTCTCCCGCAAAAGATGCCGCTTGCCGCCAGCGTGCAGACATACGTAATAATCGGCGGCTTCGATCCACTCGATGTCGCTCACCGACACGAACGAAGCGGTGTTTCCACTTCTAGTCAGAAATCGCTGTGCCCGCTCAGGGTGAGCTACCCGCCGTAATGCTTCCACAGCGGAAGAGATTTGCTCACGCGCAGCAAACGCTTCTTCCAACTGAACTCTTTCCTTGACTCTGGCCAACGTCTGCTCAAGCCGGGTTCTCTCAATCGGCTTTACCAAGTAGTCCAGCGCATGCACTTCGAAAGCATTCACCGCATGCTCATTGTGAGCGGTCACAAAAACCGTGATCGGCATATTGGCTGGCCCGATCTCTTGGATCACCTCGAAGCCATCTCTGCCAGGCATTTGAATATCAAGAAAAAGCAGATCCGTTTTGGCTGCCTTAAGCGACTTCACGACTTCGCTGCCATTTCGGCACTCGGCAGCAATATAAATGTCCGGATCCGGTGCGAGGAGCATCTTGAGGCGCTCGCGGGCCAACGGTTCATCATCAGCGATCATCGTTCTCAAGGTCATGCGGTCGCCTTCTCATACGGGATCGTAATCGAGACCTGAAACCCGCCCGATTCTGGTTGGAAAGCACGGAACTCGTAATCATTCTGATAGAAGTGAACCAACCGTTCCTTCGTGTTGCTGAGACCGAGCCCAAAGCCGCTTGCGGACCTTCCATTCATTCCCGGACCGTTGTCACGCACTTGCAAGCACATGCGAGTCCCTACTCGCCGGGCGGAAGTTTCGATCCAGCCGCTGTCTTCACAATGCGCGATTCCGTGCCGAATCGCGTTTTCGACGATGGGTTGCAATAGGAAACAGGGTACCAGGCCATCAAGAGTGTTGGGATCGAGATTGATGTGCACGCGAAGGCGGTCGGCAAAACGTACTTGCTCGATTGCCAAGTAGCTCTCCAGCACCTCCATCTCTTGCGCCAGCGGAATCTTGCTGGGAGTGTTCCTCTTCAGGACCTGCCTCAGGACTGCATTCAGGTGCTCCAGTGTTTCGAGGGCTTCTTCTCTGCGGCCAAATTCGACCAAAGTGGTGACTGCGTTAAGAGTGTTGAAGAGAAAATGGGGCTCGATCTGCATCTGCAGGGCTCGCAAGTGAGCGCTCGACAACTGCCGCTCTAATTCCAAAGAGCGCATCGAATCGCGCTGCGCCGTCAATTGAGTATTCACCGTGGCACAGGCAAGCCAGCACAGACCGTACATGAGAAGTTCCATACCGAAGCGCGGAAGGCAGAAGATATCCAACCCTTGATACTCCGCTTTCACCGCTTCCGGACCGAGTCTGACGATCAACTGGGTCGCCCCTTGCAGGAAGCCGAGATGAAGCGTCACGACTCCGACAGCAATCAGTGAATGCACCACCAGAGCACGAAACGAAACTCTCAAAGAAGATGGCCAGCGACTGGTTGATCGCCACAACAGATAGACGACGAGGGCCCACCAAAACCAAAGCGCGCAGCCGTACGCAAGCGAGAATCCCCAAGACAGAAAGGACTGGATTCCTCTCGCTCGAGCATGGCATTCGATCGCGGTTGCCGCAGCGAGGATCGCTGCCATGGTAAGAGGAATCATTCTCGCCCGAGGCAAGAGTTCACCCCATGGCCTTTTGGCACGCACCATGGCTCGGGACAGATTGTCGCAATCAGGAATCACGCACCTCTACCGGAATGCAGCTACGTTAATCGTACATCCAGCACATTGACTGCCATAATAATCTTTACTGGCTTTTTCGGCAGTTGCGCGCATTTCCGCGGCCTCGGCGTGCAACCCGAACTGATCCAATATCCGAGAATAGGCTAGTTCTGCGGCGAAGTACTTCGGATTCTTCTGCCCGAGCGCATGATCCAGAATTGTGAGCCCGGTTTGCATATTTGCTAAGGCGCTCCTAAGATCCCCGGACTCCGCGTACGCTTTACCCAGCAACATATGTTCCAAACCGGCGATCCAATGCTGCTCGCCGCGGGATCGCTCCACGAGTTCCAAGGCGTGTTGATAAGCCGCTACGGCTACGGAAGCATGGTGCTCATCGATGGCTAGCCATCCCTGGGCTTCAAAGAAGAATGCCTTGTCATCGTCAATAAGATCGGGCGAGGCCTTCGCCTCGTTAGATGCCTTTTGCAAGTACCGGTGCGCTTCGCGGACTCGATTTCGAGCGAGAGCGAGTTCCGCCAAGCGTGTTAGGGATAGCGCAGTTCCCGTATGGTCCCCAACCCTTTGGCGCAGGTGAAAAGCCTTTCGCCACATCGGCGCAGCAACGTCAAGTTGTCCCAGTTCGCTATAGAATCCGGCGTAGTTTTCCAGGGCCGACGCATAGTCCTCAGGGTGCTCGCGATCATGGCCGAGAACTCGCAGTGCATGCTCAAAAGCGATTTTCGCGTCCGCCAGATCTCCCGCTCCTTGGCAAGCAACTGCAAGAATAATGTACCCCCTGCCCAGCTCATTGCCACTCAGTTGGCGAGAATCGATCGCGGCTTTCGCAACTCTGGCCGCAGCCTCGAAACTTCCGCCGTTCTCCAGCACCAAGGCATCGTGAAGTACCGTGTGTGGATTGATCTGTCCGAAGGTTGGCATGTGCAGCAGCCACAGAGTAAGCAGGGTCCAATACAGGTGTTTCATGGGAATACTCTGGCGATGAACTGGTGCTCAAGCTACCGACAATCCGACAATTCCGAGGTTTCTGCAGGGAAGGTCGATCTCTGTGCAGGGAGCTAGATCCGATGCGAGAGGATGATCGGTCATCCGGAGACTAACCATAAACGGGCTTGGAGGAGATCAGTAGCGATGTCCCCGAAGCCGACTTCGGGCCCCGGAACGTTCTGCTCAAGCGACCCCAGGATGAAATAAAAACGCTTGAGATCGTCAAGCCGTCTGTCATTCATAGGTGATGGCCTTGGCGCCCCTCGGCTGTTGTCGCGCTTGTTGCCTGTGCAGCCTCGTTATCCACGAGCAAACCATTCGACATCTTGGTAGTGATTTGTTCACCCAAGTATTGGCGAAACGCCTCGATCGTTCTCGTCCCGTTGCGAAATCCTGCGGGCTAGGCTCCGCCAGACAGCGAAGGCACTGTCTGCAACGCGGTTCGGGGCGAGATCACCGCGCCGCCTAGGCTAATGTCGTCGGGCGAGATCGCGGATCTGGTTTAGGTAGCCGACATAAATTGGAATCGGAATATCTGGGGAGTCGCCGTCGTTGAGGAAGTGCTCAAGCCGGATCTCGATGGGAATGGAGCTGATGAGTTCGCGGAAGCGCGGCATCTGGAGATATTTCACGTGCCAGATTTCGAGCATGAGGGAGCGGAAGTCTTGGCTGATGAAGGCCATCTTACGGCTGCCTAAATATATTCCGTCAAAGTGCGAGCGGTCGAGGGTAGCGCGGAGCGGGTCTTCCGGCAGGGACAAGGTGCAGACCAAGTGGAAGATGTCGGCGAGGTCTCCCCAGATGACCTTTTCTTCGAAGGCGGTGAAGCGGAAGGGCGCGGCGGTGCGTTGCTGCGCGGCACGAGCGTGCTCGGTGGATTGAAGATTGTGTGTGGTGAGTTGGTCGCGAAACCAGCGAAGGCGGTCACGAGTGAGGTTGGAGCGCAGGAACTCGATTGCGTAAGCGTTCGGGAGGTAAAGGCTAGGATTGGCGTCGAGACGGGCGAGCCAAGGCGTCCAATTCTGGTTCTCAAACGTGCTAAGGAGGGCGTTGAGGTCGGCGACGGTAGTATCGCTGTGATATTTGATAGCTTGCCAAAAGTGTTCGGTGGAGTCATAGGTGGCGCCATAGAGCGGGATGCCCTCGGCGATCGGGTACCAATTGGAGAGGACACGTGCGGGAATGGAGGGAGCGGCACTCCAGCAATTGATGGCGTGTTTCCATTTTTGCTGGACGGCGACGAAGGCCTCGGCGTATCCAACCGGAGTGGGTTCGGTGACTTGGGCGAGTGCGTGGCGGAGTTCGTCCTCGGTATGCGTGATGAGCGTTTCGAGGGGACGCTCATCGGTCATGGAAACGACGCGACTCTCGATGCCGCGGCGAAGCAGTTCGCGGGCGAGTTGTTGCCGCTTGGCGTCGTCGAAGGCGGGGTTGCCTGGCCAGCGATGGGTTTGCGAGTCGATGTAGGGAAACAGTTCGGATAGCGATCTGAATTCGATAAATCCGTGGAGCGCGAAATTGACCGGGCGGCCGTCCTTGGTGATGACGCTGGAAGGGGTGACGAGAGCTTGAATGGAGATCTCTTGGGCGTGAAGAGTGGCGCAGAAATATGAGATCAAGAGTGCACGACGAAGGAGTCGCACGAGCGATTTCATGCAAAGGGGATGATGCCATTGATGACGAGAAGGTTCAAGTTGTGGTCCGGCCCGGGCCTGAAAGAGTCCCAGGTGTGCCATAGGGCGTTCTCACCCGGTTCCTCGCCTTTCTTGGTGATATGCTTCCGCGACACTGTTTTGGCCCCGACGTACGCAGAGCAAGGTGGCTCAGATGCGCATATTCGCTTTGAGATGTCTTCTTTTGGCTGTGCCGATGGCGGGCGCGCTCGCGCAGACCCCGGCGCTGCAAATGAATGTTGTTTACGTGTGCACGGACGGACAAAGCTTCAAAGTCTTTTCGTGCGACAGCACCACGGGCGCTTGCGATTATCAGAACTACAAGAAGGGGCAGGCATACCAGCGGGGCGAAGCGCTCCGCGTACAACTGGCCGCTTTGCTCCCGGCAAAATGCCACGCGCAAACGCCTGCCGAAGCGCGGGACGACCCGCACCGCGGCGAGATTCCACCCGCGCCTTCTCCATTTAAGGCGCGAGCGAGTGCTGGCAACAGCGCTTCGGGATCCGCAGTTGCACTGAATTCGCAGACCGGGCCCGGAGCCGGCGGATTGAAGGTCGGCGACACCGTGCGCGTTTTGAGCGATGGCTGGCAGGAAGCCAAGATCATCCAGGTGCACGGCCGCTCGTACGTGGTCCATCTGCCGAATGGGATTGACGTTTCAAAACTCTGGCCGATGGAAGTGCGTCGCCTGGGAAAACTCACGGCCGAGGATCACGCAGTGGGGCAATACGATATCCACGATCGCGTGCAAGTGCTGGTCAACGGCAAGTGGATGGAGGGTGAGATCCGTGGGCAGAATCTTAATATGTACGACATAAAGGTCTCAGGGGTCGATACGGGCTTCGGCTCTGACATTGTGAACACGACCCCCGAGAATATCCGCATGTCTTCTACGCCCGCTCCTCCGGCTCCCACCCAACGGGCGGCCGGGCAACCTCCCAAGCCCGGACTCACCAGCTGCGCCGGCAAATATGAAGGCCGGTGGGAGCATGTCTCGGGCATGGGCGGTATGAAGGTCGTTTTCCGTTCCGGGAAGGCAACGATTACCGAAGGATTGGGCGATGAGATGCCGTTCGATTGCTTCACTGGCAACGGCAAGGTTGTTTTTTACAAGGCCGGATCGTTCACCCCTTTTTCTTACGACTTCGACATCAACAACGACGGAACGCTACAGACGCCCCTCGGAGCAATCAAGAAGATGGGCAACTGACAAAGTTGCCACGCGCAATCTGCTTGCGAGGGCGGCACGTGAGCTCCAACCAGCATGCCAAATCGTGTGGTCGCACCGGTGTGCCGGCGCCCCGGGGGGGTGATCGGCTACATGGAAACGGGCTTGGAGGACATCAGAGGACATCAATAGCGATTTCCCCGAAGCCGACTTCGGGCCAGCGTCGAAGTCCGCAATCAAGTATCGCATCCGTTCCACCGTGACTCAGGTAGAAGCAGCAATCACAATCGCCACCTCTCTCCATCGGTAAACACTAGCCGACTTCTCGTTACTAATCTCCTGACGGCTGCAGGTTCGGTCACGTGAAGGTGTGACCGCGATCACTGACGGCAGTATGGTGGTTGGACCATAAGTGTTATCACGTTCGCAAGTGCTTCGGCACGGGTTAACGTGAACGGGAACAATTCGAACGAACGTTCGATAATTCCCGGAAGGTGGACTGTGGAAGTTCCTCTCGCCACCGCCTGTCAAGACGCACCCCCTCTAGCTTCTTGTCTTCGACTGCCATTACATCAAGAACAATCTGCGGGCCTCTCCGGCGGTGCCTATCAACCGAAGGGAGGTTTCGGCTTGGAGCTGGTGTCTTTCAGGGGGAACGCTTGCTGTTTGACGCAATGGGTCCCGAGATAGTGCCAGCAGTTAAGGATACAGTCGAACACCGCAATAACTGATTGTGAGCACCGAGAACAGAGCAGCACCAATTCAAGTTCGGTAGGAGGCACAGCATGGCAGCTCGACTTGCCGAAGAATGGTTTGCTATATGCGGAGGGTGCGAGGTAACCATCCTCGACATCGGTGAACCACTCCTAGATGTACTCAAACAAGTGCAAATCGTACACATGCCGGTTCTGATGGACCACAAGCTTTACGGTCAGACCGGCGAAAGTACCGAGATGGAAATACCAGCGGCGGATATTGGGCTCATATCTGGCGGAATCCGCAGCGAAGAACACAAGAAACTGGCGCAGGAGATGCGCAAGAAATGCAAGACACTGATTTCTCTGGGTTCCTGCGCGTGTTTTGGCGGTGTACCGGCGTTGGCGAACCAGTTCAGCACGGAGGAGCTGTTGGAGAAGGTCTACCGCGACAGCGTGACGACCGAGAAAAACGGTCTGCCTCATGAGCAGATTCCCGCCCTTACTGATAGGGTCTACGCGGTCCACGAAGTGGTAAAGGTGGACGCCTATCTGCCCGGGTGTCCAACTACGCCAGAGATGGTAGCCGGAGCGCTGCTTGCTCTCCTTGAAGGCAAGCCCCTGCCCGTTCTGCCCTCGAAGAGCGTTTGCGACGAGTGTCCGACGAAGCGTGAAAAGAAAGCAGTCACCACCCTGAAACGCCGCCTGGATGCGCCCGACTTCAAGCCGGGAGCGCCTTTGAGCGAGATGCGCTGCCTGATGGAGCAGGGCATCCTGTGCTTAGGGCCCGCGACGCGAGCCGGTTGCGGTGGCAGTGATGGCAACCCGCGCTGCATCCGTGCCTACATGCCATGCGAGGGTTGCTTTGGTCCGTTGTCAGAGAAAGCCAATCCCATGGTGGACATGATGGGCGCGCTGTCCTCAATTGGACTTGATCCAAAACAGATTCCGGATCGAGCCGCAACTTTCAACCGCTTTTCTGGCGCTGGCCGTCTGCGGCCGATGCCTCGGAGGTGATCCATGGCAAAGACAATCGTCATTCAACCTGTCACCCGCATTGAGGGCCATGCCAAGGTGACCATTCAACTCAATGATGCCGGTAACGTGGACACCGCCCGGGTGAACGTGATTGAACTGCGCGGCTTCGAAAAGTTTTGCCTCGGAAAGCCGGTGGAAGATCTCCCCCGCATCACGCCGCGCATTTGCGGTGTATGTCCGTGGTCGCATCATCTTGCCTCGGCCAAGGCTTGCGATGCAGTCTTTGGAGTCGATCCACCCCCCGCGGGCAAGAAGCTTCGCGAGCTGTGTAACAGCATCGCCTACATGGAAGAGCACATCCTCCATTTCTATTTCTTGGCTGGAGCCGATTTTCTGCTCGGTCCGGACGCCGACTATTCCATCCGCAATGTGATCGGCGTGCTGCAAGCGGCGCCGGATATTGCCACAAAGGTGGTGAAAGTGCGCCACCTCTGCGCCAAGATGCTCGAAACCATAGCTGGCAAGTCCATCCATCCGCAGGCTGCCGTTCCTGGCGGATTCAGCAAGCCTCTGGCTTCTGCTGATCGTGACGAGTTGCGGAAGCAAGCAGATGAGACGCTGGACCTCGCTAAGTTCTCCATTGCCTTTGCCAAGGAGAATGTCTTTCCCAAGTACCTCGATGTGGTGAAGTCGCTGGGAGTGATCAACACCGGCTTCATCGGTACCATCAAGGAGAATGGCGCGCTTAACCTTTACGACGGAAAGCTTCGCCTGATGGCCTCCAACGGCGCATACCAGGACTTTCCGTACGATCGCTATACCGAGTTCATCTCCGAGCACATTGAATCGTGGAGCTACTTGAAGTTCCCCTACGCCAAGCAGTGGGGTGAGGGTTTCTCCATGGATGTCGACAATCCCAAGGGCGTCTATCGCGCCAACACCCTGGCACGCATCAACGTTTGCGACTTTATCGACACACCGTTGGCACAGGCGGAACTGGAGGAGTTTCGTGCGAAGTTCGGGCGCCCCGCGCAACTCACGCTGCTCTATCACTGGGCGCGGCTGATCGAACTGCTCTACAACGCGGAAAACACCATCCGCTTGCTGGACGATCCCGAGATCACTAGCACTGAAACCCGGGTGAAGGTTACGCCGCGGGCGGCGCGAGGCGTGGGTGTGACCGAAGCGCCACGCGGCACGCTCATCCACGATTACACCACCGATGCCGATGGTCTGATCACCAATGTCAACCTGATTGTGGGTACCACGCACAACAACGCGCCCATCAATATGTCGGTCACACAGGCCGCCAAGAGTTTGATCCATGACGGCAAATACGACCAGGGAGTGCTAAACAAGGTAGAGATGTCGATCCGTGCCTACGATCCATGCTTGTCCTGCGCGACCCACCGCCTGGATGGGAAGCTCTCGGTGAAGCTGGATATCTTCGACGCCGAAGGCAAGTTACTCGGCTCGCTCGCCAACTAAACGGCGGCCAAGAAGGAGTAAGTATGTGGGAGATCGAGCAATCCGAGATCGATCAATCTGAGGTCGACCAATCCGATCTTCCTGACTTCTGCCGGAAGCCGATCTTGGTACTAGGCGTTGGCAACATTCTGTTTGGAGATGACGGCTTCGGGTGCGAGGTAGTGGACTATCTCGAGTCACACTACCAAATACCTGAAGCTGTCTGTTTGCTGGACGCCGGCACGGGCGTGCGCAAGCTGTTGTTCACGCTCTGCTTGAGTCCGGCGCGTCCGCAGCGCTTGCTCATCTTAGATGCGATCGATGCCGGACGCACTGCCGGCGAGATCTTCGAGGTCAATCCTGCCGACATTCCTGTAGCCAAACTGGATGATTTCTCGCTGCACCAGTTGCCTACATCGAACCTGCTGCGGGATTTGCAAGAATCCTGCGGAATCGAAGTTCGAGTGCTAGCCTGCCAAACCGGGCCGTTGCCGGAAGAGATCTCCCAAGGATTGTCGAGAGTAGTCAGCAGCGCTGTGCCGCAAGCGGCGGATTGGCTCGTCCGCGAATATTTCCCTCGCGCCGCGTCGTTAGCAAGGAACACTTACGCAGCACCATGTGCGCTCGTTGGAGGTTCAGTATGAGCCCGAATCTCGCAATGATCAGCGACAGAAAAAAATTCATGTGGGATGGGCAGCCCTACGACAACAAAGACGAAGCATCCCGCGCGGCGGAGTCCTATCAGAACGAAGGCTTTCAGGTTCAGCTCATAGAGGAAAGCGGAAAGTTCCTGGTCTACACCAGGAGGACTGTCAAGGAATGGCCCGTCGCTGTGCAGTAGCGGCACCATTCGGTAGAGGTGGCAGATGGCTGCAGGCACAATGCAGGTTCAAAGCGATCCCACACTGCTGGCCGATATCCGGCGTTATGGAAAGTTCGATCCCACAGGCTGCTATCAGTGCGGAAGCTGTACCCTCTCATGCGATCTCGTCGGGAATTCTGTAACCTTTCCTCGCCGGAGTATTCGCCTCGCCTTGCTCGGCTTGAGACAATCGCTCCTCGAAAACCTGGACCCGTGGGTCTGCCATGACTGCGGCGACTGTTCTCTGGTTTGCCCGCGGCAATCGGAGCCGCGCATCTCAATGCTCACGCTGCGGCGCTTCCTCAGCGCGCAGTACGACTGGACGGGCATTGCCTCCAAGCTGCTCCAGTCCAAAGCGTGGTATCTCGGTTCCTTAATCTCCTTGGCGTTTGTCGTCCTGCTTCTGATTGTTGGCTACCACTTGTGGTACGTGGGGATGGGGGCCAAGGATTTTGCTACAACGCCGTTCGGGTTGGATCACATGTTCCCAATGATCACCTACTACACGCTGACAGTGATCCTGGTTCCCCTATTGCTTTTGTTCTCGCGTGTCTTCCGCATCTGGCGGCTCACCATGGGTGGCGAAAGGCAGGCCCGCCCACAGCTTTCCCTATACGTGCTCGAGGCCTGGGTCTATGTCTACCAGACCGTGAGCGACTCGCTAATGAGAAAATGCCCGCAAAAAGGCCGGTGGCTGGGGCATTGGATGATGGCGAGCGGCGTGGTCATAATGCTAACCATCAAGGTCTTCGCACTGCGCTGGTTTCAAACCGACAACATTTACCCCTTGTATAACCCGCAACGCTGGCTGGGATACCTCGCCACGGGCCTCATCCTCTACGGTCTCGCCGACATCTTCGCCGGCCGTTTGCGCGCACAGAAGGAAATCTATAAAGAGACAACTTTTCAGGATCTCATCTTTCCTATCTTGCTTCTGTTGACCGTGTTTAGCGGCATCGCCGCCCACACCTTTCGCTATGACGGCTTTGCCCTCACCTCTCACTACATGTACGCCTTGCACATCATCATCGCGACGCCCATGCTGCTGGTAGAGATGTCGTTTGGAAAATGGTCGCACATGGTGTATCGGCCGCTGGCATTGTATTTCCTGGCGGTCAAGGAGAAAGCCGCGCAGCAGGCGCCGGCAGCGGAGGTCGTTCCCCATGCGCTCTGAAGAGTCCCAAGCCCCACCCGTGGGCGCTGCTCTCGTCGTGGGAGGCGGTATCGGCGGCATGCAGGCCGCCCTCGATCTGGCCAACGGCGGCATCAAAGTGTATCTGGCCGAGAAAGGCCCTGCCATCGGCGGGGTCATGGCGCAGCTCGACAAAACATTTCCCACCAACGATTGCGCAATGTGCACGATGGCACCGCGTCTGGTCGAAATCGGTCGGCACAAGGATATCGACATTCTCACCCTAACTGAGGTGGAACGCGTCGCGGGGCAGCCGGGAAATTTCACAGTCAGTCTCAAGCAGCAGCCGCGTTTCATCGACGCGACGAAATGCACTGGTTGCGGTGCGTGCACCACGGAGTGTCCAGTAACGATGCCGTCAGAATTTGATCAGGGCCTAGCGCCGCGCAAGGCGATCTACCGGCCGTTCCCGCAAGCCGTGCCGAATATCTTTACCATTTCCCGCCGCGGCAACTCTCCCTGCGAGGCGGGA
>Ga0209040_10001152_pt1 | contig 20697 bp, 14 predicted proteins | sample BogFormECP12_OM3_FD_188240 | JGI IMG/M metagenome (GOLD analysis project Ga0209040, IMG submission 188240) | Bog forest soil microbial communities from Calvert Island, British Columbia, Canada - ECP12_OM3 (SPAdes) (version 2) | ecosystem: Environmental > Aquatic > Freshwater > Wetlands > Bog ...
AGGAAGCCGAGCGGCCCCAAGCGGTAGGCAATCGTGACGACGATGACTCCGTGGCGCGCGAGCCGGTCGCCCCAATACAAGGGCATCGCGGCCGATCCGTTGCGGTATCCGCCGCCATGGATCCAAACGATCACGGGCAGGGCCGCTTGCGACCGCGATCTCGGTGCCCAAAGATTGAGGTAGAGGCAATCCTCGCTGATGGCCGGTGGCGTCTCCCCCGGCATCGACACGCCTTGCTGCATGCACGCCGGCGCAAACTGATCGGCCCTGCGCGTGCCGGTCCAACGCGCATGCACTGCCGGTGGACGCCAGCGCAAGTCGCCGATCGGTGCGGCCGCATAGGGCACGCCCTTGTAGATGATCAAGCCGTGATCGACGATCCCCGATAGCGCTCCGGACTCCGTCAGTACGATCGGTGCGTCGCGGCCGGAGGCCGCCCCCGCAGCAGCCGCGTGAACGGCCGCGACGATCAATATGGCGAGCCGCCATCGCTGGCGCATAGGGACTCTAGGGTTCGGGTGCGGATGGCCGCAGGATTGCGGACCGCGGAAATGCGTTTGATTATCCTCCGATTCGCGCGCTTCGCGCGCCGATCGCAGGATTGCTCCGCACCGACGGCGTTTACTTGCACATCGGGCCGCCTGGTGGCGCGGTTCGATCCGAGCGCTCGACATATTCGCCGGCCGGTTTCGCCCGTTGCCTCGGCGCAACGCCCGGCGAATTGTTGACGCAAGTCGCATAACGGCTGTGACCGCAGTCTCCGAATCAGCAACGGTGAGCTTGCATGCGGTCCGCAGGCCCGCCGTTTGGGTATGATTTAACCGATTGTTTCGAGCACGGATTGCGGCGCCGATCCCGGCCGCTCAGCGTGCTCGAATTCGCGCCTTGCATTGATTTGAAAGAGGCGTCTCATGCTCCAGTGGTTCAATGCGCGCACAACAGTCGACCTCGGCAACGCACTTGCGGACAAATTTGCGGCGCAGATCTCGGAGAACTCGACGGAGCACGCACAGACGCTGCTGGAGGTGCTGCACCACACGGACGGCGACCACCGCGGCTCGCGGCTCAATAGGTTCAAGCGGGCGAAGCTCGCGAATACCTTCAGGTGGCGCTTGCTCGAAAAAGGCATCGACAAGCAGCTCGCCGATAAAATCACCGAGCAATTGCTGCTCCATCTAACGCTAAACGGCTCAGCGGCGATGCCGCGTGGCGATGCGGCGCCAAAGTCCGGCGCCGCCGCGGTTGCGCCCGCAGTTGTCGAGGCCGCGAATCCAGAGGAACTGCTGGCTCGAGGCAATCGATGCCTCGAGCAAGGCGCCTATGCGGAGGCCGTTGCGATTTACCGCGAATTGATCGGCTGCCAACCGCGCCACGCCGAGGGGCTCGGCAATCTTGGGGCCGCGCTGTTCAAACTGGGATCCTACGGCGAGGCTGAGGCGCTGATGCGCAAAGCCATCGAGATCGAGCCGAACCATGACGATGCGCTCGCCAATCTCGGAACCTTGTTGCGTGCACGCGGAAGGACGGCCGAATCTGAAAGCTCGCTGCGGCGCGCGCTCACAATCAATCCGGCCAATGCGGACGCCGATGTGAGCCTCGGCGCGACGCTGCTGCTGCTCGGACGCATTCGCGAGGCCAAGGGAAAGTTCGAGCAGGCGCTGGAGAGCGAACCGCAAAATGTCAACGCGCTGCTCGGCTTGGCGCAGATTGCGCGGATGGAAGGCCGATTCGAGGAGGCGACGACGACTTACGGTCGCATCCTGGCAATCCATCCCAAATTGCCGTGTGCCTGGGCGGCCTTGGTCGGGCTGTGCAAAATGACCGCCGCGGACCGGGATTGGCTCGACACCGCCGAGGAGATCGCGGCAAGCGGACTTGCGCCGCTGGATGAGTCCGATATGCGTTTCGCGATCGGCAAATACTTCGACGACATCAAGGACTACGCAGACGCCTTTGAAAGCTACCACCGCGCCAATGAACTGCGCAAAACCGCGGTCGCAAGATATGTGCCCGAGGAACGCACGCATCGCGTCGACCTGCTGATCCGCAATTACACGCAAGAGAAGGTCGCCAAGGCGACCGGCGGCTCGCCCTCCGAACGGCCGGTATTGGTGGTCGGCATGCTGCGATCCGGCACCTCGCTCGCCGAGCAGATCATCGCATCCCACCCGGCCGTGCATGGCGGGGGCGAGCTGCTCTTCTGGGCCGATGCGGCGCGCGAGCATGCGGGTTCCTTCGAGCAGGGCGTACTCGATGAGCCGGCGCGCAAACTGCTTGCCGAGCAGTATTTGTGCGTGCTCGGGCAGCGCAGCGCGGATGCTTTGCGCGTTGTCGACAAGACACCGTTCAACTGCGATTACCTGGGCCCGATCCATACGGTGTTTCCGAATGCCCGCGTGATCTACCTGCGGCGTGACCCCATCGATGCCTGCCTGTCGTGTTATTTCCAGCAATTCTCAGCGGCGTTGAACTTCACCATGGACCTGTCGGACCTCGCGCACTATTACCGCGAGCATCAGCGCCTCATGGCGCATTGGCGCCGCGTGCTTCCCGAGGGAACGATGCTCGAGGTCCCTTACGAGCAGCTGGTGTCGGATCCGAACCGCTGGATGCACGAGATTCTCGAGTTCCTTGGACTCGAATGGAACGATCGCTGCCTCGACTTCAACCAGACTCAACGTCTGGTCCCGACCGCCAGCTATTGGCAAGTGCGGCAGCGGGTTTACAAGAGTTCGGTGGCGCGATGGCGCCACTACGAGAAATTCATCGGGCCGCTGCTGCAGCTCAAGGCCTGAGACCGCGATCTGCCTCGAGCGCACCCGCGGCTGTGCTGTGGGTTGTCGAAGGTCGATTCCGCGACCATTGCTTCATCAGCTGAGTCAATTCGACCATTGTGCGAACGGTCGCCCTGATCGGGCCGAGTTCGGTCGCCGAGCTACGCGCTAGCCGCAAGCGGTGGTGGCAATCCCGAAGGGACCCTAACGAATTCCGGTGGTAGATTTAACCAAGGAAATACCTCCGAGGGGATGAGCATGTACAAGAAGATCTTGGTTCCGGTCGATGGCAGCGATACCTCGGCGCTGGGACTCAGCGAGGCAGTCAAGCTTGCCAAAAATCAGGGTTCGGCGATCCGTCTCGTGCACATCGTCGATGAATATGTATTGGATTACGCCTATAGCCCGGGGCTATACGCGACCAATGTCATCGAAACGATGCGTACGACGGGCCAGAGCGTGCTCGACAAGGCTGCGGCGGCCGTCAAAGAAGCCGGCGTTGCGGTCGAGAGCGTGCTGCTGGAGACGATCGGCGGACCAGCCGCCGACTTGATCGTCGCTCAGGCGAAGGCCTGGCCGGCGGATCTGATTGTCATCGGCACGCATGGACGACGCGGCCTGCGCCGGCTTGCGATGGGCAGCGACGCCGAGCAGGTACTGCGCAGTTCGCCGGTGCCGGTGCTGTTGGTGAGACGCGCCGACAAGGCTTGACCCGCGAGCGGCCGGTGACCCGCGGGCGGCCGGCCTGCACGGGTGCCGATCGGCGCGATCCGCCCGATCGGCCCGGGGGTGCTCATGCTTCGCCGATATATCCTAAGTGCAATTCCGTAGTTTGCGTCGCGCCTAAAATTCGTACACTGCTGCACCGTCAGAACTTGTGGCGCAGCGATGGAAGAGGCATGGCGACGTATACGACCGAAAGGGTGATCCAAGTCCAGCACTGGAGTGACAAACTCTTCAGTTTCAGAACCACGCGCAACGCCAGCCTGCGTTTCGAAAACGGCCAGTTCATCATGATCGGGCTCGCGGCGGGCGGCCGCAAAATCGTGCGTGCTTACAGCATCGCGAGCGCCAACCACGAAGACCATCTGGAGTTCTACAGCATCAAGATTCCGCAGGGCCCGCTGACTTCGCGGCTCCAACACGTTGAGCCCGGCGAAGCGCTGTTGGTCAGTTCGAAGCCGACCGGTACGCTGGTTTTGCGCGATCTGCGGCCGGGCAGGCGCCTGTTCATGTTGGCGACCGGCACGGGCGTGGCCCCGTTTCTCGGGCTCATCAAGGATCCGGAAGTCTACGAACGCTTCGAGCAGGTCATTCTCGTGCGCGGCGCGCGCGCGGTCGGCGATCTCGCGTACGCGGACTCGGTGATCGCGCGGCTTCGCGCCGATCCGGCGCTCGCTGAACTCGCGGGCGATCGCCTGATCGACTACCCGAGCATCACCCGCGAGCCGTTCCGGCATCGCGGCAGAATCACGAGCTTGCTCGAGAGCGGACGCCTGTTCGAGGATCTGTCGATTCCGCCACTCGATCCGGCGAGCGACCGGGTCATGATTTGCGGCAACATGCGCATGCTCGCGGATGCGAGCCGCTGGCTCGAGGCGCTGGAGTTCGACATATCGCCGAGCATCGGCGTGCCGGGGGCCTACGTGATCGAAAGGGCTTTCGTCGAGGAGTTTCAGTCGGCACCCCCGCGCGAGGAGCCGGACGAGTTGCGATCGACCTTGAATTCGGGGGCCGAGGGCACGATCGACAGCCGCGCCGATTTCAGCTGAGGCGCACCGAAGCGAGCCTCAGAAGATCCCGAGCTCCAGTCCCGCGGCCATCGTGGCGCCGAGCTCCTCGCAGCGCCGCAACTGCGGCGCTTCGATGATTTTAGGGCGCAGGATTTCCTCGGTGGTCTGCGCGTGCGTGCAGATGATCACGGGATCCGCAATCGACCGCAAGCGCCATCCGATTGCGATGCGCGCGATCTGCTGGGCGGCATTTTGGCCATCGCTGCCGGCGCAGACGAGGACCGCATAGGGCCTGCCTTCCAACCGACCGAGCGCGCTGTAATACGTGCGATCGAAGAAATCCTTGAGTAGCCCCGACATGGCGGCGAGATTCTCCGGAGTCGCGAAAAGATAGCCATGCGCATCGAGCACGTGCTCGGCGCGCGTTTCTGCGGCGGACAGCAAATTCACGGCGACCGTGCCTTGCGAACGCGCTCCGGCCGCGGCGGCCTGCGCCAATTGCAGCGTGCCGCCGGTCATCGTGTGGTAGACAATCAGCAGGGTTTTCATCCCGGGGTATCGTCGCCGCCCGGTCGCCGGCATGTCAAACCGTTGAATCATCCGAGATACCGATTGTCCAAGCGGTCGTGACGGCAGGAAGTGAAGGCGTTGCGACATTATTTCATCAGAGTCTCGAGAATCTTGCTGTTGCTCGCCTTGCCGGCCTTCGGCGCGTCGATGGCCGCGGCCGCTGATCCGCAGCCCTATCGCGTCGATCTCGCCTCGGTCGGCAACCCGGCGGCGGATGCGGCGTTGGCGGCAAGCTCAGAATTGCTGTCGTTGCGCGCTTCCGCGCCGGTGAGCCCGTTCGGCCTGATTGCGCGCGCCCGCGGCGATCAGGGCCGCCTGAAGACCGTGCTCGAGAGCTTCGGGTACTACCAAGGCCGTGTGCTCGTAACGATTGGCGGCACTGCGACCGAAGACGTGCGTCTCGGCGATCAACTCGGCGCGTTGCCGCCGGGCGCGATGACCCAGGTCGCGGTCCGCTTCGATCTCGGACCGCTCTACCATCTGCGGCACATCGACATCGAGGGCAGTCTCTCGGCGGTCGAGCGCTCCGTATTCGGACTCGCGCCTGGCGATCCCGCGAGCGCCGCCGCCATCATCGCGGCGGGCGGGCGGCTGCAGGCAAATCTCCAAGAGCAAGGATATCCATTCGCTCAAGTTGACGCGCCGATCGCCTACGAAGATGCGGTCGATCCCGTGCTCGATCTCGAAGTTCACGTGACCAGGGGTCCGGCCGCGGTGATCGGCGAGATTCGCTTCACGGGCTTGCAGCGCGTGCACGAGAAGTTCTTGCGCGCGCGCCTGCTGCTGCACGCCGGCGAGAAGTTCAGTCCGGCCGCGATCGAACGAGCGCGCAAGGATTTGGAGACTCTCGGCGTATTTGCCGCCGTTGCCGCGCAAGTCGGCACTGCGCTCGATGCGAACGGAGGCGTGCCGATCACGTTCGCGATGCGCGAACGCGCGCGGCATGCGCTGAGCTTCACTACCGCCTATTCGAGTGATCTCGGCGGCAGCGTTGGTACTGCCTGGAACGACCGAGACGTGCTCGGCGGCGCACAACAGTTGAACGTGTCGGGTACCGTTCTCAACCTCGGCGGCAGTGCGACGACCGCCGTCGGCTATAACGCGGCCGTCAAATACGTCACGCCGGACTTTCTGGTTCGCGATCAATCGCTGCAGCTCGCGGTCGCCGCAATTAAACAATCCCTGCAGGCTTATGATCAGACCGAGCGCACCGCAGGCGTTACGCTCGATCGCAAACTGTCGATGCACTGGAGCGCAACCGCGGGCATATCGGCGTCGGATGAGCGCATTTATCAGCCGCAAGCGACGATTTTGAAGGAGGACGCGACCAAGTACTACACGATGATCGGTCTGCCGCTGAGCGTGAGCTACGATTCGACCGACCTGGCATCTCCACTCGATGATCCGAGTCACGGGATGCGCGACTCATTGAGCTTCACGCCGACCCGCTCGATCGGCCACCCGGACGCGACGTTTCTGATCAGCCAGCTCAAGCTTGCGGATTATCTCGATTTGGATCCGCTGTTCGGCACCGCCTCGGGGCGTAGCGTGCTCGCGCTGCGCGCGCTCGCCGGACTCGCGCAGGGCGCCGGAGAATTCAGCCTGCCCCCGGACCAGCGCTTCTACGGCGGCGGCAGCGGCACGATCCGCGGCTATCGTTACCAGGCGGTTGGTCCGCAGTTTCCGGTTACGCCGCTCTTCCCGGTGAGTACGCCGATCGGCGGAACTGCGATCATTGCCGGCAGCGTCGAATTTCGTCAGCGCATCGGATCGGATTTCGGGGCCGCGCTCTTCCTCGACGGCGGTCAGGTGAGTTCGAGTCTGCAGCCCCTGCGCAATGTATTTCGCATCGGTGTCGGCGGCGGCATTCGCTATTACACGCCGATTGGTCCGATCCGACTGGACGTTGCGTTTCCGACCAAGCGCTACAGTTCCGATGACGACTCGTTCGAGGTGTATATCGGCCTGGGGCAGGCGTTTTGATGCGCCGTCGCTCGCTCGTGATCGCGTGGAGCGCGGGCGCAATTTCGCTGCTGATCGCGCTGCTCGCCGGCTTGGTGTTGATCGGCGGCAATACCGAGGGCGGCCGCAAGTTCATCGAGCAGCTGACGGATCGCTTGAGCTCGGGTCATGTTCAGATCTCGGGCCTGCAGGGCTCGTTTCCCGCCGAGCCGAGCATTGCCGAGCTGCGGCTCAGCGACCAGCACGGCGTCTGGCTCAAGGCTGAGCGCGTGTCGGCGCATTGGAACCCGTGGGCGCTGCTCGCGCACCGCATCGAAGTTGGACAGCTTGCGGCGGCGCGCGTGGCCTTCGAGCGCCTGCCGGTGAGCGAATCGGACTCGAAATCCCCCGCGGCCGCGATTCCGACGATCGAGATCGCAGCGGCCTCGATCGAGGATCTGCAGCTGAATCCCGCGCTGGCGGGCACGCAGCAGTCCCTCGAACTGCACGGCTCGGTCCTGTTGCGCTCGCTCGAAGATGCCGGCGGCGATCTCTCGGCGCAGCGCATCGGCAGCGACGGCCGCTACGATCTGCATTTTCACTTCGATCGGCAGCGCATGGACGGCCGCTTGCAAGTGCACGAAAGCGCCGCGGGGCCGCTGCAGAATCTGCTGCAATTGCCGGGTCTCGGCGCGCTGTCGGCCTCGGTGACGATCGGCGGAGTGCGCAGCGCGGAACACCTCGAGCTGCAGGTCGACGCCGGCGAAATGCACGGCCGCGCGCGGGGCGAGATCGATTTGACGCAAGGATCCGCGGATCTCGATTACTCGCTGACCGGGGCGCCGATGCAGCCGCGTGCGGATCTCGGCTGGCGGTCCCTCGCTTTGCACGGCAGCTGGCACGGCACGCCGGCCGCGCCGCGCGCCGACGGCGAGCTGCACGTCGAGCAGCTGCAATTGCCGGGCGGGTGGGGCGTCGCCGATCTGACTGCGAGCCTTTCGGCCGCGGCCGCAACGCTCTCGATCGATGCGGATGCGGCACAGCTGCGGGTCCCCGAATCCCGCTGGCGCTTCTTGCAGCAAGATCCGCTGCACATCCACGCGACGATCGCCATGGCCGAGGCGGCGCGACCGCTTCGGCTGCAGGCGACGACGCGACTATTCACGCTCGATGCGCAGGCGGTGACTGCGGGTCAAGAGAGCGCGGTGTTCACCGTGCGGGTCGATGATCTGAGACCGTTCGCGGCGCTCGCCGGCGAGGCGTTGCGCGGCAGCGCGCTCGTCAAGGGCGAACTTGCCGAGCAGGCTGCGGGCCTGCGGCTCGCCATCGATGCCAACGCACTGCTCGACGCGGCTGCAGCGCCAGGCCCGGGCGCTGGGCCCGGCGAGTCCGCCGCGCAGTCCGCGCCTCCCGGCGCATGGCGCAAGTTCTTGGGACAACGCCCGAGCCTGCAATTGACGGCCGCATGGTCTGCTCGCCGCCTTGCCATCGAGCACCTGCAGCTGACCGGGCGCGCGGCCACGCTGTCGGTGCATGGCGATGCGTCACGTGCCGCCTCGGGCGCGCTCGAGACCCTTGGTCTACATTGGAATCTCGAGCTCGCCGATCTTGGGCTCGTGTCGACGGCGCTCTCGGGTCGGGCCGCCGCGTCCGGAGAACTCGCAGGGCCTGTCGCGGCACTCGTGGTCGATGGAAAAATGACCTCGATGCTCTCGGTGCATGGCTCGCCGCTCGGTGCGCTCTCGGGGGCGATCAAGCTGCGCGGCTGGCCGGACGCGCCGAACGCCAGAATTGCATTGCACGGCGAGTTCGACGACGCGCCGCTGCAGCTCGAAGCAAGCGTCGATCGCAGTCGCGACGGTAGCTTTCGCGCGACGATTAGCCATGGCGATTGGAAGAGCGTGCACCTGCAAGGCGCATTGACGATCGGTCCAACATCACCGCCAGCCGCCGGCGCGGCGGCGCCGGCGAGTGGCCGATTGGATCTGCATGTCGCCGAGCTTGGCGATCTCGAGCACCTGCTCGGCGCGAAAGTCGACGGCAATGCCGATTTGAGCTGCGAGGGCGGCACGGATTCGCTCCAATTGCGGCTCAATCTGCAGCTCGCGGATTTGGGCGCTGCGCCGGGGACTGCGGCGCGGACTCTGCATGGGGCACTGCCGGCGGCTCTCACGGCGTCGGCAACCCTCTACTTGGAGCGCCGCAAGCTCCGCTTAGCGAGCCTCGAGGCGACGAGCCGGCAGCAGTCATTGCAGTTGTTGGCGCCCGCCGAATTTTCCTTCGACAGCGGCCTCACCGTCGATCGACTGCGGTTCGGAATGCAGCAGGCGCAGTTGACTGTCTCCGGCGGATTGCTGCCGTCGCTCGATCTGCATGCATCGTTGCGGCAGGTGGGCCCGGCGTTCATCAATGCATTCATGCCGGGATTGTTGGCCGACGGCGTCCTCACGGCCGACGCGGAGCTCAGCGGCAGCCTGACGCGGCCGATCGGCCGCATCCGGATGGATGCGGCGGGGATTCGCTTCGCGAGCGACCTGGCGAGCGGCCTCCCGGCGGCGGCCTTGAGAGCCAATCTAGTGCTCGAGACAGATGCGATCACCATCGACGGGGAATTGAATGCCGGCCCGAATTCGCGCTTGTTAGTGCGCGGCAAGGCACCGCTCGACAGCAGCGGACTGCTGGCGCTGCAGGTCGACGGCAAACTCGATATCGGCCTCGTGAGCCCGCTGCTCGAGGCGCGCGGACTGCAAACGGCCGGCGACCTCGATGTCGCCATGCGCATTGGCGGCACCGCTGCAGCACCAGACATCGGCGGCACGATTCGCTTGACCAAAGCGAGTCTGCGCGATTACGTGCGCGGTATCCGCTTATCGGATATTTCGGCGCAATTCTCCGGCAGCCAAGGTGCGCTGAAGATCGATCGCTTCACGGCACGCGCCGCCGCCGGGACCGTTTCGTTGAGCGGCACGGTCGGCTTTCTCCAAGCGCGGCTACCGGTCGATCTGCAGCTGAGCGCCGATCATGCCGAGGCGATCGCGAACAGTCTGATTACCGCCAATCTCGACGCGGCGCTCAAGATCACGGGATCCGCGCTCGAGCGGCTCGAGGTCAGGGGTAACTTGCAGATCCATCGGGCGACGATCGGCATTCCGAGCGCCTTACCGCCGGACGTCGCGGTGCTCGATGTGCGCCGCCGCGGCCAACCGCCATCGCGGCCGCTCGCGCCGCAGCTGGTCATCGCACTCGACGTCGCGGTGCACGCTCCGAACGAAATCTTGGTGCAAGGGCGCGGTCTCGACGCGGAGCTCGGCGGGGATCTGAAGATCGCAGGAACCGTCGATGCGCCGACCGTGAGCGGCGGATTCGATTTGCTGCGCGGCAATTTCGCGATTGCCGGCAACACGCTGAACTTCAAAGAGGGGCGCGTGAGCTTCGATGGCGCAGGACTGCGCAGCAAACTCGATCCGACGCTGGATTTCACGGCTCAAAAGGTCCTGGCCGATACGACCGCCACACTTCGCATCACGGGTCTCGCGGATGCGCCGAAATTCGACTTCAGCGGCAACCCGCCGATGCCGCAAGACGAGATCCTGGCGCGTCTGCTATTCGGCGTACCCGCCGCGCAGCTCACGCCGCTGATGGCGGCGCAGATCGGCGGGGCGCTCGCGGTCCTGAGCGTCGGCGGCGACGGCGGCTTCAATCCACTGACCAAGCTGCAGAAGTCCCTTGGCCTGGACCGGCTTTTGGTCGGATCGAATGCGACGGCAGCGACCCCCGGCGCGACCCCGGCCGCAGCCGGCGCTGCCGCCCCCGGCACGACGACGGCGGGCTACAATGTGTCGGCAGGCCGCTATATCGCCAAGCGGGTCTATGTCGAGGCCAAGCAGAGTACGACCGGTTCGACGCAACTGCAGGTCGATGTCGACCTCAGCAAGCACCTCAAGCTGCAGACGCGTCTCGGCAATGGCACGGCGATCACCCAGGGCACCACGCCCGAAAACGATCCCGGCAGCAGCATCGGGCTGACCTACCAAATCGAATATTGAGGCCGGAGTGCCGCGTCCAGCGCTGCGGCCATACTGCGCGGTCCTCAATGCGCCCGCACGCGCCCCAGTCCGGGAGGACGCCAAACGAAGAACGACAGGCAGCAGGCGATGATCGCGCTGCCGGCGAGCAAAGCCAGCGTCACCGAATAATTGCCGGTCAGATCAAAGATCTTCCCGGCGGCCGGTCCTGCCACCAGCAGCGTCAAAATTTGGCAGAAGTACCAGGCACTGTAGCTGAAGGCGACGCTGATTTTCGCGAAGCGGCGCCGCAACACCGCAACGAAATAAACGTCGCCGCCGCCAATCGTCACGCCGAAGAAAGCGGCGTAGGTCACGAGCGCCGCGGCTGAATGGATCCGGTCTACGAGCAGCAAGGACAGCGCACCGCCGAGCAGCAGCAGGTGCAGGCCGGCGCCGATTGCGCGAACGGAAAAGCGATCGAGCAGCCAGCCGGTGCTCAAAGAGCCAATGCCGGCGAAGCCCGCGGTCGAGCCGAGCACGATCGAGGCAAGACGCGGACTGAAGCCTGCGCCCTCGACGACCGAGGCTTCGTGCGTCAACAGTCCGCCGTAGGTCGTGAAGAAGAACAGCGTCGACAGGGCGATCAGCCAAAACATCGGCGAGACCAACAGAAGCCCTACGGATCCCGACGGCGTGCCGTCCGCGTTGCTGCGCGCGGCCTCTTCGAGCGCATCGCCGTCGAGACCGAGTCCGAGTTCGCGCGGCGAGCGAATGCGCTGGGTCGCAAGTACCGGCAGCAACCCGAGCGTCACGAGACCGGCCGCGATCGCGAGACAGGCGCTGCGCCATCCGTAGCGAACGATGATTTCCCCCGCGATCGGTGCAAGCACCAGGCCGCCGAATTGCCAGCCCGACCAGACGACGCCGAGCGCCATGGAATAATTCCGCGAGAACCAGCGCGACACCATGTAGGGCAGGGTCACCGCAAACATGACCTTGCCGAAGCCCATGAGCGCGCGCAGCAAGTACATCTCGCCGAACGTCGAGATCGTCGAGATCAGCGTCACGCACATCGCCTCGACGATGATGCCGGCAATCAGCAGGCGAACGGCGCCGACGCGCCGTATCGCGTAGCCGCCGAGCAGGATCATCGGCGCACTGAGCCAGAATGCCGTGACGATGCCGCTCGTCGAGGCGCGGTCCCAATGGAATTCCTGGGTAAGCGGCGGCACGAACAAAACGAAGCAATAAAGGCCGCCGCCGTAGACCATGAAGCCGGCCAAAAACAGTGCGATCACGACCTTGACGCCGTGATAGAGGCCGCGTCGCGCCGGCAGCGCCGCCGTTACGGAGGAGCTCAATGCACGTCCTCGAACCCTGTGAGCACGTTGACGGCGTTTACGCCGATCTCGGCGACCGCGTATCCGCCTTCGCGCACGATCCGGGCCCGCTCGGGACACTCGTGCGGCGCGATCAGTTCACCGCCCGACAGTTCGGTACGCACGTTTCTGAGCAGATGCCGCTCCGAGAATACCGTGATCATTCAATGCTTCGCAGGCTCGATCACGATGCGGACGAGTTCCGGCGTGGCCTCGCTGACTTGCAGCACGTAGGTTTCGGGGCCTGGCAACGCATATTCGACGCTCTTGCGGAACAGGCGGCAATCGTGCCAACCCATGAAGGTGCTGGGCGCAATGGTGCCGGCCGGACCGACGACGTCGATCCACAACGGCGAATCGACCGTGATGCGGTAGACGCCCGGCTTGTCGACGGCAAAACTCGCCATGCCGCCGAGCGGCGATTGAACCAGCGACTTCTTGTTCGACACCTGTAGAAAGCTGACCTCGGTTTGCCGCCGCAGCTTCAGCACATAGAGAACGCCGGATTCGAGCGGGGGAAGGGCGCCCACGGCGGATCCTGACACGACGTTCTCCGCGGTGCTCTTGAAGGCCGAGATCTCGCTGCCCATGTCCCATCCGGGCGACTGACAGCTCGCGCTGAGATCCTCGGCCGTGGCCGCCTGCGTCGGGACCGATCCGATCGCCGCCAGCAGCGCGGCGGCCGCACCGATGATTGCCCCGCCGAGTATCGCGCTGCGCATGGTTCGCTCGTGAAGTAGGATTAGACCTGCGGTGTTGTGCCGCTGTGTGATTATATTGGAAAACGAACATGCCTACGTATCTCGCTGCGATCGATCAGGGCACCACCAGCACGCGCTGCATCGTCTTCAACCGCGATGGCCGCATCGTCGCGAGCGCGCAGAAGGAGCACACGCAGCTGTTGCCCAAACCGGGTTGGGTCGAGCACGATGCGCTCGAGATCTGGCGCAATACCATCGAGGTCGCAACGCAGGCCAAGGCGCAGGCCGGCATCGAGCGGTCCGATTTGGCGGCGCTTGGCGTCACCAATCAGCGCGAAACGACTGTGTTGTGGAACCGCCGCACGGGTCAGCCCTTGCACAACGCGCTGGTCTGGCAGGATACGCGCGTCGATGCGCTGGTCGCCCGTTACGCGCACCAAGGCGGACCCGACCGATTTCGCCAAAAGACCGGATTGCCGCTCGCGAGCTATTTCAGCGCGCTCAAGCTGCAGTGGCTCTTGAACGAAGTGCCCGGGGCGCGCTCACTCAGCGAAGCGGGCGACGCACTGTTCGGCACGATCGATACCTGGCTGATCTGGAATTTGACCGGCGGCGTGCACGGCGGGTTGCACCTCACGGACGTGACCAACGCGAGCCGCACGCAACTCATGGATCTCGCGACGCTCAGCTGGGATCCGCAGTTGTTGCGCGAATTCGAAATTCCGAGCGCCGTGCTGCCGCGCATCGTGGCCTCGTCCGAGGTCTATGGCGAGGTGCGTCTCGATGCGCTCGCTGGCGTGCCGGTCGCCGGCATCCTCGGCGATCAGCAGGCGGCACTCGTCGGGCAGACCTGCTACGCGGCCGGCGAGGCCAAGAATACCTACGGCACGGGTTGCTTCATGCTCATGAATACCGGCACCGTGCCCGTGCATTCGAAGGCGGGGCTGATCACGACGGTCGCCTACCAGTTGGGCTCGGCCGCGCCCTGCTATGCGTTGGAAGGATCGGTCGCGATTGCGGGCGCGCTCGTGCAATGGCTGCGCGACAATCTGCGGCTGATTTCGCGCAGCGACGAAATCGAAGCGCTGGCGCGCGAGGTCGACGATAACGGCGATGTCTATTTCGTGCCGGCGTTTTCCGGTCTCTATGCCCCGCACTGGAAGGCGAGTGCGCGCGGCATCATCGCCGGCCTCACGCGCTACGCCAATCGCGGGCACATTGCGCGGGCCGCATTGGAAGCGACCGCCTACCAGACGCGCGACGTGCTCGCCGCGATGCAGAGCGACTCCGGCATCGCGATCAAGGAGCTGCGCGTCGATGGCGGGATGGTGGGAAACGAGCTGCTCATGCAATTTCAAGCAGACATTCTCGACGTTCCGGTCGTGCGCCCGCGCGTCGTCGAGACGACCGCGTTGGGGGCGGCCTACGCGGCGGGGCTCGCCGTCGGTTTTTGGAGCGGTCCCGCGGCGCTCGCGGCGCACTGGAGCATCGACAAGCGCTGGGAGCCGTCGATGAGCGAGCCGCATCGCGCCGCACTCTACGGCTCCTGGCAGAAGGCCATCGCACGTTCGCTCGATTGGTGCGGCTGAGCGGTCAACCCCGATCGGGGGTTCGACGTCGATATCGCGCCGCCGGCCGCTGGCACCACGAGCGAGGACACTGGGAGCGCTGAAAACCTGCGCGGCGCGGCGGGCTCGCGACGCGCTCAGATGACGCGCGATAAGGGCGCTTTTTGGGCGGCCGCGGGACCGTATGCGTCGAACGCCATCGCGACGTTTCGCATCAGCAGGCGGCCGCGCGGCGTCAAGTCGATGCGACGGGTCGAGGCTTCGATGAGGCCGTCGGCCTCGAGCGTCGCGAGCCGCGCCGATTCTGCCTGAAAGTACGCGTCGAACTCGATGCCGAAGCGCTTCTCGGTCGCCGGGATGTCGATCGTGCCGTGGCACATGATCTGTTGAATGACGTCCTTGCGAATCACGTCGTCGGCGCTCATCGTCACGCCCCGAAACGAAGGCAGCACGCCCTGGTCGACCGCCTCGTTATAGCCGGCGAGGGTTTTGTGATTCTGAATGTAGAGGTTGCCGACCTGACCGATCGCACTGACTCCGAGGCTCACGAGGTCCCGGCTTGCGTGCGTCGTGTAGCCCTGAAAGCTGCGGTGTAGCGTGCCGCTCTCGCGCGCCTGTGCGAGCGAATCGCTCGGCAGCGCGAAGTGATCCATGCCGATGTACAGATAGCCCGCCGCGGTCAGTTTGTTGACCGCGAGTTGCAACAACGCAAGCCGCGTCGCGGCGTTGGGCAACTCGCTCTGCTGCAGTTGCCGCTGCGCTTTGAATACCTGCGGCATGTGGGCGTACCCGTACACGGCCAACCGGTCGGGGCGCATCTCGATGACCCGATCGAGCGTTGCAGCGAGGCTCGCCAAGTTCTGGCGCGGCAGTCCGTAGATCAGATCGAAATTGATCGACCCGAATCCATTCTCGCGCGCGCTGTCCAAGGTCTGCTGCACGAGTTCGATCGGCTGGATCCGATTGATCGCTTTTTGCACTTCGGGATCGAAGTCCTGAACGCCGATGCTGATGCGATTGAAGCCGAGTTCGGCCAGGTGGCGGATGTAGCTCGCATCGACCGTGCGCGGGTCGATTTCGATCGAGTAGTCGCGTGCGGCGCTGTTCGTGAGCCGAAAGAAGCGATCGAGCGTATCGATGAGCGCGCTCAATCGCTCGGGCGTCAAGAACGTCGGCGTGCCGCCGCCGAGGTGCAGCTGTTCGACCTCCCGATTTGCATCGAAGTAGGCGCTGCGCATCGAGATTTCCTTGAGCAGCCGCGCCGTGTACGGATCCGAGCGCTCCACTTGCCGCGTGATGATCTTGTTGCATCCGCAGTAAAAGCAAGGGCTATAGCAAAATGGGATATGGACGTAGAGCGACAGCGGACTCTTGTCGATCGCGCCGCGGCTCGTGGCTGCGGCCGATTCGTAGCAGTGGGCCTCGAGTTCGCGGAACTGCATGGCGGTCGGGTACGAGGTGTAGCGCGGGCCCTCGCGGTCGTAGCGCTGCATCAGTTCTGGATCGAATTGGACTGCCATGCTCATCGTGAACTCCCGGCCCTCCGTACGGCTGCGCAGTAGACTTGCCCGAAAACCCACAGGGGCCAATATGGGCTTCCGCGTAGGGCGCGAGGATTGTTGCCTATAAGTGCCGCCGAGCCCGAGCCGCGCCGCCGAGCCGGGCCTGGTTGGATTTAGTTCGGTTCCGCGAGCGTCATGTGCAGTTTGACGAGATGCGCGACCGACCGGGCGCCCATCTTCTCCATGACCTTGGCGCGATGAATCTCGACGGTGCGCTCGCTCAATCCCAGGTCGATCGCGATGACCTTATTGGCGCCGCCGTCGACGACCAAGTCCATGACCTGGCGTTCGCGCGGCGTCAGGGATTCGAGCCGGCGCAAAACCTCGGCACGGCGTGCAACGCCCTGACGATTTTCCGCATCATGTTGCAGTGCGTGATTTATCTGATCCAGTAAGTCCTGATCCCTAAACGGCTTTTGGATGAACTCGAAGGCACCGGCCTTCATGGCTTGGACCGCCATCGGCACATCGCCATGACCGGTAATGAAAATGATCGGCAGCATGCAGCCCGTGCGATTGAGCTGTTCCTGCAGTTCCAAGCCGCTCATGCCGGGCATGCGGATGTCGAGCACCAAGCAACCGGGTTCCTCGGGCTTGAAATGCGCCAAAAACTCGCTCGGCCGCGCATAGGCCTCTGTTGCATAACCCACGGTGCTCAGCAGCAGCGTCAGCGCACGGCGCATCCCGTCATCATCGTCGACGACATAAACGATCGGTTTCGCCATGAAAACTCCGTCTACAAGCCCGCGGACGGCAGCCGAAACGTGAACCGGCTGCCCCCGGAGGGCGAACTTTCGAATGCGATCTTACCCTCATGGGACTCTATGATCGCACGACTCGAAGCGAGTCCGAGGCCCGTGCCGCGAGCTTTCGTGGTGAAAAATGGTCGAAATAGTTGATTTTGGACCTCCGGCGAGATCCCAGACCCCGAATCGGCGACCGAGGTTTCAACCGCGTAGCGGTCACCCATGACCGTGATCCTCACGGACGGGGGCTCGGCGGCATCTGCCGTCGCATCAAAGGCGTTTTGCACGAGCGCAAATACGACGTGCTGAATTCTCAACCGATCGATGAACACGGGCGGAAGACCGGGCGCCGCCTCGAATTGCAGGCTGCCGCGGAACCCGGTCGCCAACATTTCGAGCACCGGCAGCAATTCCTCGATCACCTCCGACATCTGGCAGCGCGTGCGCGTCGATTCCTCCTGGTCGAACAGGCGGCGGATCCGCCGAATTCCCTCGCCGGCACTCAGCGCTTCCTGGTTGATCTGGCGAAACACGTCGGAGGCGCCCGTCACGAGCGGATCCGGCCGGTTGAGCATGCGTTCCCCGGCCTGGGCAAACGTCGCGATCGCGCCGAGCGGTTGATTGAGCTCATGGGCCACACCGCTCGCCATCTCCGCGAGCGCAGAGATTCGTGCGATTTCCATCAATTGATTGAGTATGAGCTTGGACCCCTCCCAGCTCACCTTGGTATGGCTCAATGTTCCTCCGCCGCGGGTTTGACTGAACGTCGCGTCAGCTTGACGCATTGGAGCCCGAACCGCAGCCGCGAATTCCCCGCATGGACCTGCGCTAGTCCCTTAGCGCGCCGCCGGCGGGCGGCCCGGCTTTGCGGTGCAGCGCATTTCCGGGCTATCGTGTTACGCTCGAATAAGAGCAACTCATGACCGAAATCGGGTCGATCGCACAGCAATTATTGCAATTTTCCCCTGACGCACTCCTCGTGGTGGATCAGCAGGGCATCATTCAATTCTCGAACGATACGGCCCGGGACATGTTCGGCTATTCCAGCGAGGAACTGGCCGGCCGTTCGATGGAATTGCTGATTCCGGAGCGGCTGCGCAGCCGCCATCAAGCGCATGTCGCCGCCTACCTCAAAGCACCCTTGAATCGGGAAATGGGCGCCCGACTCGTCGATTTGTTCGCGCGCCGATCCGACGGCTCGGAGTTCCCCGCCGGTATTCGCTTGGCGCCGATGCGCAGCAGCGAGCGTAGCTACATTTCGGTCGCGGTCCGCGATATGACCGAGCGGCGCGCGATCAGCGCCGCCCTGGTCGCGGCGCGCCAGGAGGCCGACCGGGCGAACCAAGCCAAGAGCCGCTTTTTGGCGACCGCGAGCCACGATCTGCGCCAGCCGATGCAGGCGATTCGCCTGCTGAACGCTTCGCTGCTGAAGTTGACGCACGACACGCATCATGTGCACGAGCTTGTGCGCCGCCAGGAACTCGCGATCGATAGTGCCACGCGGCTGCTGCACGCACTGCTCGATATCAGCCGCCTCGAATCCGGCGCGGTCGACCCGCAGCTTGCGCCCATGAACCTCGCGTCGGTGTTCTTGGATTTGCAGCGCGAGTTCGAGTCGAGCGCTGCGCCCAAGGGCCTGGAGCTCAAGTTCGCCGATACGGATGCGGTCCTGATGACCGACCGCACGCTGTTCACTCAACTGCTGCAAAATCTCGTCGGCAATGCGATCAAATATACCGAGCGCGGCTTCGTGCGCGTCTCGCAGTCGCTCGACGCCGATACGTTCTCGATCCTCGTCGAGGACTCCGGCATCGGCATTCCAGCGGACAAACTCGATCGAATATTCGACGAGTACTACCAGGTCGATCTGGTCGGCGTTCCGCGCGTCGGCGTTGGTTTGGGCCTTGCGATCGTGCGCGAAGTCGCGCGCCTGCTCGGCATCATGGTCGTGGTCAGCTCAACGCTCGGCGCGGGCACGCGCGTGCGCGTGCGCATTCCACGCTCGAACCTGGTCACGCGGTCCGCGATCCGCGCTGCCGCGAGCGCCAGCGCGCCGCACACATCGAACCCGCGGCGCGCCCGGCTCGTGCTCATCGAAGACAATCAGTCGGTGCGCGTCGCGACCGAATTGTTCCTGAGCCTCGAGGGCTACAACGTGCGCAGCTGCGCCGGCGCGGCGGATGCCGAGAAGCTGTTCGTCGATCTTGCGCCCGGCGATGTAGTGATCTCGGATTATCGGCTCGACGGCCGGCTCACGGGTTTCGACGTATTGCGCAAACTGCGCGCCGACAAGGGCTGGGATGTGCCCGCGGTGCTTCTGAGCGGGGACCTTGAGTCGATGCTACGCGCGGTCAAGGCGCCGGTTCCGCGCTGCCGATTCTTGAGCAAACCCGTCGATACGCAAGCCCTGCTCGCATCGATCAACGAATTGAGCGCGCGACCCGAGGACGCTCGAGATCCCGTATGAGCTCGCGCATCGCACGCAAGGCCTAGCGTCTGCCGCGAGCCCGTGAGCCCGTGAGCCCGCGAGCCCCCGCACCCGCGAGCCCGCGTACGCACGAGCCGGCGGGCGCGCTCGCGCTGATTGATCGCCTCTCGCGCGAACTTCATTGCAATGCGCCAGTCAGATCGGTAACACTGAGCCGGGGCTGGATCTGGAGCGATAGCGATGCGAGCACGACAACTATTGATCGTCGGCGTTGGGCTGCTGGGCGCCGTCGTGGCGCTGTCGGCAAGCTACGCGCTGCGCGCGATCAATTTGCGGCACGGTGCGGCGCCTGTCGCCGGAAGCCGACACTTGATGGCGTTCGGCAGCCGCAGCGCCGCGCAGCTCGCGAGTCCAAGCTCGCGCAAGCTCGACGCAGCGCTCGCAGAATTGTCGCGTCTTGCACCGGCTGCGCGGCCCGACCATGCGCTCACGGACTTGCACAACATGAATCTCGCGGCGCGATTCCGCCAGGCTTCCGCCGGTTCACCGCCCGAGATCCTCATCGATGCCGTGACGCGCGGCGATCCGCAAGCACTGAAGGCCGCACTCGTTGCGCTCGGATTGGAGCATCCCGCAGTGTTTTCCAACGACGTTGGCGGCTGGCTGCCGGTCGATCAGATCGAAGCCGCCGCGGCGCGCGATGAAGTGCTCTCGTTGCGCGCCTCGATGCCGCATCGGCGCGCGGCGGTCGCAACACAGGGCGACTTCGCGCAGCGTAGCGACGTCGTGCGCTCGAACTATCCCTCGCTGACCGGCAGCGGCGTCACAGTCGGCGTGTTGTCGGATAGTTTCGACTGCTATTCGGCTTACGCGGCGCCGGGCAGCGGCGTACGCGCATCCGGCAACCAGGGCTACGCCTACAACGGCTTTACCGCAACCTATGCCGATGATCAGGCGAGCGGCGCTTTGCCCGCGGGCGTCAATGTGCTGGGCGAGCCCTCCAACGGCAACTGCCTCAGCTACGGCGCGCCGGTTCAGACCCCATTCACTGATGAAGGCCGCGGGATGCTGCAGATCGTGCACGTGGTTGCGCCGGGCGCGAGCCTCGCGTTTCGGACCGGCGATAACAGCGAAGCTGATTTCGCGACGGGCGTCACGACGCTTGCGGCTGCGAAGCCCGCCGGTGCGGGCGCAAACATCATCGCCGACGATTTGGGATACTTCGACGAGCCGTTTTATCAGGACGGCATCGTCGCTCAAGCGATCGATGCGGTCGTGAGCAGCGGCG
>Ga0209040_10001154_pt1 | contig 20688 bp, 22 predicted proteins | sample BogFormECP12_OM3_FD_188240 | JGI IMG/M metagenome (GOLD analysis project Ga0209040, IMG submission 188240) | Bog forest soil microbial communities from Calvert Island, British Columbia, Canada - ECP12_OM3 (SPAdes) (version 2) | ecosystem: Environmental > Aquatic > Freshwater > Wetlands > Bog ...
GACGAAGAGATGGTGCAGGTCGCCGACCAGATCGCCTCCGAACACGTCCAGGTGATGACCCGGGATCCCCGCTATTTTCTTTCCAACATGCAAAACTACGGCGCGCTCTTTCTTGGCTCGCGCACGAATGTCGCTTACGGGGACAAGGTCATCGGCACCAACCACACGCTGCCGACCAAGCGCGCGGCGCGTTACACGGGCGGCCTCTGGGTCGGCAAGTTTCTCAAGACGTGCACATTCCAGGAGGTCTTGACCGACGAAGCCAGCGCAATGGTCGGCGAATATTGCTCGCGCCTGTGCGCGATCGAGAATTTCGCCGGCCACAAGGAGCAGGCGGACCTGCGCGTGCGACGCTACGGCGGCGCCAACCATCCCGGGCGGAGCGCCTTGTCATGAAGCTCGCGACGCTTCGCAACGGCTCGCGGGACGGCGCGCTCGTCGTCGTCAGCCGCGACCTTTCCCGCGCCGTTTCGGCGGCTGCGGTCGCGCCGAATCTGTTGACCGCGTTCGAGAACTGGTCGCAATGCGAGCCGCGGTTGCGGGCGCTCTTCGACGACCTCGAAGCCGGCCGCGCCGGGGGCGCATTCGCGTTCGATCAGGCGGCTGCGCTGTCGCCTCTGCCGCGGTCGTTCCAATGGATCGACGGCTCCTGCTTCAAGAACCACCTGCGCCTGATGGCGCTGGCGACGGGGCGCGACCCGGAGCCGGAAATGAATTCGCCGCACCCGCTGATGTATCAGGGAATGTCGGATGATTTCTATGCCCCTCGCGGAGATGTCGCTCTTCCGCGCGAAGAGGACTTCATCGATTTTGAGGGCGAAGTTGGAATCATCATCGACGAGGCGCCGATGGGCACGCGCGCTGACGAGGCGGATTGGTACGTTAAGCTAGTCTTGCTGATAAATGACGTGAGTTGCCGAGCCTTCGTCAAGCGCGAGATTTCTCTTGGCTTCGGCTGGATGCATGCAAAGGCGAGCACCACCTTCTCGCCCGTCGCGGTGACGCCGGACGAGCTCGGCGACAAGTGGGACGGCAGGGTGCATCTGCCGCTCAGGGTCGAACGGAACGGGACCCTGTTCGGTCAGCCCGACGCATCGCAGATGTCGTTTTCGTTCTATCAACTCATCGAGCATGCCGCGCACACACGTAAACTCGCTGCAGGGACGATCATCGGCTCGGGAACGGTGTCGAACGTCGAGTACCAGTCCGTCGGCTCCGCCTGCATCGCCGAGCGGCGCTCGATCGAAGCGATCGAGCAGGGCGGAGCCAAGACCCCTTGGTTGAAGTTCGGCGAACGGGTGCGGATGGAGATGATCGACCCGAAAGGGCGGTCGATATTCGGCGCGATCGATCAGCAGATCGTCCGTTACGCCCGCCCATAAAATGCCGGAGGGAGCGCCTTTGTCCGACGGACTTTTCCCCGATCTCAGGCCGCATCACTTTTGCGTCAGCGTGCCGGATCTCGAGGCGTCGATCGCATGGTGGCGGCAGCTGTTCGGCTTCGACGTCGATTTCCGCTTCCGCATCCCGCATATCGGCGCGAAGGCGGCCTTTGTCCGCCGGGGCGCCTTCCGCATCGAACTGTTCGAAATCGACGGTTCCGCCCCGGCGCCATCCGAGCGGCTGAATCCCAACAGTGATCTGCGCGAGCAGGGCGGCAAGCATATTTGCTTCTCGGTCGAGGATCCGCAAGCGGCGCTGGAGGCCCTTTTCGAGCGCGGTGCAACGATCGTTGGGGTTCGTCGCGGCGAAGGTCCGATGCGCCCGGAGGCGGATCCGCGCCTCAACGCCGAGCCGGGGCGACAACCGGCAATGGCCATTTTCATTCGCGATCCCGCGGGCGCACTGGTCGAGCTAGTGCGCCGGGACGATTTCGGCGATTGATCAATCGCGCCTCAGGGAGGAGACGTTCAAAAGTGGATTCTCTCAGCCAACGCGTCGCGATCGTCACCGGCGGCGCCGGCGGAATCGGCTCGGCGACTTGCGAAACGCTCGCCGGACGCGGCGCTCGCGTCGTCGTCGCCGACATCGACGCCGCCGCGGCCGAAGCAGTCGCGCGACGCATCGGCCGAACGGCGATTCCCGTTCGCGTCGACCTCGCCGACGAATCCTCGATCGAAGCGATGTTCGACCGCGCGCTGCAGGAATTCGGCCGCCTCGACATTCTCGACAACAACGCAGCCGCGCTCAGCGCCGATCTTGCGCGGCGCGACGGCAACATCGCCGATATGGAGACGGAGGTCTGGGATCGATCCTTTGCGATCAACACGCGCGGCGCAATGATGGCGTGCCGCCGCGCGCTCCGGATCATGGAAGGTCAGGGCGGCGGAGTCATCGTCAACGTCGCTTCGAATCTCGCGCTGCAAGGCCACATCATCCAGGCGGCCTACAGCGCCTCGAAGGCGGCGCTGATCCAGATGACCCGCTCGATCGCCACGTCGCACGCGCGCCACGGCGTTCGTTGCAATGCGGTGCTCCCCGGACTGACAGTATCGGAGGCCGCGCTCGAACACCTGCCAGCGCGGCTGCGCGAGATCGTCGAGGAGGAGACGCTGACGCCCTATCTCGGCGCGCCGGCCGATATCGCCAACGTTGTGGCGTTCCTTGCCTCGGACGACGCCCGCTATATCACCGGCCAATGCATCGTCGCCGATGGAGGGACGTCGATCCATGTGCCGGGATACGCGCGTCTGCGGGAATTTTTCGCTGGAGGCGATAGGGAACGATCATGAGCAAGAGCTTCGACATCGTCGTCATGGGGGCCGGGCACAACGGCCTCACCGCCGCCGCCTATCTCGCCAAGGCGGGCAAGAAGGTTCTGGTCCTGGAGCGCCAAGCCTTTCCCGGAGGCGGGGTCGTGACGCGCGAGATCAATACGCCCGGCTATCGTCACGACCTGCATTCGAGCTGCCACATCATGATCCAGGGCAACCCGATGCTGACCGAGGACGAACTCGGGCTGTTTCGCAAGTTCGGGCTCAAATACAATTATTCGAAGGTCCCGTACGCGAGCATCTTTCCCGACCAGTCGACGCTGATCACCTACAAGGACCTGGACGCCGCCTGCGCCGAGATCGCCAAACTTAGCCGGAAAGACGCCGACACTTACCGCGCGTTCGCGACCCGCAGTATGGCGATGCTGCCGATGTTCGTGGCCGGACTTTATGCGCCGCCGATCCCGCTCGGGCCCTTCATGGCGATGCTGGACTCCTCGGACGAGGGCCGGGAGATGCTCGACGCGATGAGCCGCTCCTCGCTCGACATCATCGACGACGCCTTCGAGAACGACCGCGTCAAGATCCATCTCTTGAAGCTGGTGACCGAAAACCTTCAGCTTCCGGACGAACTCGGCACCGGCATGGGCATCTATCTGATGCCCGGAATCATTCATGCCTACGGCGTCTCGCAGCCGGTCGGCGGCAGCGGCGGACTCACCGACGCCTTGGTGCGCTGCGTCGAGGCTTACGGCGGCGAGATCCGCCTCAACGCTGAGGTCGCGCAAATCCTCGTCAAGTCGGGCCGCGCCACGGGCGTGCGTCTCGCCGACGGCGAGGAGATACCGGCAAGGGACGCGGTGATCGGCGCGATTCATCCCCACCGGCTTGCTACGTTCGTTCCGGGTCTGCCGGCGGCCACGGCCGAGCGTGCCCGCCGGGTCAACACGTCGACCTTCTCGCTCTTTGTCAGCCACTACGACTTGAGGGAACGGACCAAATATTACGCGGGCGAAGAGATCACCAGCGCGACGATGCTGGAGTATTTCGCTTTCGACAAGCTCTCCGACTTGCTCGACGACTTCGACCATCTGCGCCGCGGCCGCATCCCGCCACGGCCAATCACCGGCGGCGGCGACGAGACGCACGCGGACCCGACGCGCGCTCCCCCGGGCGCCGGGATTTTCCACGCGATCACAATGGCCCCCTATAAGCTCGCGGACGGTGGGCCGAAGCGCTGGGACCAGATCAAGGAGCGCGAGGCGGAGAAGAACCTCGGCTATTATCGCAAGTTCATCGCCAACCTCGACGATGACAACATCATTGCGCGCACGCACTGGTCGCCGCTGGACATGGAGCGCTCGTCGCCGAACAGCTTCGTCAACGGCGACATGCATGGCGCCGCGCCGTTCCTGTATCAGACCATGGGCCACCGCCCGACCCCGGACCTCGGACAGTACACGGTGCCCGGCGCCGAGCGGCTCTATCTCGTCGGACCGTTCATGCATCCGGGCGGCGGCGTCTATGGCGCGGGCCGTGCGACCGCGATCCGAATGTTCGACGATCTCGGGATCGATTTCGACCGAACGGTGAGGAAGTAGCGTGAAGATCACCGATGCAACGAAAAAGGAGCTGATGAACGTCAGCTCGCTGGCGCGCGACGGCAACACGCTCGTGCTCAAGGGCAAGATATTCGGCGCGATGCCGATGACGGCGCGGCTTACGCCGGAGGAGGCCCGGGCCGGCCTTAGACTGCTCAGCCCCGGGCTGGTTTGGTTCCTGCTGACGTTCCTGTTCCGCTCCTCGGCGCCGAAGTCGCCTCACCAGTAGATTAACGGCAGTCCCGAGACCGGCGAGCGGAAATAGGGAATGCGCGCGCCCCTCAGGCTGCCGAGATAGACGGTGCGCAGATCGGGCCCGCCGAAGGTAAGACTCGCCATCCAGGGCGCAAGTTCGCCGGATGCGGCGGCCATGAGGTCCGAGGTGACGCGGTTTTCTCGCCAGGCCGCATCAAGTGCCGCGGTAGGCCCGGGTCGGCCGTCGTCGAGCAGCGTCAGGAGATCGCCTTCAGGCGTGATCGCGATCAGACGATCGGCCATGATCAACGTGCTCCACAGATTGCCGAACGCGTCGAATGCGATGCCGTCGCAGAACCCCCCGACGTTCGTTGGCCCGTAAGTCTCCCGGTGCGACAATGAACCGTCGGCGCCGACGCGAAAGCGGGTGACGCGTCGCGCCGTCGTCTCAGCGACATAGAGGAACTCCTCCTTGGCGTCGAAGCGCAACTCGTTCGTTCCGCACAGGGCGTCAGCGACAATGCGCGTGCCCCCCGCGTCGATCAGCGCGATGTAGCCGTCCTCGCTCATCGTCTCGACGTGACGGGTCCACGGCTTCATTCGCGTCGTCACTGTGAGCCACAGCCGATCGCGGCTATCGCGGGTGACAAAATTGGCCTTGCCGATCGGTTGACCGTCGACAGAATCAATCAGTGTTCGCGTTACGCCGTCCCGAGTCATCAGCTCCAATCGGTCAGTGCCGAAATTGGCGATGAGGAAATTGCCGGCGCGATCGAAAGCAAGCCCGTTGGGAAGACTGCCGTGCGTGTGAACGTAGCGGTCGGCGAACTCACCGTTTACCGCGGCATCAGTTTCGGCCGGAGCGATGAGCTGCTGCGCGCCGCTCGGGTCGATGCGCATGACGCCGCCGCGCGCGTCCGCCGCCCAGAGCGTCCCGTCACGTTCGGCGAGAATGCATTCGGGGCGCTGGAGATCTTGGCCAATGAAGCGGATGTCCGCCGGATCGACCTGCCAGCCGTGCAGCGGATTGGGACTCATTTTTTCCCCTTGCCCGGCGCGGCGCCGGCGACCGGCGCCTAAATTGAACAAACGACCAAATAATAAGCGAGGAAGCGGCTGTCAAGCCGATGTGGCGGCCCGCGGGGGCCGGTCGGTTTGTCTATTGTCCTCGCAGGGTCTACGGCCGGCGTTTCGCCGGCCGCAAACCTTCCAGTCCCGCAACGGCGAAACGGAGCAGGACGGCATAGGCAGGTTGCAGATCGTCGGCGGAGACCTTGCCGGCGGAAAGCGAGTCGATGCGACGGTTCTTCGATAGCGTCTGCAACATACAGTCGAGTGCGAGCGCAAATCCGCGCAGAAGCAGCGGTCGCGGCAGGTCGGGCAACGCCTTGGCGAGGCGGTCGAGAAATAGAAGCGCAGTCTCGTCGAAATGATCGCGCAGCAGGTCGAGCCAACGGTTGCCCTGCGCGAGCTTGGAAATGATCAAGAGGTACGACTGCCATCCCGCGTCGCCCCGACTCATCTGATCAAACAAGGGCCGCATGAACGCGTCGAGGATGGTCTCCGTCGAGCCGCCGGGATCCACCTTGCCGAGTCGCTCGCGCCGCATCTGATTGAGGATTGCCGCCCGGCGGGCAACCGTCTCGGCGAACAGCGCTTCCTTGGAGCCGAAGTGATAGCTCGCGAGCGCGAGGGTTACCCCGGCCTTCTGGGTGATGTCGCGCAGCGACACTGTATCGAAAGTCCGCTCGCCAAACAGCGCTTCGGCGGCGTCGAGGATACGCCCGCGCGTCGCGTCGCCGTTCGCGCGCGTGCTGCCTCGTGGCGTCTTCGCTTCATACGCCCTCGCCTGCGTCACCTGCCGCGCTGGGCCCGGTCGATGGGTTCGCATATTCATTCGTCCGTCTGGTGATCGCAAAAAACATCATTTTTCACAAGAAAGGACTTTACGCAATTTGGTCGGTCGTATAAATAAGAAAATGACCCGGACGCCAACGGGGTCGATTGCCAGACGGAAGCGCAGCGACCGAGGGAGGAACCGATGATGGAAAACAGCAGCGGCTTGAAGCTGATCGAAGCGGCCGGCGTCAGCCGCCGCGCCGTGCTCTCGGGCGCGCTCGCGCTGACGGCGGGCGCAGCGAGCCTGTCGATGCCGAATATCGCCCGCGCAGCGGGCAAGTCGCTGAAAATCGGCTTCATCGCGCCGCTCTCCGGCATCCGCTCAGCCTTTGCCGACTCGACCTCGTACACGATCGAGCAGGCGCGAAAGATGCTCAAGGACGGGCTCGACATCCACGGTGAGAAATACGCCGTCGAATTCGTCGTCAAGGACAACCAGTCGAGCCCGACGCGTTCGCTTCAGGTCGGCAGCGAGCTTCTCTTGAACGACAAGCCCGATCTCATTCTCTCGGCCGACGCCGAGGGCGCGACAGCGATCGGCAATCTCTGCGACGCGCGCGGCATGCCGACGCTCTCGACTGGAGGCCCCTGGCAGGGATGGGCGTTCCAGCGGCACTACAATCCGCAAGTCGGCTTCCCATTCACATTCCATTTCTTCTGGGGCGCGGACGAACTCGGCCGCGTCTACACCAGCATGTGGGACGGCCTCGAGACCAACAAGAAGGTCGGCACCCTCTACGCTGACAATGACGGCGGGCGCGCGACCGCCGACAAAGAGCACGGTTTCCCACCGGCTTTCGCGAAAGCCGGTTACACGATCGTCGACGCCGGCCTCTTCCGCTCCGACACGGACGATTTTTCCACTCAGATCGCCCTGTTCAAATCGGCCGGCGTGGACGTCGTCGCGGGCCTCGCATTCCCCAGCCATATGGCGACGTTCTGGAACCAGGCGGCTCAGGCAGGCTTCAGGCCGAAGGTCTGCACCATCGCCGCGGCGTTCCTGTTCCCGTCGGGCGTCGACAATCTCGGCGCGCGCGGCGACGGCATGTCGTCTGAGGTCTGGTGGACGCCCGCCTTTCCGTTCAAGTCGAGCCTGACCGGCCAGACGGCGAAGGAAGCGGCGGACGGCTACACGGCGGTGACCGGCAAGCAATGGACGCAGCCGCTCGGCTATGACCACGCGCTGATCGAGGTTGGCGTCGCCGCGCTGAAAGGCGCGGCCGATCCCAAGAACAAGGAAGCGGTGCGCGACGCGCTCAGAACCATGAAGATCGATACCTTGGTCGGTCCCGTCGATTTTGCTTCGTCGCCGCTAAAAAACGTCGCCGTCACACACACGGTCGGGGGACAGTGGCAGAAATCGAAATCCGGCGCGTTCAAGTTCGACCTGAACGTGGTGGACAACTCGACCAACCCGGTGGTGCCGGTCGCCTCAAAGCTCGCGCCGCTCGTCTATTGACCGTCGAATCAATGAAGAGAGAGGGCGTCCCTGCGTTCTCGAACGCGGTTGAGGGCCACTCCCCTTGCGACGCCGACCCGACGTTCGGGGGAGGTTGAGTTTGCCGACGCTCGAAGTCAGCGGCCTCTGCAAGCGCTTTGGCGCCATTGTCGTGGCGGACGACGTCGCGCTCAGTCTCGATGTCGGCGAATGCATCGGCGTTATCGGACCCAACGGCGCCGGAAAAAGCTCCGTCTTCGCCCTGATCGCCGGCAGTCTGAAGGCGGACGCCGGCCGCATCGCCCTCGACGGGCACGATATCACCAAGAGCCCGGCGTTTCGGCGCGCCCGGCTCGGGATCGGGCGCGCGTTCCAGATCCCTCAGCCGTTTGCACACTTGACCGTCTATGAAAATGTGCTCGCGGCCGTGGGCAGCGGGGCCGAACTTCGCGGGACCGCGCTCGTTGACGCCGCGGTGGCCACGCTTGCACGTACGGGGCTTACGGCCAAGGCGGACATCAAGGCCGGAAGCCTGAGTCTACTCGACCGCAAGCGGCTCGAGCTCGCCAAGGCGATGGGCACGGGGGCGCGCGTTCTGATGCTCGACGAGATCGGCGCCGGGCTCACGGAGCGCGAAGTGCACGAGTTGATCGAGGTGATCGCCGAGCTCAAGCGGGACCATGGCGTTATCTGGATCGAACACATCGCCCACGCGCTGAAGTCGGTCGCCGACCGGATCCTGGTGCTGCACTACGGCAGGAAGCTCATGGAGGGGCCGCCCGCCGAGGTCATGGGCAGCGCGGTGGTGCGGGAAATCTATATGGGTCTCAAGGCCGATGAACCTGGTTGAGATTGAACGGTTGGAAGCCTTCTACGGCGATATGCAGGCGCTGTTCGGCGTCGATCTCACGCTGGCGGCCGGCGAATGCGTGGCGCTGGTCGGGGCCAACGGCGCAGGCAAGTCGACGCTGCTGAAGTGTCTGACAGGTCTGCTTGAGGTTGGCGGCGGCGACATTCGCCTGGCGGGGCGCTCGCTCAAGGGCCTGCCTGCCGAAGCGGTCAGCCGGCTCGGTGTTTCGATGTCGCCCGAAGGACGCATGCTATTCGCTTCGCTTACCGTCGAGGAGAATCTGACTATGGGCGCGCTCAACAAGCGCACTGGCCCTTGGTCGCTGGCGCGAATCTACGATCTCTTTCCCGTGCTCATGGAGCGCCGCACGCAATTGGCCCCGACCTTGTCGGGCGGGCAGCAGCAGATGGTGGCCATTGGCAGGGCGCTGATGGCCAATCCGGTGGTGATGCTGTGCGATGAGATCTCTCTCGGCCTGGCGCCGATCGTCGTCGGGCAGATCTATCAATCTTTCGCCGACATCCGGCGCGAGGGGACGGCGATGATCGTGGTCGAGCAGGACATCCAGCGCGCCCTCGCGGTCGCTGACCGCGTTGTTTGCCTTCTCAAGGGGCGGATAACTCTCGAGGCAAAGGCTTCTGATGTGAGTCTGACCGCGCTCACGCAGGCCTATTTCGGCGATTGACCATGATCTGGATCGAGACGCTTCTCAACGGCATCTTTCTCGGCGCGCTCTACGGCGTGCTTGGCCTAGGCCTCGCGCTGGTGTTTGGCGTCATGCGCGTCATCAACGTCAGCCATGGCGAGTTCATCGTGCTCGCCGCCTATCTCGGGGCTTTTCTTGCGGCAGCGTTCCCGCAGATCACGCCGCTCTTGTTCGTCTTCCCGATCGTCGTCGCCGGCTTCGCGGTCGGCTGGGCGTACCAGGCGACGCTCCTGAACCGCGTCGTCGGCGCGCCTAATCCGCTCGTGCCGATGCTGCTGACCTTCGGCGTGTCGATCGTGTTGCGCAATCTGATGCTGGAAGTCTTTGGGTCGGACCAGACGGCGATCAATCCGGGGCCGGTTGCTCAGGCGAGCCTCGTCGTGTTCGGCGTCCATCTCGGCGTGCTGCCGTTGATCACCTTGGGGCTCTCGATCGCCCTCTTCGGCGCTTTGAGCTACGCCGTGCGCCACACGACGCTTGGCCGGATGGTGCGGGCGACTGCCGACGATCCGCGGATCATTCGGCTCATGGGCGTAGACCCCCGGCGGATCTATGCGCTGGTCATGGGCGTGTCGCTGGCGCTGGCGGGCGTCGCCGGACTCCTGCTCGCGATGCGAACTTCGTTCAACGCCGCCTCGGGCGTCGACCGCATTCTCATTTCTTTCGAGGTCGTCGTCCTTGGCGGGCTCGGCTCGTTCTGGGGCGCCTTGCTGGCCGGCATTATGCTCGGCGTCACCCAGCTCGTCGGCTTTCGATTCGACGCCAACAGCGGCCTTCTTTACGCGCACATTCTTTTTTTCGCCTTTCTCGTGGTCAGACCGAATGGCCTGTTCGGGGCCCGTCGATGAACCCCGCAATTCGCCTCCTGCCCTTCGTCGCCCTGATCGCAGCAGTCGTTATCGCGCCGCTGACATTGAGCGACGCCGCGTTGCATCTGGCTTCCGAACTTCTCGTCGTGCTGACGTTGGCTGTGATGTGGAACCTGCTGGCTGGCTACGCCGGTCTGATGTCGCTCGGGCATCAGGCGTTCTTCGGCATTGGCGGCTACGCCGTGTTTCTGTTCGCAAATGCGACCGGGATGGCGCCGTTCTGGGGTTTTCCGATCGCCGGGGCGGCCGCCGCCGTCGCCGCCGCGGCGATTGCGCCGCTCCTGTTCCGGCTGCGCGACGCCTATTTCGCCATCGGCACCTGGGTTCTTGCGGAAATCGTGTCCATTCTCGCGCAGCGCACTGACGCGCTCGGCGGCATCACCGGTGTCGCTCTCGCCCGCATGGACGCGATCGACTTCACACGTTTCGAAGGCCAGATGTTCCTCGCCGCGGCCGCGACGGCTCTGGCGGCGATCGCGGGCAGCGTCTGGCTGCTCCGGTCGCGCCTGGGGCTCGCATTGATGAGTGTGCGCGACAACGAGCAGGCCGCCGCGGCGATTGGCGTCAACGTCTGGGCCAATCGCTTTATCGCCTTTGTGATTTCGGCGGCCGGTTGTGGCGTTGCGGGCGCGATCAGCCTGCTAGGCGGCCTCGTGGCCCAACCCGGAAACGCCTTCTCGCCGGAGTGGACCGTCATCATGACCTTCGTCGTCGTGATCGGCGGCATCGGCACGCTCGAGGGACCGATCGTCGGCGTGCTCGTCTATTTCGTGATCCGGGAGGTCACGACCGTCGCTCTGGGCCTATCGGGAAGCTGGTACCTCGTCGCAATGGGCGCCGTCGCGATCGCGACAATGTTGTTCGCGCCGCAAGGCTTTTGGCCGCTGCTGCGCGACCGCATGCAGGTCTCCTGGCTCGATGTTCAACGCCGCTTTCCCTCGATGGACCGATGACCGACCACGAAAAGATCTTCTCGCTCGAAGGCCGGACGGCGATCGTCACCGGATCGCATCGCGGCATCGGCTTCGCCGTTGCGCGCGAAATGGCGCGCGCCGGCGCGAAGGTCGTCATCTCCAGCAATGACGAATCCGGCTGCGAGGCCGCCTGCCTGCAGCTTCGAAACGACGGGCTGGAGGCAGCGCCGATTCCATGCGACGTCGGCGCCGACCCCGACCTTGCGGCGCTCGTCGACGGCACGCTCGCCCGATTCGGTCGTCTCGATATCCTCGCGGGGGTCAATCCGCACGCCGGGCCGATGGCGACCGCCTCGGACGAGCAATACGATCAAATCCTTCGCATCAATCTGCGCGCCGCGTTCAAGCTCTGCAACCTTGCGATCCCGCACATGGCGGCACAGCGCGACGGCGTCGTCATTCTGACCGGCAGCATTTCCGGCGTTCGCGGCAACAAGACGACCGGCATATACGGGCTGTCGAAGGCCGCTCTCGCGCAGCTCGCGCGAAACCTTGCGGTCGAATGGGGGCCGTGCAATGTCCGCGTCAACGCGATCTCGCCCGGGCTGATCCGCACGGAGTTCGCAACCCCGATCCTCGACGCTCCGGAGCACCTAGCGCGGCGGATCGCCCAGACGCCGCTGCGACGCGTGGGGGAGCCTGACGACATCGCCGGCGTCGCCGTCTTCCTCGCTTCCCGCGCCGGGGCGTTTCTCACCGGCCAGAACCTCATCGTCGACGGCGGGACGACGATCAGCGATTGAGGCGCCATGAGGTGTTTGGCTCCGCAATTCAGATCGGCGCCGCGAGCGCCATCAGCGATTCGCGCATGATCTTCGCCGCTTCGCCGGGGTCGCCGCCAGTGATCTCGATCTCGCCGAGCAGACCCGAGTTTTCGACCACCATGCGGCAACGCTCCCACCGTCGCCTTTCGAAGGCCTGCAGCCCGTCCTCCAGCTTCGCGGCGCGGTCGACCTCCTCCGCCAGGACGATCGCGTCCTCGATCCCGATGCAGGCGCCGGAAGCGAGATGCGGCGTTGTGGCGTGGACGGCATCGCCGATGAGGACAACGCCGCCCCTCGACCAGGGGCGGGGCAGCAGCAGCGATTCGAGCGGCCGATAGACGATGCGGGAGTTTTCGTTCAAAGACGCTTTGACCGTCTGCATGACCGGCGCAGTGAACGGCGCGATCATGTCGCTGAGGAGCCCCTTGAAGCGCGATGGATCGATGAAGTCGTTGGTCGGCCGGTCCTCGGTCACGAACAGATACATCTCGTCCTCAGAGACCGGGTTCACGCCAGTCTTCACCTTCTGGCCCATCCACATCATCGCGCGCTGAACCTCGGGCGGCCTCGGCAGCACGGCGCGCCAGACGCATTGACCGGAGTAGCGCGGCTGCGGCGCATCCGGGAAGGTGGTGACGCGGGTCTTGGAGTAGAGGCCGTCCGCGCCGATGACGAGATCATAGGAAGCGCGGGTTCCGTCGCTGAGCGCGACGTCGACGCCGGCGGCGGTCTGCTTGATGCTTTCAAAGGTCGCCCCCAAGCGCACATTGGCCCCCGAAGCGCGCGTCGCTTCCGCCAGGATGCCCGCCAGAACCGGACGCATGATGGCGCCGCCGCCCGGCGCATCGGGGCCCGCAAGGCGCGGGGTCGGCAGGCTCGCGATCGGATGCCCCGAGCTCGTAAAAATCTCGACGCCGTCGGAGCCGTAGCCCCGTTTGAGGAATTCCGGGAGAACGCCGAGCGTCTTGAATGCGCGAATGGTCGCCCCGCCAAGGCTGATTCCGGCGCCATAGGAGCGCCAGCCGGCATCGATTTCGACCACATCGACCGTGGCGTTCCTCCTGCGCAATTCGATCGCCGCCGACATGCCGGAGAAGCCGCCGCCGACGATCAGAACACGCTTCCCGGAGACCGACATTGTCATTCCTCCCCAAATGGGTCAGTCGTCAGAAAAAGCTCGCCCGTCGAACTTGTCCCGATCGGCGCGCGCCTGAGTGACTTCCCGAACGCGGCGCCGGATACGCAACGCCCGCTTTCAATTTCAAATTCGGCGCCGTGCGAGGCGCAGACGATCCGGTCACGGTTCGCATTGAGATAGGCGTCGGTCCGCCACGCCATCGGCGTGTCGCCATAGTGGGGACAGGCGTCCCAATACCCGAACAAACGCCCGCCGCGCCGGACGACGAACACCTTCGTCCGCGAGCCGTCGGCCGGCGAGAACGCTCGCGCCTCACCCTCGGCGATCTCGTCCGTCGGGCAGAGAAATTGGTCCAACGCGACGGTCAAGGCGGTCAATGCCCCGACTTGCCGGCGCCGCCCGGAGGCGGACCGCCGGGCGCCCATTTTTCCCGGTGCTCAAACAGGAACGCCTGCGAGGCTTCGGGGCTCATCGGCGCCTCGCGCGGCGTCCATTCGTCGTCGTGCAGATCCATGTCCGCGTCATATTCGACGTGGCAGCCGAGCGGGCTGTTGAAATACCAAAACCAGTTCGAGCCGAACTTGTGCCGTCCGGGTCCCCAGAAGGACTGGTAGCCCGCCTTGAGGAAGCGCGAGCCCGCCAGCATCAGCTCCGTCGGGCCGCCCATGTGAAACGCGAAATGCTCGCAGCCCTTCATGTGCGGCGGCGTCTGGATGAAAAAAAGCGTGTGATGGTCTTGTGTGCCCGCGGGCCTCAGGAACGGGCCGGCGTTGCCCAGCCGATCGGTGACCTTGAACGCGAGCCGTTTGACATAGAAGGCCTCCGCCGCCGCGATGTCGGGCACGAAGCAGACGACATGCGAAAGCGTGCGAGGCTTGGCCGGCATGTCCTGCCAGACGCCGATCTGATTGGCGCCGCGCTGCGCGGGCGCGCCCGGCGCGTTGACGCGCTCGCCGGGCAGATCGAGCCTGCGCCGGACAGTCACCTGAAACCGCAGCGCGAAACCGTGATCGTCCTTGGCCTCGACACCGCCGTCCCCGAGGCGCTGAACCTGCCGGTCGCGCGCGAGTTCGTCGGCGACTGACTGGACGGTCGGCTCGTCCGCGACGCCGTATACGATCTGACGAAGCATGCTGCTCGATTCGAGCGCCGGCGGAAGGCTTGGATCGTCGCGCCGGCGAATGACGATCGCCGTGCCGTCGAGCCCCTCGAAGCGCCCGCCGTTCGCATCGACCCCGACCGGGTCGAGGCCATAGGCGGACAGGTAATGAGCGCAAGATTCGACATCGTCGACGCCGAAGACGAGCGCGTCAGGTCCAATGATGTTCACGAATACGCCTCCCTGGTTCCGTTCTAGCCGTGCGCCGCGGCCGTTCGGCCGCCGAGGGTCTCGGCGACCCAATCGGCGATGTAGTGGCCGGCGTTGATGCTGTTGTCGAAGCTCGAATGCTGCGAGCCGCCTTCGCGGTCGGTGAAGATCTTCAATTCGCGCTTGGGGCTGTTGACGAGCTGCTCATAGGTTCGCTGGGCCCAGTGCACTGGAATCTGCGAGTCGTTCTTGCCGTGCGCGACAAGGAAAGGGACCTTTATGCGCTCGAGGACGCCGTCGAGATGGACGTTTTCGGCGATGCGCATGAAATCGTCCTGATCCTTGGCGCCCCAGACCCAGCGCACATGCTCCCAGTAGTGCGGCACCGGAAAGCTGCCTTCCTTTTGCAGGCGCTTCTTCTGCACGTCACGCCAATCGTGATTCGCGCCCCAAGCGACGCCGCAGGCGAATCGCGGCTCGAACGCAACTGCGCGGGGGCAGTAGTAGCCGCCGAGGGAGACGCCTTCGAGCCCGATGCGCCTCGGGTCGACGTCGTTGCGGGTCTCCAGCCAATCGACGATGCGACTCGCCCAGTGCTCGCTGTCGAAGCGGGCGGGCAGCGACTGCAGACGCAGCGCCTCGCCCGTTCCCGGCTGATCGACGACGAGCGAGGAAACGCCGCGTTTGGCGAGCCATGCCGGCAGGCCGACGCGATATTTCATCTCCTTGGTCGAATCGAGTCCGTTGACCTGCACCAGGATCGGCGCGCGGCCGGACACGCCCTCCGCGCGCACGAAAAGGCCGGTAAGATGCGTTCCCTCGTAGGGAATCTCGACCCGTTCGCAGTTTTCCCTGCTTAGGGCGACACCCCTCGCAAACGTGTCGAGGAAGCGCTTGTAAAGCTCGAGCCGCCCAGGCGCCGCATGCGCCTGCAGGCGCTCGCAGGTGAGATAGTAGATTGCGGCCCTGTTGTACTTTTCCCCCGCCGAGAGCAGGCGAGCGAGCGCTTCATCTTCACGCGCCAGCTCGCAGAGCTTGTCCGCCATCTGCGACCAGGTTTCGCGGAAGGCCTTGGTTCCGGCCGCGTCGGGCTGTCTGGCTGCCTCCTGCAACGGGGCGCACATCGCCTCGATCTCGCCGATCCGCGCGCCCATCTCGATCGCCAGGTCGACGGAAAGATTCCAGACGTAATTGGTCGGGAAATACTTGAACACGGGCCTCTCTCTGTTCTCGACCAGGGGTCGCGCGAGAAGCAGTTTGCCGCCGACAAATGAGTCGGAACACTCTTCCGACCCGGATTGGCTTCGGCGACGCCAGCGGCGTTTTTGAACGCGCCGGGTCTCCTCCCAGCGGCGGTGATAGTCGGAGACACGGCATTCGGGAAATTGATTCTTTTGTTAAGAGGTATCACCAAACGTGATAGCTTCGGCTCAGGCGCCCGCGTGCGCCAGCGAAAGTTTGCAGTTGGCGGCGCCCGAGACGAACGATGCGTTTCAACAAGCTCGATCTGAACCTACTCGTCGCGCTCGATGTCCTGCTCGTAGAGCGCAATGTCAGTCGATCGGCCGATCGATTGCACGTGACCCAATCGGCAGTCAGCAACGCGCTTGCGCGCTTGCGCGACTATTTCGACGATGAAATTCTCGTTCCGGTGGGCAGGCGAATGGAGCTGACCCCGCGCGCGGAACTGCTGAAAGAGGCGGTGCGCGACATCCTTGTCCGCATCGAGAGCTCAGTGACCGCCAAGCCTCTCTTCGAGCCGAGGACCTCGGACAGAAGATTCCGTATTTTCGTATCCGACTACACGATGATTACCTTGGTCCCGCATGTGCTGGGTCTGGCAGGGCAGCAGGCTAAAGCGGTCGAATTCGAGCTTCTTCCACAAACCAACCTGGCCCATCGTCCGCTCGAACGCGGGGAGGCCGACCTATTAATCATTCCCAGCGAATATGCCTCTACCGAGCATCCCACGGAAGCGCTCTTCGACGAAGACTTTGTGTGCGTCTGCTGGAATCAGTCCGCCTATGCCGGCGGCAAGCTCACGCGACGCAAGTTCCTCGAAGCGTCTCACGTCGTGATGCAACCGACCAACCAGGCGCTTTCCTATGAATCGGCGATCATGACCCGCCTCGGCGTCGAACGGAGAATCGGCGTCCGAACATTCAGTTTCGCGGCCCTGCCGTATCTCATCGTCGGCACGGACCGCATTGCAACCATCCATGCGCGCCTCGCTCTGCTGGCGCAGAAATCGCTCCCCATCCGGCTGATGCGTCCTCCTTTTGACATCCCGCCGATGCGGCAGGTCATGCAATGGCACAGTTATCTCATGAAGGATCCAGGAATGGTCTGGCTGCGGAACTTGTTGCGCGAGGCGACCACGAGAATGGACAAATTCGATGTCGCGACGGCGCTTTGATCGACCACGTGGAAACCGACGTGAGAGCTTTCGTTCGGAACACGTCGATTTGTGAACCGGGACAAGTAGACACGACCGATTGAGCCGCGGTCCCTGCCGGTAAAGTCACATTGGGTCCACGATCTTCCTTCGGCGTCACGGCCGCCTCCGCACTTCATCGACCAGCGATATGCACGCCGACTCCACCCGCCTTCGCCGACCCTTGCTTAGCCCAAACCACGCTCGGAGGCGCCTTGGCGCTTGACATATGGAGGCGAATATGAAATTGATTGGTCGACCAACCAAATAGTGTGTCCAACGCTCGCGAAATGCTGCCAGCCGCCGCGCGGGAAAAGCCGATTTATACATGGGTCGTCGCCGGACTCGCCGCCCTATCGCCGTTGCCGGTGATCCTCCTGACGCGATGAATGTCGGGGACGAATTGCGAAACGCTGCAACCGACTCCCCGCAATCGGTCTCGAGACGGGGTCACCAGGGAATGCGATTCCGGCCGCGTGAACGATTATTGAAAGGCGCACGAAACGCCAGGCGAAGAAATGCGCCCCTTGTTCACCTTCGTTTGGCGGATGAGGAGAAACTCGGCGTATCCGTGCAGCTTAGCCACTCTCCGTCACAAGCCTTGGGCAGGCTTGGAGCCTCGGAGGTTCAGCAGAATCGAATCACCTCCGAGACGCAACGCCCGCTAAGAAAGGTATGCTCAAAATGAACATCACCATCATTCCGCAATCCTGGGCGCCGGCGCTCCTGTCGCTCCTACGCGTCATGACTGCCTTGCTTTTTCTCGAGCATGGAACCGCCAAGATTCTTGGGTTCCCGGCTCTGGAACCGAGTCCGCTGCCGGCCTTCATGCTCATTGTCACGGGCCTGATCGAGCTGATCGGCGGCGCGCTCATCCTCGTGGGCTTCTTGACTCGGCCGACCGCTTTCGTCCTTTCCGGTTATATGGCGGTGGCATATTTTATCGCTTACCCGCCGATGGGTTTTTTCCCAATGAACAATCACGGCGAACTGACGGTTTTGTACTGCTTCGTCTTCTTGTATCTGGCCGCCGCCGGCGCCGGCCGCTACGCGATCGACAAGGCGTAAAAGTCTGGATTCGCTCCGTCGACGGCCCACGAGCGGGGGAGCTTCGATCCCGTACTTCGCTCCGCGCTCGCCGGACAACCTTTCATGCATGGGACGACGCGCTCGATCGACGCGCGCGGCCGGCATCAACTTTCCACTCTGACCTCTTGAGCGTCAGCGGAGGACTGAAGCTCTGACAAAGAGAGCAATTTCCTTCCCTCGACGTCGTCCTTGGTTCGCGCTCACGGCGGCTTGTCTGCGCGTTCTCGTTCGAGATGCTTCGAGGTCCATGCCCCTATCTATGACGCGTTTGTCCGGGTCCCGGCCCCCTTGTGCCGTCAACCCTGCAAAGCCACCCCGCGGCGCTTGCGCCATGGGGCCCGGCGGGGTTCCCCTCGCTTCGCTCGGTGACGGCGGCGGCCGGACCCTCACGTTGGCATCATCGGGGATGGTCCCCGAGCATCCCTCAAGGAGACACGACCATGGCCACCATCGCGACGCTCACCCAGAAAGCCGACGGCAACTTGGAAGGCACGCTCCCCACGCAGAACGTCACCGCGCCCATCGCTCTCGTTCCTAACGCGCGCAAGGCCAAGGACAGCGAGCCCCACTATCGCATCGTCAGCCGCAAGAACGGCTTCGAACTCGGCGCCGGCTGGAACCGGAGGTCGAAGAACACCGGCGACGACTATATCTCGGTCTCGCTCTCCGCTCCCGAATTCGGCAGCATCTTCGGCAACGTCGCCCCGGCGCCTGGTGATGATCCGACGAAGAAGGTGATCATCTGGAACCCGGCGAACTGACCGCGCCAACCGGCCCCGCCAATCCCGCGGGGCCGGTTTCATCTCAACGCAAGACGCGCCGAGCTCCTTCCGGCGAACTCCTTCGACCGGGCAGGGGGCCTTGCCGCCTATTGGGCGGAATATGGTGTGTCGCCACCTCGTGTTCCCAGCAGGTTGCCAACACAAGAGCAGCTACGTCGCCTCAGCCAAGTCGCCTCAGCTAGGCGACCCGCTCCACAGTCATCCGAATTCACGTTCGCTGTTCGCGGGGTCAACTCGCTCGCCCGCGCTCGGCAAAGCGACGGGCGCCCCTGTGTCGTCTCGCCTCAATAGCCGACCGTGAATCGCTGCCGCACGTGGGCCGGCTTTTCGAGCTCGTCCACGGCCGCGATCGCAAAGTCTTCGAACGATATGCTGCTGCCCTTCTCGTTGGTCAGCAGTTGATCCTTGCCGAGGCGGAACTTGCCCGTGCGCTCGCCCGCGACGAACATCGCCGACGGCGAAAGGAACGTCCATTCGAGGTCGTTCTCCTTGCGCAGCAGCTCGAGGAATTGGCCGCCCTTGCTCGCCTCCGCCTTGTAGGCCGCTGGAAACTGTGGCGTGTCGATCAATTTCACGCCAGGAGCCACCTCGAGGCTGCCAGCGCCGCCGACGACGAAGTAGCGCTTCACGCCCGATTCCCTGACCGCCTCAATCAAAATCTTGGGGTCGCTCGCAGTGAAATGGACAGAGCTGATCACCGCATCATGGCCTTTGATCAGTGCGACGATCCCCGCCTTGTCGAAGACGTCGCCTTTTCTCGCCACGACCCCGGGGCTGGCGGCGATCTTTTCGGGGTGTCGCGCGATGCCGGTCACCTGATGGCCGCGACGAGTCAATTCCACGAGCAGACGCGAGCCGGCCTGGCCGGACGCGCCAATGAGTGCGACTTTCATGGCAATCTCCCATGTGGTATAAGATCGATACTAGATACCGATAGGACATCCCATGCTCCGCTCCGAAGGCGCTGTAAAGAAGGCACTCCCGCGTCACTTGGTTTCGTCCGCGAAACCGCGCGACGCGAAAGTGCCGCCGAACCCGTACGATTCGAAGTGCCCGACGCGGGTCGTTCTCGACCGGATCGCCGACAAATGGACCGTTCTCGTGCTCGGCTTGCTGTGCAAAGAACCGCTGCGGTTCAACCAATTGCGTCGGGCGATCGATGGATTGACGCAAAAGATGCTGTCCCAGACTCTGAAGGCGCTGGAGCGCGATGGCCTCGTCGCGCGCAAGGTCACGCCGACCGTGCCGATCACCGCTGAATATTCGATCACATCGCTTGGGGAGACGCTGTCGGCGACGGTCGAAGAATTGCAACGTTGGGCGCGGGACCATATCGGCGAGGTCGTGAAGGCGCAGAAGCGCTACGACGCCGCGCCGCGTCTTTAAGACGCCCTCAAAGCGGTCGAGCGCGGTTCCGTCAGGCGCCTGGCGCGAGATGGAACCGCCGCGCGTTCGTTAGGGTCCAACGGTCCCATAATTCATGGACGGCGAATCTAAGCTGTAATGAACTGAAACACCGTCTCGATCATTGTCGGACCGATCGGCTTCGTGAATCGTTGCGACCTGATTGATTCATACTATGCGTTGGACTGCGTTTCGCGCCGTCGCGACAATGGCTCCATGACGGATAAGGGCGACACAGCCTCCCACAAGCTGCAAATGCTGGTGCTCGAGCGAAGAGACGCGAGTGTCAACATGGCTCGCTTCTATGTCCTTGCCATCGAACCCACGTTGTTCGGCGACACGGCTGTGGTGCGCGAATGGGGACGAATCGGATCCCTGGGTCGTCGCCGCCTCGATCTTTACCCAGACACCGCGGCCGCCGCCGAAGCTCTCGACGTCTGGTTGGACCGAAAGGCGCGGCGTGGCTATCGAGTCCGAGCGTCAAGCTTGTTGTCCTGATCGGCGCCGACGGGACGCGGACGC
>Ga0209040_10001155_pt1 | contig 20676 bp, 20 predicted proteins | sample BogFormECP12_OM3_FD_188240 | JGI IMG/M metagenome (GOLD analysis project Ga0209040, IMG submission 188240) | Bog forest soil microbial communities from Calvert Island, British Columbia, Canada - ECP12_OM3 (SPAdes) (version 2) | ecosystem: Environmental > Aquatic > Freshwater > Wetlands > Bog ...
GTATTCGCCGCACATGGCGGACAGTTCCCTGGCGGTGTCGGGATCCTGCACGGCGGCGAACAGACGCCAGGAGGTCGCGTCGTACCAGGCCTGCTTGCCCTCGCGTCCCCACTGGCCGACGAGCTGGCCGAGCGACTGGTAGAGCAACAGCAGGGTAATGCCGTATTTGCGGCCGGCATCGCGGGCCTGTTCAAGCACGCCCATGTAGCCGAGGCGGGCGACCTCATCGAGCAGGAAGAGGATGCGCCCGCGCACCCGGCCATCCGCTTCGTAGGCGGCGTTGAGCAGCGCGCCGACGATGACGCGGCCGAGGGCTGGGGTGGCCTGCAAGGTCTTCAGCGGCACCTGCACGAACACGGTGAGCCGCCCATCGGCGAGGTCGCGGGTGCGGAAACTGCTGCCGGAGACCAGATCGGCATAAGCCGAAGTTGACAGCCAGCGGGTGTCCTTGTTGGCGTTGCCATAGATGCCGGAGAAGGTTTCCGGCACGAGACCCTTGAGGGTGCCGGAGAGATCACGGGCGAGGGGACTGGCGGAGGTGGTATGGATGCGCTCGAGCCGATCGCGCATCTCACTTTCCGGCGTGACCAGGGTACGGCGCAACTGCTTGAGCGTCTTGCGCTCCGGCGCGACCTGCGGGTCCCACAGCATATCGGCGAGCAGGCAGGCGATCAGTGCCTTGCCGCTTTCGCCGAAAAATTCGGCGCCGGAGGTGACGTGCCCACGGGTCTCACCGCAGATCCAGTTCACCGCGGCTTCGACATTGGTCTCGGCTTCTGGCGCGGCGATGTCGATCCAGTCGAGAACGTTGAACGCACCGGCAGCGGGATCGGCCGGATCGAGCGTCACCACCTGGTGCCCGAGCGTTGCCTGCCGAAACGCCTGCACCATGGGGCCGATTTCCCGGGAAGGGTCGAGCACCACGGCTGAGCCGCGCCAGGCGAGCATGGTGGGGACGCCGACAGACGTGGTCTTGAAACCGCCGGGCCCACCGAAGACCAGGGCATGGGTGGATCCGCTGCGGCACGGATCGATCAGCAGCGGCGCGGTGCCGCCCTGGCCCCAGGTGCTTCGGTCCGCCGGATCGAAGGCGCGGCGTGCGACGCGGTCCTGATCGACCCGGTAGGCCTCACCGACAACGATGCCACCATGGGTCTCATCCGGGCCGGGGAACAGCCGGCGGGCGTCGCGGATGGCGAGCCAATCGGCATGGCCGTGGTTGTCGGACCGGCCACGCACCAGACGCGGGCCGATCCGGTTGCCGCCCACAACCGGCTGGACCATCAGGCGCACGCCGATAGTGGCGGCGACAACGCCCACCGCGATCGCCGGCAGAACGCCGAGATCGAGCGCGCGCAGAACGTCCAGCAGCGGTGCGCGACCCACGTACGGTGCCAGGTGCTGATACTCGGGCCAGGCGGTCAGCGCCGTCGCGACGACAACGCCGGCGATGCCGGCAAGCGGCATGAGGCGGGTGGCGAGGTTCAGGCGGTAGGCGGCGATCGCCGCGCCCATGAGCAGGATCGGGCCGAACAAGGCGACAGCCGGCCAGGCGCGGTAGGCGAAAGCGAAGGCCGGCGTGGACCGATCCGGAAAGGTCAGAAGGTAGTCGCGCCACGCGTCATCGAAGAGCGACCAGACAAACCAGAACAGCCACAGCGGCCAGAGCTGGATGGCCAGACGCAGTGCGACGCGCAGCAGGTCGTACGTTGCACGTTCGATCATTCAGCGGCTGCTGCCGCGACGGATTGCGGTTGCGAGGCAGACACCGTCGCGGCAACGCGCCGGGCGGTGCCGCCATGCGCGGTGGCGAGACGCTCGGCCTCATCGAAGCGGGCCAGACCTTCCCAGTGCTGCATGACCTTGCTGAAGCGGAAGCCGGCCTGGCGCAGGGTGGCGGTGATGTCCTTGGCGAGGGCAGCGGGGAAGCTGAGTACGACGGCTTCCTTGCCTGCGTCGCGCAAGCGGGCCTCGTGCGCGAAGGCACGACCGCCAAGCGCGGTCCACTTGCTGATCTGATCCTTGTCGCCAGCGCCGTCGCGCAGCGAGAGCAGCGCGCCGTAGAGCGCATTCGGCTCCAATTCGAGCAGGGCCGCCTTGTCGATCAGGCCGCCGGCCTCGATCAGCCGTCGTGTGCGCGCCTTGCGTTCGGCGCCCTTGAGCTTGGCCTCCTGCTCGGCGAGCCTGGCTTTCTGTTGTTCGTGCGCGCGCAGGCGCTCGGCCAGCGAACGGACCATGTTGGATCTCCCCACATTCGACAGGGTTCAGCCTCGCGACGGCTGCCGCGATGGCGGTTCTTCCCGTGGTGTTAAATCGGAGATTGCTGTCCGCGCACCATCAGGTGCGCGACGTTATGATGCGGCGTGAGATATAGGACAGCTCCGTTGCGTGACGTGGTAGGATGGCGGCGACGGTAGGTGTCATGGCGCGGTCGTGCCAAGGCACAAAGTCGAGATTCCGCCTGCGAGATTTTTGCGGATCGGCACCGCGCAGCGGGTTCTGCACCAGCGGAACGAAGTGAAGCGGAGGCGTGCAGACGCAATATGCATTGCACGGCAATGCGACTTGCGAAGCGGCCCGCGACTGATTCACCATCACCGCGTGGCCATCCAGTTCGCCCGCGCGCGCTACATCTCCCGCAGCACCGGTGGCAGCGCGGTGCGCTCGGCGGCGTACAACGAACGCACGGCGATCACCGCGGAGCGCACCGGGGAGCTGTACTACTTCAGGCACCGTGACGCGCCGGCGCACCATGAGGTGCTGTTGCCCGAGGGGGCGGACGCACGGTTCAGCGACAGTGCAGTGCTGTGGAACGCGGCGGAAGCCGCCGAGAAGCGCAAGGACGCGCAGGTCGCCCGCGAGATCGTGCTGGCGCTGCCGTCCGACGCCGGCATCACCACCGAGGACCGCATCGAGCTGGCGCGATCGTTCGCCGCGCAGCACTTCGTCGCCAAAGGTCTTGCCGTGCAGCTCGACGTGCACGCGCCGCACGACCCCGAGCCGGGGCGGCAGGGCGACTCGGACTCCGAGCGGGCGAACTGGCACGCGCATCTGCTGATCACCACGCGGCGGATCGAGGGCACGCAGTTCGCGGCGAAGAAAGCGCGCGACCTCGACCCCGAGGTGCGGCGCGCCGGCGGGCGCGCCGTGGTGGCGGACGGCGAGGCCTGGGGCGAGCTGTGGCGCGACCACCAGAACCGGTATTTCGTGGAGCACGGTCTGGGCATCCGGGTGGACCCGGCGGCGACGCATGCGCAGCAGCACATCGGGCCGGTGCGGATGCGCAGGGCGGGCGCGGAGATCGTCGAACGCGCCGAGACCATCCGTCAGGCCAACGAGGCCGCGGCGCGCGACCCCGAGCAGGTGCTGGCCACACTGACGCGGCACAACGCGACATTCTCCGAGCGAGATCTCGACCGGCACCTCGGCAAGCACATCGCCGACGACGGCGAGCGTGCCGCCACGAAAGCCGCGGTGCTTGGCCATGCGGAGACCTTGCCGCTGTACGACCGGGCGAGCGGGGAAGCGGCCGGGCGCTACACCACGAAGACGGTGCGCGCGCAGGAGCGGGCAGCGCTCACCGACGCGAAAGCGGTTGCCGGTGCACGGCATCACCGGGCGCTGCCGGCGGCGGCGATCGATGCGGCCGTAGCGTCACGCAGCTTGCGGCCGGATCAGCGCAAGGCGTTCGATCACGCGGTTGCCGCCGGCGGGCTGAAGATCATCGAGGGCCGGGCCGGGACCGGGAAAAGTTATTCCCTTACGGCCATCCGCGATGCGCATGCGTTGGTCGGCCGACGCGTGATCGGGTTGGCCCCAACCAACGCCGTGGCGCAGGACCTGAAGGCCGAGGGGTTCACCGAAGCCGCGACGGCGCATTCGGAGCTGTTCAGGCTGAAGAACGGGCGGACGAGCTGGGACCGCAGAACCGTCGTGGTGGTGGACGAGGCAGCGATGCTGGAGAGCCGCGTCACCGGCGAGCTGCTGGCGGAGGCGCGCCGGACCGGGGCGAAGGTGATCCTTGCCGGCGACGATCGCCAACTGGCCAGCATCGAGCGTGGCGGTCTGTTCAGCGAACTGCGCCAACGTCACGGCTCGGCGCAAATCAGCGAGATCACCCGCCAGCGCACCGACTGGCAGCGGCAGGCCGCGCGCGACCTGGCCGAAGGCCGTTTTGCCGAGGCGGTGGCGGCGTTCGACCGGGCGGGGGCGATCACCTGGACGCAGGACCAGGTGGACGCGCGGGTTGCCCTGGTCGCCGCCTGGAGGTGCGACACCGCGGCGGAGCCCGACGCGACGCGGTTCGTGTTCGCCTACACCAACCGCGACGTCGATGCGCTGAACGCCGAGCTGCGCCAGGTGCGGCGCGATCGCGGCGAGCTGCTCGGCCCGGACGTGCGGTTCGAGACCAAGCACGGGCCGGCGGCGTTTGCGCCGGGCGATCGGGTGCAGTTCACCGACACGCTGAAGGCCGCCCGGATCTACAACGGCAATGTCGGCACCATCACCGACATCGACGCGAGGACCGGGGTGATCCGGGCGCGGATGGATTCGACCACGGCCGGGCAGGGCCGGGAGGTGGTGTGGTCGGCGTCTGAGTTCATCGGCTTCCGGCACGGCTATGCCGGCACGATCTACAAGGGCCAGGGGAAGACCCTGGACCACACCTACCTGTATCACACGCACCACTGGCGCTCAGCGGCGAGTTACGTGGCGCTGACCCGGCAGCGCGAAAGCGCGCAAGTGTTCGTGGCGCGGGAGACGGCGAGGGACGCATCGCAACTCGCGCGGCAAATGGCGCGCGAGGAGATTAAGGCTGCGTCCGTCGCCTGGGCCACACGGGACGAGTTGACGCCGGCAATGCGGGAGCGCGCGCCCCGCGACAAGCAGATGGAGCTGGCGGCGAATCGCCAGGCTGAAGCCGCGGCACGGCACAGGGCCGAAGCGGGGTATGGTCCGGGCGTGGCACCGCGGTTGCCGGCAGCCGCTGCACCACCGCAGCCCGGCAAGGAAGAACGCGCGGCACCGGAGATCCTGATCCCCGGTTACGTCGACCCCAGCGGGCGGGACAGTCTCGGCCGTGGCCTCGATCCCGGCAGCATAGCTGCTGTCGTAGCAGCCGACCGCACCGTGCGCAGGGAACGGGAGGCGCTCTCGTATTACCTGCTTGGCGCATACCGCGACCCGCAGGCGGCGAAGGCGCAGCTCGACGAGATGGTGAAGCGTCAGGGCTGGACCAGCACCGCGGCCCGCATCGCCCAGGACCCGACTCAACTCGGCCAACTGCTCGGTCGAACAGGGCTGTTCGCCAGTGGCCGGGCCAAGTCGCAACGCGCCCTGGCGGAAGATGTGGCCGGCGCCATCGCGCCCGATCTGGAGCGCATCGGCGCGGCGGAGGCCCGAGCCGCACTGACCTATCGGGCCAGCGTGGAGGCGCAACGCAAGGCCGACGCCATCCCCATTCCAAGGCTCAGCGCACGCGCCGAGGCGGCGGTCGCCACACTTACGGCGGCCCCGGACGACAGGACCCGCGCAACGCTCTGGCGCGGCGTGACGGCAGACCCGTCGCTCGGTCCCGAGCTGCAGCGGTTCTCGGACGCCGTGCGGCAGCGTTTCGGGGAGGAGACCGTGCGCGCCATGCTGCGCAGCGAGGGCGCGCTGGCAGAAGCGCCTTCCGTGGCACGCGAGCACCAAGCCGCGCTCACTGCGGCCAGCCGGACCGTCCATACTCTCAAGCAAGGAGAATACGCCGACGCGCACGAGGTCATGCTTGAACGTCTTGCTCAGCGTCGGGAGCTTGGGCTCTGGCGGGGTATTTCGCGATAGATCCAGAGGACCACCAAGTGTCGATGGCTGCACGGACCCGCGTAAATCTGGCGCGGAGTGCCTGAATTGGTGGGGTGATAACGGGTGCCGGGAAGCGCTGGCGGAGAGGCATGCCTACGGTTGCTGGATAGGTGACGACACGTCGTCGGGAGCGATGAGGCGCTGCGCGGCGTGCGTGGCCTGACGCCGTGACGAATGGCGGAGTAGCGTTCCGGCCCTGAGGGGCAAGCACGGCGCCGAGCACAACTTGGCGGTTCCGCATCGACGCCGTGCCCCACACCGTGCTGGGCACGCATGCAGGGACAATATCCCGGTAATCACGCCGTTCGTCCACGTGGCGCGTGGCGGTCCGCGCATCACGACGCTCTGTCAGCCCGGCTGTTTCTGTGCGCCGGTTGCCGCGCCCAGAGCGTGATCTGCAGCTGTTGCGATCGCGGCCAAATCTACTGTGCCGGAGACTGCGCCGCGCGGGCCCGGCATCGCGCGCAGCGTGCTGCCGGACAGCGTTACCAGACCAGTCGTCGGGGGCGGCTCGCACATGCCGATCGGCCTCACACCCAGGGACAGCGACTGCGGCTCTGTCCAGGGACGAAGCCCGGGTGGAGCTGGTTCTTGGGACAGGGCAATGCAAATCGATCGTTCGGACGACACTCGCGACCAGAGGACGCAGCGCCGGAACAACCGGTCCCTCCTCGAGAGGCTGCGGTTCAAAGAGGGATATTATGCTTACTCGCCGTTCGGGGTGGGTAGAAACGTCCTCACCTTGCGTGTCTATCCGACGGTTCCTACTTGGTAGCGTTTCTCAGTTCGGCTGACAGGAGCCGTTTCTCCGTCCCGGCCTGACGTCAGCAAGGCGCCGCGCGCAGCCGCGGTCAATGATGGCCGCAGGCCACCGCGCTTGCGCGGCGCGCAGCGTCGTGTGTGCTGGGCATGTCCAGCAGTCTGGGGGTGAAAGTCCCCTGTGCAACCTGATGGAGGTGAAACACGAGTGAAGCGCAAGGGCGGAACCGCGAGGGACCGTCCGAAGGAAGCGTGGAACGAAATCGCGACCTGACGAACAGCAATCGGATACGAGGCAGCACGGGCCGGACGAGCGGGCAGTCTGAAGCACCTCAGGAAGGTCCCTTCTGAGAACCAGCGGGCGATACGGGCCGCAGCACAAGCCAGCACCGACAAAGCCTCGAGAGGATCAGTGTGAGAGACCCGTCAGTGGAACCGGGAGGCCGCCGTCGTCAGGCAAGCGAGTGAGACACGTCCCTGACCGTCTCACCGGGGTAAAGGTGGAGCAAGTATGGCAGAACGTCAGTGCGCAACCGTCACCACGATGCGGTTCCGGCAGAACATCATCCCTATACAGCTACCTCGAGACCGTCGTAAGCAGTAGTGATTTTCAGCCTCTCTGCGTCGCGATCAAGCTCCTCATAGCGGCGAGTCTCGGTGAGGATGGCCTCTAACGTTGTGTCATCCGCCTCAGGCTCATGATGAAACAGCACGAGATGCTTGACCTGCGAGAGATGGGCGAGCTCCACTGCGACTATATTGCTCGAATGGCCCCAGCCCGCTTTTTTCGAGAGCACATCCGCCAATGAGTACATTGTGTCCGATATCAAAAGGTCGGCGTCGCGGTAGAACTCCACCAGCTGGGTAGTCTCAGAGGCAGCTTCGAGACTATGCTCGTTATCGGTAGCATACACGACCGCCTTATCATCGTATGCAAATCGATAACCGTACGAATCACCTGCGTGATGCTGCAGCATCGGGGTCACTAAAATCCCACTTATGTCGTACGTCCGACCAGGTTGAAGCTCTATAAAGTCGATGCTCGCCTTGAGCTCATCGAACCTCACTGGGAAATAGGGAGTGGATTGCTGACGCCGAAGTGCCCTCCGCATCGAACCATGGCAGCCGTATATGCGAATTGTGGCTTCCGGAATATGGGCGGGTGCGAAGAATGGAAACCCCATTATGTGATCCCAGTGCAAATGAGACAAGAAGACGTTGAACCGCGGCCTCGATGCAGACTTGTGGTTGGCCGTGGCGCACCTGCCGAACTCGCGGAGACCCGAACCCAGGTCACACAGAAAATAATCCTCGCTTCTTGTGGCGATCTCGACGCAACTTGAGTTGCCTCCGAACGTTCCGCGGACGGAGAAGGGCAGTTCCTCGTCGATGAAAGCGTCAATATCATCCACACTGGGGAAGTGCCGGCCGCGGGCGATGATAAGCGCTTGACGGATCTTTGTTCGGACTGCGCGCTCGTTGAGCGGTGCCGGTAACGAACCACGGGTGCCCCAGAACTTGACCAACACTGCCAATTACTCCATCGCTCGGAATTTGAGCGACTGCCGCATGTCAATAAATGCTGTCGCCACCGTGTCGAAAACCTGCAGAACATTCGACATTCGACTAATCCCGAAGATCTCATGAACTATGGGCTGCAGGCCGACGACCGCGAACCGACTGTAGGTCGTCTCAAGCTGCTTGGCCGTGATCATCAGTATGCTCAAGCCCCTGCTGGAGATGAACGGTACGCGCGTCATGTCCAGCAACACGGTCGCCCCAAATAGTCCAATAGTACCCAACAATCTGGCTTGAAATGCAGGACAGGTATTGTTGTCCACCCGCCCTACAGGGGTGATTATAGTGACGCTATTCCTACGACGCTCACCGATCTGCATTAACTGAGACTCCCGCTGGCAGCGAATGGTGAGATCGGAGCGCATCGCGATCTCGCTTGCCGCGTGACCTATGGCATCCATCGCATAGTAGCGTCTTGCGATCGTGGCACGGCTCGGCCATCGCCTGCATATTGGCTTAGGCATAAGGCGGGGCCAGCCAATAACTCCTTGGACTACCGCTCGCCTTCTTCACAAGCCTGTATAGCGGTGGCCCTACGAGAGGTTTAACAGGCAACGTCCCCCGCTGTGATTAGTCCACGGCACGAAATGCCTATCGGGCGGGCAGGCTTCGCCGGGGGGCGCCGCAGGAGCGCCATACCCATAATAACGGCAATTGCCGTGTCCATCACGAAAATATCCAATGCCGCACCCTTCGGCAACTCTCACGATCGCACTATCTTTGGTCAGACTAACAAGCGCCCCAGAGTTGGCGGCGATGGCAGTGGCGCTGGTTAGAAAGGCAGCGGTGGTGAAGAGAGCAGTGATGGTCTTCAAGGCTTGGGCTCCTTGCTGATTGCGGCTTCATCGCCGCGTTGCGCGTCGATTGGTAAAACGGACCGGTGAGGGTCGGTTTCGGGAGAGAACACATCGACCGGCTGTTCTATTCGCATGCGATCCGCCACTCGATGCGCTACGCGAGGGAAGCAGTTTTCGAGCTGTGCCGGATGTCACCGCCGCGTCGGGTCTTTTCAGCGCCGACGCAATCGAAGCCTTCGGGATGGAGCCCGAACCTACTGGCCGCTGAACCTCAGCGGCGCGACGCGCGGGGTACTGCGCTCAGCCCGAGACGAGACCAGTAATGCTACAGTTTTCATACTCGGACTGACAACTCGGCGGCCGCGCGCTCGACCGCTTCGGGGTGCCTGCCGCCGATCACGATGAAGGCGTAGCCGCCCTTTGTCCAATACGCCGTGGCGAGTGCGAGCAGCTCGCCGGTACGCATCGGGCTGTCGGCCTCGCCGGTGCGGGTCGCGCAGAACGCGATCGGTGTGCCCGCCGTGTCGAGGTAAGCGAACTGCACCAGCGGGCGGCCATCGAAATTCAGGATCTGCGCGCGCTTGAACTCGAGGCCGACGATCTGCAAGGCAGCGAACGTGATCGGCCGACCAAGCGCGACGCTCGCGCTGGCGACTTGGGCGTGCAGGGCGCTGGGGTCGAGGTCCAGCGGCGCCAGCGTCGCGGTGGTGTAGAGCGCTTGATACTCGGCAACGGCGACCCGCCAATCGGCCTTGGCGTGGTCGGGGATCACACGCGGGACGCCGTATCCCAGCGCCGCTCCGAGCAGCAAGGTCGCGGCCATGGATGGCCAGCGCAGATCTGTCCAGACCCGCCGCGGGCCGATTGCGCGTGCAAGCAAAAGCGCGCGCAGCCGCGCGACCGGCTTGGTCGTGCCGAGCGCTTCGAACGCGGTACGGATCGCGCCAGTGTCGATGTCGAGCGCGGAAAGCCGCGCCGCGAGGCCTTCGTTATGCATGAGTGTGGCATCGATGTCGGCTCTACGCGACGGCTCCAGCGCCCCATCGAGGTAGGCGACTAGTTCCTCGTCGGTGAACGGCGGCATCGGCTTCATTCCCAATCACCCACGTGCGGCATTCCCGGCACCGGGCCGATTGTGCAGCGGCGCCAAACGGCCTCGCGCGGCCGCGAGGCGGCTCATGACTGTGCCTATCGGGATGCCCAGAACCTCCGCCGCCTCCTTGTACGGATAACCCTCCACATAAACCAGCATGACAGTGACCCGCTGTGCTTCCGGCAAGGCCATCACCTGCGACAACACTTGAGATAAAAAGATATTCGATTCCTGGTCGGCGCCCTCCGCCAGCAAATCGGCCTGCTCGGCCGGCACCAGGCCGCCGCCCCGGCGGACCTTCTCGGCGCGTGTCTGGTTGAACCAGATGGACTGGGCGATGCGGAACACCCAGTGATCGAGCCGCGTGTCCGGCTGGAACTGCGCCTCCCGCTCCAGGGCGCGCAGGCAGGTGGCCTGGGCCAGATCGTCGGCCGCGACTGGCTCGCCGGTCAGAACCCGGCAGAAGCGCCAGAGCCGCGGCAGCAGTGGGTCGAGCCCGTCACGGACGCCTGCGGCCATCTGTCCTCCCCGGCAAGCCGGGAACCATCCGGCCCGCACCCTTCAGCGGGTAGGTCGAAGCTACGCCCGAAAAGGTAAATTCTTCTGGAGACCGCCCCTTCGTGCATGAGGTTGTCGCGCAAGGTGAACGGCTCGATGGCCTAGCCGTCTTTGTCATCGTGCTCGCCAGTCGGTCGCCCGCGCTCAGCGTCGCCACAGGAGGCCACAACGCGGTCGAAGGCATTGGCAAGTCAACTACGCGGAAACGTGAGTAGACAGCTACTGGGCGAAAGAAGATGTCTGCTGATTGATGCACGCAATTCTCCTGTCCCCAGATACGGAACGCCTTGGCATGAGCGAACCGATAGTCTGTCGCAGGAACCTCTCGGTGAGCGACACTGTTGCAGCGCAGACGGTCAGCGATGACGGGTCGCGGCTTGGATTTCAACCATACAGCAGGCGTTTGGAGAAACGCTCGGCAGCTCCGCCGTTCCGCCGATCTTGCACCAAGATCTCCAGCACGCCGCCGCCCGCTGATCCCTCGGCGGCGGCCATTGAGGGCACCGTTGCAGTTCAACGGGCGCAGCGTTGGGCCGCGTGAAGATAGGACGGTGTCCAGGTGCCCGACTGGAGCGGTCATTGCGGCTGTTCGAATTCTCTGCCCCGCTGCCTACGCAGCCGCCGGCAGGCCACGAACGCGCGCGAGGTGCCCCGTCTTCACCCAGGCCTGGCAGCCCCAAGCTCCCGTGACGGCCCGCAGCGTCGCCCCGGCCGGCAGGCGCAGCCAAGACTCGCGCTCGAACCGCTCGCCGCCCTCCTCGAACGATCCCTCCAGGACGAGGAGCTCGACCCCGCCCGGGGCAGGCACGGCGACTGTCGCGCCAGGCGCCCAGCGTTCCAGGCGCACGTCCTCGACTGCGTCGCGGAAGAGCGGCAGCGCCCCGACACCCGGCCGGTCCGGCGCCGGTAGGAACGGCAGCTCGCCCGTGTCGATGCGGACCTCCGTGCGGTCGTTCGGGTCGAATTGCCAGAGCTTGACGAAGATGGTGCAGCCCGCCTCGGACCCCGGCGTGTGCCGGGTCGTCGGCGGGTTGCGGACGTAGCTGCCCACCGAGAAGTCGCCGTGCTCGTCCTGGAACACGCCGTCGAGTACCAGGAACTCCTCCCCACCGCCGTGCGTATGCGGGGAGAAGCGGCTACCCGGTGCGTAGTGCACGATGGAAGTGGCCGGCGCCACCTCGCCCCCGACGCGGTCGAGCATGCGCCGGTCCACGCCGGGGATGGGCGAGGGCGTCCAGTCCAGCCGCCCGGCATGCACGGCGGCGCGAAGCGAGAAGTCGGCGTTGAGCTCCATTGTCCCCTCCTCCGGGTCAGGCGTGCGCGACGCTGGGACGCGCGGCGACGCGCTCGCGCCAAGCCCTCAGGTTCGCAAGGTCGTCGGGCACGTCCACCGCGACGAACTCAACCTTGTCGGCCAGTCTCTTCTCGGCGAGCGCGATGCGGACGCGGGCAGGGTTCGGGAAGCCCTTGAAGTCGTGGATCCTGAGCATGGGTGAGTCCCTTGTTGGTGGATGGGGGAAGCGATCAGCCTGGGTCAGCCCAGGAACAGGTGCGTTCCGTGGGTCAGCGCGACACCGGCGCGCAGCGCACTGTCTCAGCCAGCTCGGCCTCGGTCGCGCCGGCGGCGGTTGCGGCTTTGCGATGCACCTCGATGCAGTAGGGGCAGCAGCGCCGCCTGGTCCAGGGCCTTGAACCCCGCCATGGCTTCGGGCGCGAGTTGGCCCATGGGGCCGACGCGCCTGAGGTGGCCGTGTCGAACATCGCCGTCATCCTGTTTGCTCCCGTTCCGACTCGACTACCGACTGATCGGTAGGTTGCGCCAGCAAAGCCTTGTTCATCGGAGCGCCCTGCCCAGCCCCGCCATGATCGCCGCGGCGGCGGCATCGAACGCCTCCACCGAGCCGAGCGCCTGCCCTACAAGCATGGCACCCTCCAGCCCGGCCAGCACAGCGGCGGCCTGCGAGCGCGCGTCCACGTCGGAGCGGATGAAGCCGTCTGCCTGTCCGTCGATGAGCACCGCTTCCAGCCAGACGGCGTTCAGCTCGAAGAACCGGCGCACGCCCGCGCGGACGCGCTCCGGCAAACCGCCGAGCTCGGAGGCCAGCACGCCGCAGAGGCAGCCCTGCCCGGCTAGCAGCCCCGCCCGATACAGCCCGGCGTAGGCGCGGAGGCGCTCCGGCGCGCGCGGCGATGCGGCGGCGATGTCGGCCAGGCCTTGCTTGAAGCGGTCGGTGTAGGCCTCCACCAGGGCGGCGCCGAGGTCCTCCTTGGCGGGGAAGTGGTGGTGGATGCTGGGCTTGCGGATGCCGACGCGCCCCGCGAGGTCGGCATAGCTGAAGCCCGCGTAGCCGACGCGGCGCACGACCGCCTCGGCTTCGGCCAGGAGTTGGGTGCGTGTGTCCCGGTGCATGTCGCGAATCTACCTATCAGTTGGTAGAAAGTCAATGGCTCTTCGGCCTCTCGCGTTGGAACGCCCATGCACCACAAAGGAGGGCAGAAAGCGGACTGATCGTACCCTCAGGCGGGTCACTGCGACACACCACCCTGATTGCGCAGAGTGGGCCTCGGCGCGTCTACAATATCTTCCCCGGGTTCCAGCGCGATGGTGTCTGGGAGGCGATCTGGGCGGATCTGCATGCTGACCTGCGCGAGGCCATGGGTCGCGAGGCAAGCCCAACCGCCGCGGCGCTGGACAGTCAGTCGCTCAAATCGGCAGAAAAAGGGGCGGCCATGATCGCGGCGTAGGCTAGGTGTAGCCGCTCGCAATCATCGGCGCCCGTGCTCGCAAACGGAGCGGATTCCTGCTCGGATTAGCTGACAATTGCGGACGTTGCTGTGCGAAACTTAAGATTTGTGCAACGCCCGTCACTTCGGAGCGAGGTCGCCATACCAATAGGCGGCCGTGACCCCGCCATCCATGAGGAAGTCGCTGCCGGTGATGAACCCGCCGTCTGGGCCCATGAGCAACGCACCGACGGTCCCCACTTCGTCCGGGGTGCCGCCGCGTCCAGCTGCCGACACTTCGATCATGCGCCGGTATCCGTCGCCGCGAGGGCCGTTTAATTCGTCCCTAGCGAGAGGGGTAAAGATGATGCCGGGGCTGATCGTATTAACCCGCGCCCCGCGCTTGCCCCACCTTACCGCCTCGGCCATCACACGCAGCGAACCCAAGGTTCGGATCATTCGCCATTTTCATCTCCCGGTAGTGTCACAGTTCGAAGCAAAATGACCAACTCGCAGAACTGAGCGCTCTACTTTGACCAACAATATTCGACCATCGCGGGGCACATCCCGTGCCCCGCGATAGCCATTTGATGACAGGGCCCGGGCGGATCAGACCCGCCAGAACGGCTTCAACGTCTCTCGATCAACATCCGCGCGCGTGAGGCCGATATCCTTCAGAATGTGATCGTCCAGCATTGACAACGCATACCGTTGCCGGGCGCGAGCGCGCCACGCAGACACGGTATGAAGCAGGCCGCGCAGGGCATCCCGTGCGGCGATCTGCGACGGCGTCGGCAGGGCGAAGCGCCCCGCCTCAAGGCTTCCAGGTATCATTGCGAAATCCTCCTTCGCACTTGGTGTGTCGGCCGGGAGCACGATGCCCCCGGCGCTGCCCAGGTGATCGGACGAACAAACGCTCGGTTGCCAGCTCGGAATTTGTTCGAACGCTGCTCAGCGGCGGAAGGTCAGCCGGTGACGTCCGCCAACGACTGCTGCGGCTGAGCCCGCGGCGCGCGCAGCCAGGCGCGAATGCGCTCAGCAGCAACACCGCAAGCTCGAGCAAAGTCTTGGCGCTGAAATTGATCCCAGCGCGCCAACGCTCGCCTGGTGTCCACGCGGTCCTGACAGAGGTGCCGACCAGAATCGCCAGCACCAGCGCCTCGAGCCAGGCGCGACCGAGGAATGCCGCCTCCAATCGCGCCAGCATCGCAGAGACCGCGGTGACGGCGATACAGAGCAGCAGGCCTGGAAGCAGCCGTCCGATATGGCCCAAGGGAAGCGCGGAGCGGAGAGCTGCGATGGGGTGTCTCGCGCCGCGTCGCACGGGCGAAAGCAAAAGCACATCCGAATGGTGGGACCTGAATTCCTCCGGTGGCGGGTTCTGCGGGAAATGCAGTGCGGTGGCGGCACAATCCGATGGCAATGCGTGGTCGGATCAATCCATTGGTTTGACCGGCCATCCGTGGGCGCAGGCTCCGTACACCGCCGCGCCATCCAGGATCGCGTTCCAGAGGCTGCGCAGCATGCGCATCGGCAGCCCGCCGCGGCGCGACGCACCGTCTGTACCAATCGATTGGTCGGAAGCGGCCCCGGGAACCGCCTCAGGCTGGTCGTCGTGCATATCGGTGAACATCACGCGCCCTCTTTCATTCCGCCGCCATCTGCGGCAGGGGGCGTTTGGGGCCGTCGGCTGCTCAGCGGCCAGACCGGACTTTGCTCATTCGTTGCTCACCCCGGCCTTGCTCACCCCAGTGCAGTCTTGGCTTACTGCTCCTGCATGCCGGCACGGCGGAGCGCGTCGAGGACACGCTCGTTTTCGTGCCGGTAGATCGGGCTCACCGCGGCGAGCGGCACAGAAGAGCGCTCCTCGGCGAACCGCTTGACGGTGAGGCCGGGATCGAGTTCGGCAAGCCGCGACAGATGCAGCTTTGCACCGTCGGGATTGCCGGTCAGTGCCTCGGCAGCCGCCAGATATGCTCTTTGCCGCGCATTGTTGGGATTTACGTGCACCGCCAGTCGCAGCGCTTCGATGGCCTGGGCATCCTGGCCCAATTGCAGCAGCGCGCGGCCGAGTCCCTGGAGCCATGTCCAGCGGGCCCGGTCACGCGGCGCAACGCGATCGGCGCGGCGGAACCAGTCGGCAGCCTGCTCGGTGGCCCCCTGATAGAGCGCGTTCAGGCCCAACTCGCGATAAGCGGTCGGATCGCCGGGGTTCAGTGCGATTACCGCCCGGTCCGCCACAATGGCTTCCTCGAACCGCCCCTGCGCCCGCAGCATCACGGCTCTCGCCTTCAACACGCGGATATTGTCCGGCGCCAAGGCGATCACCCGGGCGATCAAGCCCTCGATCTCGTGCAGCAGTGCCTCGCGTCCGGCGGTCTGGTACAGGTTGACAAGTTGATAGGTACGCGTTGCGGCGATGCCAACCAATGCGTCAACATTGTCTGGGTCAAGCGTTAGTGCCCGGTTAAAAAGGGCCACGGCCTCGACCGCGATCTCCTTCCGCGACAGGTCGGCCGCCAAGGCATTTCCGCGCATGACCAAATCGACGGCGTCCGCACCGTCGGCGCCGCGCGAGCGGCTGCGCTCGGCTTCGTTGCGTACCATCTCGACGCCGACGCTGCGCGACAGGCGGCCGACGATTTCGTCCTGGACCTGCAATATATCCGTGCGTTCCTTGTCGAAGCGTTCGGCCCACAGATGCTCGTCAGTTTGTGCGTCCACCAACTGCGCGTTGACCCGGATACGGGTCGCGTCCACCAGCACGCTGCCTTCCAGGACATAGCGCACGCGCAGCTCCTGGCCGATCTGGCGAACCGGCACCTGGCGGGATTTGTAGGTAAATGCGGTGGAGCGCGAGATCACAAAGCTGCCCGGCAGCGCGCGGGAAAGATCGGTCATCAGACTGTCGACGATCCCATCCACCAGATAATCCGCGCCTGGATCCTGCGACAGATTCAGAAACGGTAGAACAACGATCGACAGGCGGCGCAGCGTCGTGTCCTCGCCACTGCTCTGGGGTAGGGTTCCCGGCTCGGCAGGCGGTTCCTGGTCGGGCGCTTCCTGCTCCTGCTGCCACAACCACTCAACGACCCGCCCGACGCCGACCGTCAGGTGACGGCGATAGGTGCTGAACGGCAGGCCCAGCCGATCCGCCGCGGCTTCCTGCTTTGGTGCCGGGTTGAGGTAGGTCAGATCCAGCACGCGATACAGCTTCTGGTCGCGCATGTTCGCGAACAGGGTTTCGGCGGATTCGGCGAGCAACGCCCGTAGCCCCTGGACAGTCGCATCCGGCCCGCGCCGCTGCATCACGCGCGCATGAAGCAACGGATTTGCCACAAGCAGATCCGCGCGTGCGTAGTGACGCAACGCCTCCTTGACTGCGGCTTCAAACTCGCTGCGCGAGAACACGGCATGCGTTCCAAACTGCGCACTGGGATCAAGCCCGGCGAACATGTACATGACCCTATCGATAGCGTCCAAGAATCCGGGGGACTGTGATCTGATTCACAGTTGCTGGTCGCTCCTGTCGCGTCCGCACGTGATCGTGTGCCCTCGCGGCTGGGCTGGACTGGATGGCCGATCTACCCCCCGGTCCGCAATTTGTGCCCGAGGCTGTCCGCTTCGCGTGGACCATTTGCGGCGCGGCGATGCCGGCGGTGGCGGCTGCTTCCAGGTCGCGGCCGGGGCGGCGGCGGTCGCATGGGGTGGCCGCGGGACTCCTGCGCGAGACGAACCGTACCGCGGTGGGCGCCGCCGCGGCGACAACCACGTCGCCACCGCGGTCGCTCAGCAGCCGCGTCGTCTTCAGATTTCCCCCGGCCCGCGGCGTCGGCCCATCGGTGGAACCCGTCGCGCACGGATGGCACCGGCGTCGGATCGTCCGTGTCCTCGACGTGCAGCGCCTCGACCAGCGGATCGGTGGTAAGCGGTGCCCTAGCGCCCTTCTTCCACGGCCCCATGGATTGATTGAAGCGGCCAATTCGCAAGCGTCGGATCACTTGGGCAACTCGGGCGAGATCGCGCGTCCCGCCTTGACCCAGACGCGGCAGCCCTCGGCACCCGCCACCACGTCGAGCGTCGCGCCCTTGGGCAGCCGGAGCCACGATTCCGTGGTGAACGCCTCGTCCGCATCGGTGAACGAACCATCGAGTACCAGGACCTCAATGCCGTCCGGCAGGTCACCCAGCGTCACGTGCGCGCTCGGTCCCCATTGTTCCAGCCGTACGTCCTCGCACCCGCTGTGGAACAGCGTTTTGATTTCTACGCCGGGCCGCCCTTTGGCCGGCGCGAACGGGACCGCGGCGGTGTCGAGGCGGATCTGTGCACGGTCGGCGGCGTCGAATTGCCAGAGCTTGACGAAGATCACGCAGCCCGGTGCGGAGCCGGGCGTATGCCGCGTCCCCGGCGGGTTGCGGATGTAGCTTCCAGCCGGGAAATCGCCGTGCTCGTCCTGGAACACGCCGTCGAGCACCAGGAACTCCTCCCCGCCGCCGTGCGTGTGCGGCGAAAACCGGCTGTTTGGGGCATACCGGACGATGGAGGTGGCGCGGGCGACCTCGCCTCCCACCCGGTCGAGCATGCGCCGATCGACGCCCGCGATCGGCGAGGGCGCCCAGTCGAGCGAAGCAGCGTGCACCGCCGCGCGGCGACCGTAGTCAGCATTGAGTTCCATGATGACCTCCTTGGAATGCGGAGTTCAGCCCGCGGCGAAGCTCGGGCGGGCCGCCATGCGGGCGCGCCACGCCTTGAGGTGCGTGAGCTCCGGCGGCACCTCGATCTTGGCGAAGTCGGCGTAGCTCAACCCGGCGTACGCGGTGATGTCGGCCATCGAGAAGGCGTCGCCCGCGAGGAACGGCCGTTCGGCCAGGACGCCGTCCAAGTAGCGCATGCCGGCGACGGCCCGCTCGCCCTGGCTCTCCCCCCATTCGCGGTTCTGGTACGTCTCGATATTCGGGCCGAGGCCGGGCGTCGCGTGGTGGAAGTAGGCCGCCGCCGCGTCCAGCAGACCGACCTCGGCGCGGCGCTGCATCATGTGGACCATGGCGCGGTCGCGGGCGCCGCGGCCCGTCAGCGTCGGGCCGCCGTCGAGGTTGTCGATGTACTCGGTAATCGCTGTGCATTCCGAAATGACAGTGCCGTCGTCCAGCTCAAGCACGGGTACGGCGCCCAACGGGTTCTTCGCCAGGAACGCAGGCCGCTTGTGCTCGCCGCCGGGCACGTCGATCGAGACGAACTCCACCCGGTCGGTCATGCCCTTCTCGGCAAGCGCGATGCGGACTCGGGCAGGGTTCGGGAAGCCTTTGTAATCGTAAATCTTCATGGCTGGTGTCCTTGGGTGTGAAGTGTCGGTCGCCCGCGCCGGTCAGGCGACGAGATGGGTGCCGTGTGTGACTGCGGCGCCGGCGCGCAGCGCGGCGGCGGCGAACACGGTCTCGGCGATTTCGTCGGAGATTGCGCCGGCGGCCAAGGCCGCCTTGCGATGCACCTCGAGGCAGTAGTCACACTGGGTTGGGAGCGCGACGCTGAACGCGATCAGTTCCTTATATTTCCTCGGGACGGCGCCGTCGGCGAGCGGCGCGGCGTCGAACGCGCGGAAGGCGTCGAAGGCTGAGGGCGCGTCGGCATCCATTAGCGCGATCTTCTTTGGGTTGGCGACGTCGAACATCGAGTTACCTTTCAACCAGTTGGTAGGCAGAGCGAACAGACCCTTAGGCGCGGTCGGGGGAGGCTTGGCCCAACGCGGATAGCAGGCCGGAGACGGCCGCGTCGAAGGTCTCCGGAGAGCGCATTGCCAGGGCGACGAACACAGCGCCCTGAAAGGTCGCCAAGACCGTCCTTGCCTGTCGACGCGCCAGTTCGGTCCTTCGCTCGGTACGTGCCGGGACCGCGTCGAGCAGGGCCGTCTCCAGCCATTCGAGGTTGAGCGCGAAGAACCGCTCCACCCCCGACCTGATCCGTGCGGGCAGGCCGGATAGCTCGGAGGCGAGGACGCCGCAGAGGCATCCCTCGCCCGCGGCGATGCCCTCCCGGTAGAGCCCCGCATACAAGCCGAGACGGCGGCCAAGATCGGGAGACGCCGCCGTTATGTCGTCGAGGCGCTCGCTGACGCGCTGCGTGTAGGCCGCGACGATCTCCACGCCGAGATCCTCCTTCGAGGGAAAGTGATGGTGGATCGACGGCTTCCGGATGCCGACCGCTTCGGCCAGGTCCGCGTAGCTAAACCCCGAATAGCCACGTCGCCGAACCAGCGTCGTTGCGTCGGCGATCAGGGAGGAGCGCGTGTCAGCCATGACCGCTACCTACCTACTAGTAGGTCTGCTGTCAAGGACGGAATAGCTGCAGAGTCTGTCGAACAGGACGTCGCGCTCAACGGCCCGGACTACCTTGAGGACTGGCTGGCGCGCCAGGGGCGGCCCGGATCGGCGCATACGCACTGAGGCGCGCGGCTCGCTGCCAGGGGGGCGAGTCACCCCCTGGCAACGCCGGCCGCTGCCTGCGCCCAAACACCGGGCAGCATTGCCCGGCTGTGCGCGCGGCGAACCCGGGATGTCGGGGAGGTACTGGGCAGCGGCCGGATACGATGCCCCACAGAGGCCGTCCTGTGCCCAGAGAGGGGCGCTTTCGCCCTCGGGCTCCCCACCCCCAAGGGTAGGCGTTTAGCGCCTGTCCAGGGGCGAAAGAGCGGCCTCGGAAGCCCCCGCGGCAAATGTGGGGTGTGGCGATCCGGTCGCGAGTTCAGCAACCGCACGAGCCCGAAGCCGAAGTCAATCGCCGCAACCAGCTTCGTCGTCGGCCCCCGCATCGGCAACCGCGGGCCACTGCCGCACGCCCGCGAGCGCCCGCCGCGCGGCCTCCAGGCTCGGGTGGACGGCGAACAGGCGGGGCCGGGCCGGGGCCGCCCGCACCGAGCCCTCGGCCTCCATCGCCTTGAGCGCCAGCAGGACCGAGCTACTCGCGCCGAGGCCGCGCGCGTCGAACACGCCCTCGACGACGAGGCGGTCGAGGACCTTCATCGCCAGCTCGGCGACGTGCGGCTCGGCCGGCCGGCCCGCGGCGCCCTTCGCGCGCGGCGGCGGCACCGCCAGCCGGAGCAGGCCCGCGAGCGCCAGGACGAGATCCAGGCCCGCGCGGGGCGGCACCTCCTCGACCTCGTTCGCGATCACCCTGAGGTCGTCGAGGAGCGGGGCGGCGGCGCACGCCACGTCGGACTGGGCCGAGGCGACCTCGGAACCGGACAGCCCCCGCAGGCCGGCGGCGCCTATCCCGGCGCGCCGGAGGAGCGCGACGACGGCCTTCCGGCTCCGTAGTGAGAGCTCG
>Ga0209040_10001156_pt1 | contig 20670 bp, 19 predicted proteins | sample BogFormECP12_OM3_FD_188240 | JGI IMG/M metagenome (GOLD analysis project Ga0209040, IMG submission 188240) | Bog forest soil microbial communities from Calvert Island, British Columbia, Canada - ECP12_OM3 (SPAdes) (version 2) | ecosystem: Environmental > Aquatic > Freshwater > Wetlands > Bog ...
CGTACTTGTTCACGAGGTGTTGCACCCACCCCGCCTCGAACGACGGGCTGTTGGCCACGTTGTTGCTCGTGATGTCGGTGTCGGTGATGGCCTGGCCCGTCGGGGTCAACCCATTCCCACATTGCGATCCCCCGGGCAGGGTCACAAAGGGGTTGACCGACTGCTGGGGTCCATACACCGAGGTGGGGAAGGAGCAGTTCGTGGCGGCCGAGTTGTTGATCCACGGGATCATCGGAATGGTGATGATGGTCTGGCCACCCGTGGAGCGGTCCTGGTCAACGAGAGCGTCGGGAGTTGCGCTCGGGACCGGATCTGGGTTGCCGCCGCTCATGAAGTACCAGTCGGCTCCGGCATTGGAGGAGTCGACCGCCCAGTTGTAGCGCGTGGTGGCGTCTCCCCCCCAGCGCTCGACCGGAACTTTGAACTCGGCGGCCAAGGCCTGGTCGACCCCGTAGCTGTTCATGCCGTAGATCAACGGACTGATCGGGTGCACCTGGGAGGTCGCGTCGACCGCCAACGTCGGTCCGGCGTCTCCGGCGGTCGCCGGCTCCGGGACGGTCCCGACGCCGATCAGGGTCGCCGCGACGAGAACGCCCGCCACCCCAGGGCGTCGGCACCGGGTGGCCAGGGACCGCGCACCGGCTCTCCCCCTCCCGACCCGGTTCCCGGCGGTCACGGTGGACCGTCCGGGCTACGTACCGGCCCAGGTTAGGGCAACCGCTCGGGCACCGGCACCTGATCGGGGAGGGAGTGGGCTCAGCCCGGGGGCGGCCCGCCGACGGGCGGGCTCGGTACCCACGGTCGTTCCACCGGGGCTCCGATCGGCGTCCAGGCGCCGGTCTCGGGCGTGCCGGCTCGGTGTTCGGGCTCCTCGCCCTCGCCCCCGAGCGACTCGGGTTCGGCCGGCAGCTGCACGACCATGCGGGTCCCGGGCCGGGCGTCGGCCACGGCCACGCTGCCGCCGTGGGCGGTGATCACCTCGCCGACGATCGCCAACCCGAGGCCGGTTCCCCCGCCCGCCCGCCCCCGCGACGCATCGAGCCGGGCGAACCGCTCGAAGACCCGGTCGCGCTGATGGGGCGGGATTCCCGGCCCGTCGTCGGCCACGACGAGCTCGACCACCGGGCCGTTCCGCCGCAGCTCGAAGCGCACCTCGGTGGCCGCGTGCCGTTCGGCGTTCTCGGCCAGGTTCCGCACCACCCGCCGGAGTTGTTCCCGATCACCCACCACCCTCGCCGCGCTGACCTGGCCCAGGTCGACGGCGACCCGCCCACGGGCCCGCATGCGCTCGCCCTCGCCGAGGACCAACTCGTCGAGGTCGACCGGGTCGTGGCCGGCCAGCAGGTGCCCCTCGTCGCTCCGGGCCAGAAGCAACAGGTCGTCGACGATGCGCTGCAGCCGGTTCCCGTCCTCCATCACCCGGTCGGCGACGACCGGCCAGTCGGTCTGGGCCGGTCGGTTCCGGGCCACCTCCACCTGTGCCAGCAGGGCGGCCAGTGGGCTGCGCAGCTCGTGCGCGGCGTCGGAGATGAACTGGCGCTGTCCCTCGTTCGTCGCCTCGATCCGCTCGAGCATGGCGTTCATGGTGGCGGCCAGCCGGCTGATCTCGTCGTCGAACCCGGGTTCGGGGACCCGGCGGTGGAGGCCACCTCCGGAGATCTCGGCCACTTCGGCCCGGATGGCCTCCACCGGCTGGAGCGCCCGCCCGGCCAGGAGCCACGCGAAGACGCCGGCCAGCACTGCGAGCAGTGGCAGGAAGATGGCCAGAGGGAGGGCGACGTCGTGGGTCGAGTCCTCGACCGACTCGGTCGAGGTCACCACGTACACCGTCCGGCGACCCGTCGGCGTGGCCACCGTGGTGGCAATCGTGAGGCCCGGGTCGTCGGCGCCGTGCACGACCACACCGGTGGGGACCGCGGCCTGCGTCCCGACCGGAGGCCTGGTCCCCGAAACCGGGCGGTGGACCGAGATGTCCGGGGTCTGAGCGACGACCTTCCCGCGGTCGTCGACGACTTGTATCGCCAGGTCGGGGTGCACCTCGTCGAGCTCGTGCAGTGATCCGCCCGCCACCTGGCGGGCGATCTCGCCCGCCTCGCGCGACGTGGAGGCGGCCAGGTTGCTCTCCAGGGAACGGTGGAGCTGCCAGACGAGCGCGGTACCGCCGACGGCCAGGGTTACCGCCACCACGACCAGCGCGGCCAGGGTGATCCGCACCCGGACCGATCCCAGGAGCGACCGGAGGTCGTGCGACCGGCGGGGCACGGTCCGGTCAGCCCCCGTCGGGATCGAGCCGGTAGCCGACGCCCCGGACGGTCTGCAGCGCCGCCCGGCCGAAGGCTTGGTCGATCTTGCGCCGCAGGTACCCGGCGTAGACCTCCACGATGTTCGGGTCGCCTTCGAAATCCTCGCCCCAGACATGGGTGAGGAGGTCCCGCTTGCTCACCACCTCGCCGTCGACGTGCATGAGGTACTCGAGGAGCGAGAACTCGCGCGGCGTGAGGGGGACGTCGGTGTCGCCCCGCTGGCAGCGGTGCTCCGCCGGGTCCAGGGTGAGGTCGCCGGCGGCGAGCACCGCCGGCCGCTCGCGCCGGCCCCGGCGCAGGAGCGCCCGTATGCGGGCCACCAGCACCACGAAGGAAAAGGGCTTCGAGAGGAAGTCGTCGGCTCCTGTGTCGAGCGCCTCGGCCTCGTCGAACTCGCCGTCCTTCGCCGTAAGCATGAGGATCGGGACCCAGTTCTCCTCGGCCCGTAGGGTGGCGCAGATCTGGAAGCCGTTGCTCCCCGGCAGGAGGATGTCGAGGAGGATCAGGTCATAGTCGTTGTCACGGGCGCGCTGGAGCCCGTCGGGCCCGGTCCCGGCGATGTCGACCGTGAACCCCTCGCTCCGGAGGCCCTCGGCCACGGCGTCGGCGAGATGCTGTTCGTCCTCGACGATCAGGATCCGCATGGTCCCGATTCTTGTTCGTTCGCCGCCTCTCGGGGTGACGAACGGTCCGCCGGGGTCACCCGTCGACGTAGAGCTGGCCGTCCGGGCCCTCGGCGACGTGGATCGCGGTGAGCCCCCGGGGTGCGGGGCCGGTCTCCACCGCCCCGGTGTTCGGGTTGAACTCCGAACCGTGGCAGGGGCAGACCAGGAGGTCGGCTGCCTTGGAGTACCCGACCGTGCACCCGGCATGGGGGCAGACCGTGTCGAAGGCCACGAACGAGCCGTGGGTCGGCTGCAGCACGATGCCGGGGTCCCCGCTGGCCGGGTCCTGGAATGTGGCCGCCCCACCGACCGGGACGTCGCGGGACGGGCCGATCAGGGTGCCGGCCGGCTTCGCCGGCGTCTGGGTGGCCGACGGGGGCTGGGTCGTCCCCGAGGACTGCGGTTGGGTGTTCGACGGGGGCTGGGTGGTGGCTGGCGTCCCGGACTTCCCGCCCGGCGTCAGGGTCGCGGTCCCTCCGCCCGGTGACGTGGTCCCGCCGAAGGCCCGGCCCAGCAGCGCGTCGGCCCCCGCCGCGATCAGCCCGGCCGCGGCCACCGTGCCCACCGCCGCCCCGCCGAGGATGAGGGCCCGCCGGCGCACGTCGTCGGGCTCCCCGAGCGGGGTCTCCCGGTTGGCCTGGGCGAGGAACGGGCACCCCTTGGTGTCGCACGGCGCCCCCCGTTGGGCCTCGCACGACCCGTTGTCGTAGTGGCCGCACACCTGCTGGACGACCTCGAAGCGGACCGGGACCATGATCGGTGTGCCGAGCTTCGCCTCCCGCTTCGTCCACGACGCGATGACCGCGTCGAGCGAGAGGACTCCGCCCGACCCGGCGACGATCAAAGGGAGCCAGGCGAAGAGGAAGACGATGTCGGCTCCGGTGTAGTACGGGGACGCGTGGTAGCTGACGGTCAGGAAGAGGGTGAGCGAGAGGACGGCCCCCCCGAGTGCGGCGAGCCGGGTCCACAGACCGAGCAGCGTGCCGAGACCGACGGCGAGCTCTCCGAGGGCGATCAGCACGCCGATGGGCGTGGCGTAGTGGAGGAAGTGACCGAGGAGGCTGTGGAGCGGGCTGATCCGGATCGAAGCAATCAGTTGGGCCTGGATTCCCGACGGACTGTTGGCGTTGAAGAAGTTCGGGTTGGCCAGCTTCTGGAGGCCGGCGAAGCAGAAGGTGATGCCCAGGAAGGCCCGGAGCGGGAGGAGCGCCCATCCGGCCATGGCCCATGCCTTGGGCGGGGGGGCGAGGAAGAGCCAGGGTCGGGCGCCCTGCCGCGCGCCGGCGTCTCGCTGTCTCGATTTCGGTCTCGGCGTGGACCCATTGCCCGATCGGGCAACGGGTCGGGTGCGCTGGGCCATCTAACGACCTGACGGACGGGTCATCGGGCCGACATGGTGAAGAAGTCGCGGGCCCACCACGACTGGAAGTAACGGCCCGGTTGGCCGAGCATCGTCGGAAGGAGGTCGGTTCCGTTTGCCGGCGTGGCCGCCCCGGTCGGACTGGACGGTGAGTAGGAGGCGAAGTTCACCCAGTCGGGGTTGATGTCCAGCTCCATCGCCCGCACCGCCCCGGCGTCGACGAGCAGGTTGGCCAGACTCACGATGTTGAGCGACGGTCCCCCGACGTACACGAGGGCCCCGTCGGCGGTCACGCCCACGCCCGAACGCGAGACGTAGGCTTTGTTGCCGAGGGTGAATCCCCAATTGGCGGTGTCGGCGGCGTCGAGGCCCGGCACCGGTTGGCCGTTGTCCACCAGCAGATCGAGGTTCTGGCGGACGGCCGCGACGTTCGGGGTCAGCGTGACGTCACGTCCCCATTGTCCGATCGTGGCCGAGCCGTCGCTGTAGATCACGAACGAGGCGGCTCCCGGCCGCAGCGGCACGACCTGCCTCCCGTCGGTGTAGTAGCCGCCGTTGGCGTTGGTCATCAGGAATCCCGAGTTGAAGGCGGCCACGAGCGAGGTCGCGGCGCTGGGGGGGATCGGCGCACTATGAGTGTAGGGGCCGCCGCCGGGGATCAGACTCCCCGAGTACAGGGTCGCCCGCAGCAGCTTGGTGTCCATCCAGGCCACGCCCACGACTTCGGAGGTGTGGACGCTGTCGGGCCGCAGGGTCGTCACGTACACGGCGGGGATGCCGTCGACGGGGCGCCCCGCCGGAGCCCACTGGCCCTCGCCGGCGATCGGGGGGCTGGCCTGGGGGGTGAGCCCGGCGGGTGGTGTGAGGTGGGGGACACTGGCGACGACGTTCGTGGTCGGCTTCTTCGGGGCCGCGATCGCCCCGGCCGGGGGCCTGCCGCCGACCGGCGGCGGGCGGTAGGTCTCCTTCTCGGCCCAGTTGACGATGCTCGAGAGCCCGTGCTCGCGGCCCCACTCGGCGAACCGGGCACTGAGGGAGCTCCCGTAGCCCGGGTTGGTCAGGGCGCTCCCGAGCGAGATCGCCAGCCATCCGAGCAACACCACGAGCACCAGCCCGATGGCCAGGACGACCCGCCGCCGTCTGATCTGGCGACGGCGGGCCTCCCGCCGCCCCGAACCCCGCGGCGGGCCGGTGGGCGACAGCGGGCGTTCAGCGACCTGCACCATGATGCTCCAGTCTCCCTGATTTGACCGCCCCAACGTGGGCGACACGCCTCGGATGGCGGTCGTACCCGCCGACCTGCCTCGAGGACCCTTCCGGCTCCAGCCGGTAGGAGCGCGCGGTCGCTGCCTCGGATCGCGGATCGCTCACCATGACCCCCCGAGTATGGGTGCCCCCGCTAAGGAGCCGGTGAAAATCGAGCGAATTGCTCTCAGGCAACCCTCAGGGGGGTGCCGGCGGGCCGCCACTCAGCCCGGCAGCCTCCGCCAGACGCTCGGGGGGAGATTGCCGAGGACCAGGAACGCCCAGCGCAGCGCCTTGGGGACCCAGATGACCGGCTCGTTGGTCTGGAGGCCCCGGGCCACCGCCTCGGCCACCACGGTGGCGCCGACGGCGAAGGGGGCCGCCGTCCGTCCTTCGGTCATCTTGGTGCGGACGAATCCGGGCCGGACGACCTGGACTCGGACCCCGGTGCCCCGCAGCGACTCGGCCAGGCCCAGCGTGTATGCGTCCAGGCCGGCCTTGGAGGCGCCGTAGACGTAGTTGGCCCGCCTCACCCGGACCCCGGCGACCGACGACAGGACGATGATGCGGCCCTGGCCCTGGCGGCGCAGCCGGCCGGCCGCCGCGACGAGGGCGGTCGCCGGCCAGGTGAAGTTGACCGTGAGGACCCCGGCCGTCGCCGGCGGGTCCCTCTCGTCGACCGTCTGGTCGCCGAGCACGCCGACCGCTACCAGGACGAGGTCCACGTCGCCCCCGGCGGCGGCGAAGCACTCCTCGACGGTGGGGGCCGCCGTGCCCGGGTCGAGCGCGTCGAAGAGCACCGTCGGGGTGGCCAGGGCGCCGGCCTGTCTCGCCTCGTCGGCCGCGGACGACAGCCGACCAGGATCGCGGCCGGCCAACACGACCGATCGACACCCCGGGGGGACCACCGCCCGGACGATCTCGCGGGCGATGTCCGACGAGCCGCCGAGCACCACGATCGACTGCGGGTGGCCGAAGGCGTCGTTCACTGAGCCCAGTCTGCATCGAGCCCTAGGCGGGTCGACAGGTCGGATCGGAGCACGCCCTCGGGGTCGACCCGACGCCGGACCTCGTTGAACTCCCCGGCCCGGGGGTACATCCGGGTCAGCAGTTCGGGCCGCAGTCGAGCGTCCTTGGCCAGATAGACGCGGCCCCCGGCCCCGGCCACCAGCTCGTCGAGCTCGTCGAGCAGGGGCGCCAGGGCGGGCGGTCCGAGCGGGAAGTCGAGCGCGAGGGTCCAACCGGCCCTCGGGAACGAGAGAGGGCCGGGGTCCCCCGGGCCGAACCGCTTGAGAACGGCCAGGAAAGAGGGCACTCCCGAGGCGCTCATCCGGCCGATCGCCACACGCACGATCTCGTCGTGCTGGTCGGGGACGACGAACTGGTACTGCACGAACCCCCTCGAGCCGTAGAGGAGGTTCCAGTCGGCCACCCCGTCGAGCGGATGGAAGAAGGAGCCGAGCGGTTCGATGGCGCCGGCCCGGTGGCGCGGCGCCTTGCGGAACCAGAGCTCGTTGAAGGCCGCCATCGTCGCCGCGGTGAGGAGGCCCCACGGCGCGGCGACCGGGACGCGGAGCCGGGGTTGCCCCGGGGCCCGGAGTGCGGCCGAGCGTCGACCGGGGTGGAGGGCCGAGCTCGGGGAGTGGTCCCCGCGGGTGAGCACGGCCCGCCCGAGGTGGCCCCCCCGTCCCATGCAGTCGACCCAGGCCACCGAGTACCGATACGCCGAGTCGGTGTGCTCCATCTCGGCCATCACTGCGTCGAGGTCCTCGAAGCGGGCCGTGTCCACCGTGACGAACGACGTCTCGACCGGCTGCATCCGGAGCGTGGCCCGGGTCACCACACCGGTCAGTCCCATCCCGCCGGCGGTGGCCCAGAAGAGCTCGGGCTCGTTGTCGGGACCCAGCTCGTGGGTCCCGGTCGGAGTGACCAGGGTGAGACTGGTGACGTGTCGGCAGAAACTGCCGTCGACGTGGTGGTTCTTCCCGTGGATGTCGGCGGCGATGGCCCCGCCCACGGTGACCTGCCGGGTCCCGGGGGTGACCGGGACGAACCAGCCGCCCGGGAGCGACGCGCGGATCAGGTCGTCCAGGCAGAGCCCCCCGCCCACCGTGATCAGACCGCTCGCCGGATCGACTGCTCCGAGGTCGGCAAGGGCGGTCATGTCAAGGACCACGCCACCGGATCGTTGCGCCGCGTCGCCGTAGCTGCGGCCGAGGCCACGGGCGATGACGCCCCGGGCGCCCCGGCCCGGCAGGGGCGAGAGCAGGGTCGCGACCTCACCGTCGTCCCGCGGCGTCACCACCCGGGCCCAGGACGGCGCGGTCCTGCCCCAACCGGTGAGGGTGCGGCCGGGCTCGGTCTGGGTGTCGGGCGGGCGGCCCGTCACCCGTAGAGGCCGATGACGAAGAGCGCGACCCACAGCACGCCGAGCACCTGGAGAGACCGGTCGTGGAGCATCAGGTCCTCGGGCGCCTCGCCCCCACCTTTCTCGAGGCGCAGAAGCACCAACAAGATCCCCAGGACCACCGGCACGACCGTGAGCTCGATCCAGACGAAGCGGTTCCCGGCACGTGCCGCCACGCCGGCCCGGTCGAAGGCCCACAGGCAGTAGGCGGTCACGGTCACGGTGGCCGTGAGCACCAGGGTCGACTGGAGAAAGCCCTGGGTGTAGCTGGCAAGCACTGCCCGGGAGGCGCCACCGGCGCCCCCGGTGTCACCGGCGTCACTGAGGCGACGGTACTCGGCCATCCGCTTGCCGGTGACGACGAACAGGGCGCCGAAGCAGGTCACCACCAGGAACCAGCTGGAAAGGGGCACGTGGGTGGCGGCGCCACCGGCGATGGCTCGCAGCACGAAGCCGGCCGCCACCGCCGCCAGCTCGATGACGGGCTCCCGCTTCAGGCGGAGCGAATAGGCGACGCTGACCACCAGATACGTGGCGACCACGAGCATGAGCTGCCAACCGGCCAGGAGCAGCGAGCAGCCGACGGCCGACCCGGCCAGCACGACCGCGACCGCGAGGGCCACGGGCACGGTTACCTCACCCGAGGCGATCGGTCGCCGGTGTTTGACCGGGTGCTCTCGGTCGGCCTCGGCGTCCACGCAGTCGTTGAACAGGTAGACGGCCGACGCGGCGACGCAGAAGATCCCGAAGGCCCCCAGGGCATGCAGGAACTGTCCCTGGTGCTTGAAGGCGCCGGCTGCCGCCGGCGCCACGAAGACCAGCAGGTTCTTCGGCCACTGCCGCGGGCGAATGGCCGCTATCAGGCTGCGGACAGGTCCTGTGGGGCCCCCCTTCGTCATCGGGGGCCCCGACTGGTCCGACTCACGAGTCGACATGTGCATCATTCCCGCTCACCCTCCCGAGGCACGACCGACGGGTGGTCCCCCACGTGGTGCGCACCGGGTGTGGCCGGGCACCGTCGTGAGCGTCCTCCCCACCTGGCGTCGAGGTCGGGACCCGCGGGCACGACGGCAACGCCGCCCGTCGAGACATGTGGGTGATGGCACGATGGCTCAAGGTTAGACCCCCAGTCGCGGCGTCCGAGGACCGTTGCCGGCGCCGCGGCGATGCCCCGCAACCGTCCGGTCCCCTCGGTTCAGCGGGCCTGGCTCGAGCGCCTGACGACCACTCGGGAGGAGGCGATGGGCCGGCGCGGGTTGGACGCGGCGACTCGCTGCACGGACAGCGCGTTGCGGGGGCATGCCCGGACGGCCGCCTCGACGTGGTCCATCAGGTGCGGCGGGATCGGAGAAGGGTCGACGACCGGGTAGCCCCATTCGTCGATCCCGATGAGCTCGGGCACCAGCTCGGCGCAGTGACCGAACGCGTCGCAGACCACCGGATCGAGTCGCAGGAGCCGCTCTACCGCCATTCCACGACCTCTGCGCCGCGGGGCAGCGGGATGACGCTGGGCCAGGCGGCGCCCGGGCAGGGCCCGTGGGAAAGGTGTCGGTTCACGTCGCCGGCGAAGGCGGTCACGGCGCTTCGGATCAACCGGACGACCCCGTCGGGATGACGACAGGCGCCACGACCGTCGATCGTCCCCAGCCTCGCCCAGAGCCTGTCGGCGTCGCGGTGGCCCGCACGCCCGCGAGCGATCACGGTCAAGTCCTGGGCCACCGCGGGGAGCCCGAACACGCAGGGACCACACTGCCCCGCGCTCTCCGAGGCCATCCAGTGGGCGATGCGGGCCGTCTCGGCCAGCCCGCACCCGCCGGCGGGAAGGGCGATCATGACCCCGACCCCGGTCGTGCACCCGACGTCCCGGAGCGAGACGGGGTCATATGGGGTACCCACGTCGGTGGGAGCGAGCCAGGTGCCCCCGTAGCCGCCCAGCAGCACCCCGCCGGTGGAGCCGGCGCCGGCGGTGGCCAGCACCGAGGAGACCGGCGTCCCGATCGGCACCTCCAAGATGCCCGGGTCGTCGACCGAGCCGGACACGGTGACCAAGGTGGTGCCCGGGGACCCGGGCGTCCCGAGCTGGCGGAACCACGCCGGCCCGTACCGGGCGACGAGGGCCACGTGGGCCAGGGTCTCGGCGTTGTCGACCAGGGCGGGGCGGCCCTTGACCCGGGGGATCGCCGGGCGGTCCGGCCGGAACTGGGGTCGGCTGTTACCACCGTCGAGCCAGTTCGAGAGGGCGGACTCCTCCCCGGCCACGTAGCGGTCCGGGGGCTGCACCACGGTGATCGGAACGCCGCCCACCCCGGCCCGCTCCCGCTCGGCCACGGCGGCCGCGAAGGACCGTGCCGCCGCCGTCGAGCCCCGGGCCACGCAGACCGAGATGCCGGGCGCGTTGAGGCACGCCGCCATCAGGGTGGCGCCGTCGAGCACGAGGTGGGGGACCCGTGTGGCCAGGAACTGGTCCTTGCGACTGGCGGGCTCCCCTTCCATGGCGTTGACGACGACGACGGGTCGCCGCCGCTCGGAGCGCAGCGTCTGCAGCTTGCGCGCCGTCGGGAAGCCGGCCCCGCCCCGACCGGTGAGGCCCGATTCGGCGGTGGCGCCCACGAAGGAGTCGGCCCAGTGCCGGTCGCGCCGGCCGGGCAGGGCCAGCGGTCCGTGCACGGCGAGGTGGGACCCCAGGTCGAGCCGGGCCGCTGCTGGGCCGAGACCGGCGAGCAGGCGGGCCGTCGCAGGTCCGGCCTCGAGCGTCGTCATCGGCCTGCACCTCCACGTGCACCCTGTCCGAGGCCGGACCCGGTCCTGGCCGAGGAGGTGATCGGACGCACCTGTTCGCGGGCGGGGGGTGGCACCGCGGTCCGGTGGCCCCCTCGGTACGGGTGGGCCCAGACCCGCCAGGCCAACGCCGTGAGGACCGACACCAGGCAGGCGGCGACCAGGATCTGCATCCACGAGAACCGGAGATCGGTGCCGATGCCGATCCCGTGGGCGACCGCCACCGGCCAGCTGATGTACACGAGCCAGTGCACGGCCCGGAACGAACGGGCGCTGATCCGCTGGCGCAGGAGGCTCGTGGCCACGACGGCCAGGAGGAGATCGAAGGCGACCGTCCCCAGGCCGACCCACAGGGGGCTGTACGCCGAGGCGAAGGGGACCACGGTCGCCGCCAAGCCGATGGGGACGAACGTGTCGACGACGGCGGTGAAGATGTGGATCCCCAAGAACACCATGGCGAGAAGCGAGACGCGACGGTGCAGATCGCTGATGGCGAACTTCGGCACCCCCGACGTCGAGGCCCGGGTGGTCGTCAGGATCCCGAGGACCACGGTCGCGGTGAGGAGCACGAGCGCGACCGTGCCGCTGGCTCTCGTGGTGTACCAGAGAAAAGGGGTCGTGAGGGCGAGCATCAGGCGCCCCGACCCTGAGGCTGGACCGGGGAGCGAGCGTCCTCGTCGGGCCAGCCTCCGACCGTCGTCACCATCCCGTCCCGGTCGACCAGACGCGCCGCGAGCTCGAGCCGGGCCAGCTCGAACGGCGCCCGGTCTCCCCAGACGATCGAAGCGGTGGCGGCCGAGTTGGCATCGACGCAGCAACCGGCGGCCACCGTCACCATCGACCACACCGGGTCGGCGGGCCACCCGGTCCGGGGATCGATGATGTGGTGCAGGACGGTCCCGCCCCGCTCCCAGGTCCTGGCGGTGGTGCCCGAGGTGGCGAGAGCCCCCCCGCTGACGGCGACCACGCAGTCGCCGGCGACGGTGCCGGCCCGGGCGTTCTCGACCACCCCCACCCGCCATCCCCCGATCGGCGCCGGGCCCCAGGTTGCGATGTCGCCGCCGATGTCGACGAGCACGCCGGCCCCGAGTGTCCGGGCGGCCCGGACGGCGGCCGCGTCGGCGCAGAAAGCCTTCGCCGTCGCGCCGAGGTCGACGTGCACACCGGGTGGGAGGGTCGCCGTCAGGGCCGCCGAATCCAGACGGACGGCCTCCCAGCCGGCGGCGGCGGCCGGCCGCCCGGCCAGGGGGCAGTCGGGATCCCCCGCGGCGATCACGTCGAAGTCCTGGTCATAGCCCAGGGCCTCGAGGGAGTTGGCGATCGTCGGGTCGACGGCCCCATCGGTCTTCATTGCTGCGCCTAGCGCGACCTCCAGCGCCTGCATGAACCGGGGGCTGACGGCGACCGGTCGCCCGCCGGAGCGGTTGAGGCGCGAGAGCTCGGAGTCTCCCCTGAAGCGGCTACAGGCCAGGTCGACCGCGGCGATCTCGTCCTCGACGAGGGACCTCGCCCATGGGAGCGCCCGTGCCGGCTGGACACCGAGGGAGACCCGGGTCCCCCACGCCCGCCAGTGGGTGAAGCTCACCGGAGCGCTCGTGCCGTCGGTCACGTCTGCCCCGTCGCGACCTGGGGTGGCTGGCTGGTCGGCGCCGGCACAGACGGGGCCTGCGAGAACCCGCCCGACGAGCCGGAGTAACCCGACGAACCCGACGAGCCCGACGAGCCCGACGAGCCCGACGACCCCGACGAACCCGACGAACCCGACGTGCCCGACGACCCCGACGAACCCGACGTGCCCGACGTGCCCGACGAACCTTGGCCGGAGGTCGGTGCTGGTTGCACGGGGGTCCCCTGGCTCGGCGGCACGGTCGCGCTCGGGGCGCCCGAGGCCCCCGAGATGCCGACGTTGCCCGACGAGCTCGAGCTCGGCACCGTCGAGGTCCCGGTCGCGTGGTGTGGAGGGGTCTCGCGGGCGGCGAGTCCGATCAGGACGACAACAGCCGCGCTCGCCCCCGCGGCGACCCAGGCGGTGATGCGGCGCACGCTGGTGACCGCCCGGTCGCGGGCCGCGTGATGATGGCGGTGGGTCGACCCCGGAGGGGGGAGCGCGTTGAAGCTCACGGAACGATGCAACCAGCACGGCGTAAGAGCGGTCTAAGGCTGTTTCGGCTTCGATCAGCCGTCAAACAGCCGGTCGACGGGGTCGACCTCCCGAAATGACCGTGAGCAGGGCCTTTGCGATCCTGGTCGCCTGAGGAGGCCCTGAGAGGCGGTCGGCCCGGGACCAGCCGACCGCTGGCCACCTGCGGCCGACCCGGATCGGGGATAATCCACGGACCACGTGACGTCGGCGCGGAGATGGCGCCGGATTGGGGGGGCGTGTTGTCCGGCGGGAGATGCCGAAGCGAACAGTTGAGTAGCCCCCGATTCCGCCCTGGAAGGGCGGCCCGGTCGGCTGTCCGGGCAGCGCTGGGTGCCACCCTCTTGGTCTCGATCGGTGCCGCTGCGCGCGGGGCCACGACGGACGCCTCGGCGTCCCCCCGGCCCGCCGTCGCCGTCAGCCCTTCGCCGAACCCCGCGTATCCCGCCGACGCCGCGGACCCTGACGTCGTGTTCTCCAACGGCGCCTACTTCGCCTTCACCACCGGCACCGCGCTCGGAAACCACATCCAGGCCCTCGTCAGCACCAGCGCGAACTCCGGGTACCACGGGTACACGGGCCAGCCCTATGGCTCCACCGCGCTGGCCAACCCGCCCGGTTGGCAGACCCCCAACACCCAGACCTCTCCGGGTGTCTTCTTCTGGGGTGGCCGGTGGCTCATGTACTACGACGCGGCCCAGTCGCCCTACGGGAGCGACACCGGCCACGACTGCATCTCGGTGGCCACGGGGGGCCCGACCCTCTCACCGTCGAGTCCGCAGTTCACCGACATCACCGGCGGCGGCATGATCTGCCAAGCGACCGGATCGATCGACCCGAGCCCTTTCGTCGACCCCGTCACCGGCAACGCGTACCTCATCTGGAAGCAGAACGACGGCGGATCGGCGGCGCAGGCGACAATCTGGTCCCAGCAGCTGAGCTCCAACGGCCTAAGCCTTCTGGGTCAACCCACCCAGCTGATGTTCAACAACACGGTGGCCTACCCGTGGGAGACCACGGTCGAGGATCCCGACATGGTGGACGCCGGGGGCACCTACTACCTGCTGTTCGCCGCCGGTTTGTACGACTCGGCCGGATACTCGGAGGGCATCACCACGTGCTCCGGCCCGGCCGGACCGTGCGGCGTCAACTCCCAGATCCTGACCAGCTACGGGTCGGTGCTCGGGCCGGGCGGGGGTTCGCTGTTCGCCGACGCATCGGGGAGCTGGTGGATCGATGATGCCGCGTGGCAGGGCCCGGCCGGGTGCACGAACTACAACTGCGGGTCCACCCGCGACCTCTTCGTCGCCCCAATCGGCCTACCTCCGCTGAACGTGAGTGTGAACGTGCAGGTGCCGTGCAGCCCCCCACCCGTCCGGACCGGTTACCGCTTCGTGGCCTCTGACGGAGGAGTGTTCAGTTTCGGAAGCCTGCCGTTCTGCGGCTCCATGGGCGGTCAACCCCTCGACGCCCCCATCGTGGGGATGGCCTCGACGCCCGACGCCGGCGGCTACTGGGAGGTGGCCTCCGACGGCGGGCTCTTCGCCTTCGGCGACGCGGCGTTCTTGGGTTCCATGGGCGGTCAACCCCTCGACGCCCCCATCGTGGGGATGGCCTCAACGCCCGACGCCGGCGGCTACTGGGAGGTGGCCTCCGACGGCGGGCTCTTCGCCTTCGGCGACGCGGCGTTCTTGGGTTCCATGGGGGGCAAGCCGCTGAACAAGCCGATCGTGGGCATCGCCACCACCGCCGACGCCGGTGGCTACTGGGAGGTGGCCTCCGACGGCGGGCTCTTCGCCTTCGGTGACGCGTCGTTCTTGGGTTCGATGGGCGGCCAGCCGCTCAACCAGCCGGTCGTGGCCATCGCCACCGTTCCCGGTGGCGGCTACTGGGAGGTCGCGGCCGATGGCGGGATCTTCGCCTTCAACGCCGTCTTCTACGGCTCGATGGGCGGCCAGCCGCTCAACCGCCCGATCGTCGGAATGTCGGTCGGCTGACCCCGATCGTGGCTCTATTGGTCTGAGAAGGCAAGCGAGCCGAACCGCCCGCCTGACCCGGGATCCGGGTATTCGATGGCCCCGAGTATCGTGATCAGCCACTACCGAGGTGCCGCGGGGCGCCGGTTTCGGCCCGGAGCCACGCCGTGTCGACGAGCGGGGCCAGGTTGGCCAGTTGTCGACCGCTCACCGACATCTGCCGGGCGACACTGCCGGGGATCGAACCGAGACTCGACCCTATGGCACCGACCTCCTCTTCGGAGCGGAGCGGCAGCAGCACCAACGTGGTCTGCCCTCTCCGGACCGCCAGGGCGAGCGCGCGCTCGCTGAGATCGAGCACGGCAGTGGCGACGGCCTCGGCGTCGATGCCGGGCCGCCGGGCCGCGACCGACACGGCCGGGACGAGGGGCGGTGCCGGGGCGTGCACCTGTGTCCGCAGCACATCGACGATCATCGCCATCGGGTCCCGGGTCAGGCGGACGCGGCTATCGGCGACATGCTGCCAGTGGACCGGGACCTCGGCGATGGAGAATCCGAGCCGCCGCGCGTTGGCGACCACTTGTACGTCGAAGGCGAAGCGCTCGATCGTCAACAGGTGGAAGAGCAGCCGAGCGACCGGGGTGCGGAACGCCTTGAATCCGCACTGTGTGTCGTGCAGGCCGACCCGGGTCACCCCGTTGACGAAGAGGTTGAACGAGCGGCCCATGAGGGAACGGACGCCCACCCGCTCGCTCGTGGCCTCCACTTCGGTGCGTGTCCCGATGGCCAGATCCGCCGAGCTCAGAGCCTCGGTGAGTGCCGCGACCTGAGAGGGGTGGATCGCCATGTCCGCGTCCATGTGGGCGACGAGCCGACCCCGGGCGATCCGCACTCCCGCCCGCACCGCGGCACCCTTTCCGGAGTTGGCAGGTAGAGAGTGGACCCTGACCAGCGGGAAGTCAGCGAAGGTGCCCCACGCCCGCGACGCCGTCTCGTCGGTGCTCCCGTCGTCGACGACGATGATCTCGGTGGCCTCGGGATCGAACGCACCATCCTTGGCACTGCCCATCAGGCGATCGAACCCGACCTCGAGCCGCTCGGCCTCGTTGAAGGCTGGGATCACGATGGTGAGGTTGACGCGCCCCGAGGAGCCTGCTGGCGGGCCCTGGTTCAGACCGCTCATCGGGCCGTGGGCCGGAATGTGGTCCGCCTTGGGATTGTCACCACGCTGCCTCTCTAGGGTTCACGCCCCGCGCCGTCGGTCTCGGAGCGTGCCACGCCGGGTCCGGTGGCTTGTCGTGGGCGCCGACGGCGATCGGGCGCTAGGACGAGACCGTCTGGGCATGGCCAGAACGCCCGCAGCCTATCGCCAGGGGTCAGGTCCGAGACCGCGCCGGGCTCCCCGGGGGCACCGCTCAGGGCCTGATGACCTGGCCGCCGTCGACGTTGAAGACGTGACCGGTGATCCAGCGGGCGTCGTCGGAGAGGAGGAACAGGCACATGCCGACGAGATCGGCCGGCTGGCCCTGGCGCTTGAGGGCGAGCGACTTGATGAGGTCGGTCATGTACGAGTCGGGGACGACAGAACGGGCGGCGTCGGTGTCCGTCGGCCCCGGTGCGATGGCGTTGACCCGGATGTTCATCCCCCCGAGCTCGTGGGCCAGCTGGTGGGTCAGCGAGTTGACACCCGCCTTGGCCCAGCCGTAGTAGCCGGCGTAGAGGTAGGCCGCGGTGGAGGACTGGTTCACGATGGCCCCGCCGCCCCGGGCCGCCATCGACTCGTAGCAGGCCCGGGTGCAGACCAGCGCCCCGGTGAGGTTGACCGCGAGGAACCGCTGCAGGTAGTCCCAGTCGACGGTGAGCAGCAGGTCGAGCTTCATCCCACCGAAGATGGCGGCGTTGTTGACGAGCAGGTCGATCCCGCCGAAGGCCTCCCGGGCGAAGGCGGCCATGGCGCCGGCCGAGGCCTCGTCGGCCACGTCGACGCCGACGGCGGAGGCCGAGCCACCGCCCTCGGTGATCGATCGAGCCACCTTGACGGCGTTGTCCACGTCCAGGTCGGCCACGACCACGTTGGCTCCACTTGAGGCCAGGCCCTCGGCATAGGCCTGACCGATGCCCCGCCCGGCGCCGGTGACGATCGCCGTGCGGCCGTTGAAGTCGTAGGTGTTCACCGGTCGCCCCCCGCGGCGTGCTTGGCGATGGCCTTCTCGGCCGCCGCACTCACCTCGGTAGCCAGGGGCCACCCGACGTAGTGGGCCAGGTGGACGACCATCTCGCGGACCTGGTCGGAGGTGAGCTCGTCACGCTGGAGAGCACTGTCGAACTGGATCTCGAGCAGCGGGCGCTGGCCCAGGGCGGCGAGGACCCCGATCGTGATGAGCCGCCGATCGCGCCGGTCCAGCACGTCTCGGGACCAGATGTCCCCGAAGAGATGGTCGACGGTGTAGCGCACGAAGTCCCCGGGCACCCGGTCGGGATCGACGGAGAACCCGTAGACCTCGTCCATCTTGGCGATCCCCCGGGCCCTCACCCCTTCGCTGCCTGCGTTGCCGGCGCCACCGGCACCCGGGCCGCTCACGCCGGCTCCGCGATCGACTTGGTCTGGAGGTACTCCTCGAATCCGGCCACACCCATCTCCCTCCCGATACCCGACTGTTTGTAACCCCCGAACGGTACGTCGGGGGAGTACCACAGGCCGCCGTTGACGCCGATCGTGCCGGTGCGGATCCTCCCCGCGACCGCCATGGCCCGGTCACGGTCGACCGACCACACCGAGCCGGAAAGCCCGTAGACCGAGTCGTTGGCGATGCGGACCGCATCGTCGTCGCCGTCGTGGGGAATGACGACCAGCACGGGCCCGAAGATCTCCTCTTGGGCCACCCGGGACTCGTTGGGCAGGCCCACGACGAGGGTCGGCTCGATGTAGAAGCCCCGGGTCGCCCCGGGCGGGCGGCCGCCCCCGACGACGAAATGACCGCCCTCCTCGATCGCCAGCGCGAGATAGCCCTCCACCCGCTCGCGTTGGCGGGCGCTGATGAGCGGGCCGCAGATGGTCTTGGGGTCCTTGGGGTCTCCGGCTGGGAGCCTGGCCATCATGGTGGCGGTGGCCTCCACCGCCTCGTCGAAGCGGGAACGGGGGACGACGAGGCGGGTCGTGATGGCGCAGCCCTGGCCGGCGTGAGTACAGACGGTGAAGGCGGCGGTGATGCAGGCCATGGAGAGGTCGGCGTCGTCGAGGACGACGAAGGCGGACTTGCCGCCCAGTTCGAGGAAGACCCGCTTGAGGGTGGCCGACGCGGCGGCCATGACCTTGCGGCCGGTGGCCGTCGACCCCGTGAAGCTCACCTGGTCGACCCGGGGGTCCGACGCGAGCTGCGAACCCAAGGAATGGTCGGCGGAGGTCACCACATTGACCACGCCGGCGGGGATATCGGTTTCCTCGGCGATCAGGCGCCCAAGGGCCCCGGCGCACCACGGGGTGTCGGGCGCGGCCTTGAGGACCACCGTGTTGCCGGCCGCCAGGGCCGGCCCCAGCTTGGCCAGGTTGATCTGGTGGGGGACGTTCCACGGGGTGATGGCCCCGACCACGCCGGTGGATTCCCGCCGGACGTGGCGGCGCGACGGCATCCCGAGCGGCTCGGCCACCCCGAGATCGGTCTCCCACTCGTAGGACTCGGCCAGATCGGCCACCCAGCCGAGCGAGGCCACCGGGTCGTCGAGCTGGGCCGACAGGGTCATGGAGTGCGGCGCGCCCACTTCGGCGATCGTCAGGTCGCGCAGCTCGTCGAGGTGGCCGGTCATGGCCTGGCGCAGCTGTCGCAGGCACCGCACCCGCAGCTCCAGGTCGGTCGGCCAGAAGGTGGTGTCGAAGGCGGCCCGGGCGGCGCCGATTGCGGCGTCCATGTCGGCCGCCGAGGCGTCGGCCGCCGCCCCGAGCCCTTCTTCGGTGGCAGGGTTCGCGGTCTCGAAGACGGCGCCCCCGGCCGCCGGGCGACACTCGCCGGCGATCAGGAGCTGCCCGGCGTCCAGCGGGCTCATCCGGGCACCCCGTCCTCACCCACACCGAAGATGCGGCCCCGGGACTCGTCGGTCAGCCGGGCCAGCGGCATGTCGACGCCGATCTCGTCGGCCAGAGCCAGGGCGGCTCGCAGGTCCTTGTGGGCCAGGCCGGCGGCGGCGGCCATGGCCCCCATGAGGCCGGCGTCGGCGTCCGGGGGGAACGGGGCCACGGTCTCGCGGAACATGAGCGTCGAGACCCCACCGATCTTCTGGTCGCTCGCTCGGATGACCTCGGCCAGCTTGGACAGCGTGATCCCGGCCGCCTCGGCCAGCAGCTGGCCCTCGTAGGCGGCCAGCCACGACCCGTACTGGACGACGTTGCGGGCCAGCTTGGCCCGCAGCCCGGTCCCCAGCGGTCCCATGTGCACCACCAGGGAGCTGAAGGCGTCGAGAACCGGTCGGATCGCATCGATCGTGGACTCGTCACCACCCACCATCGAGATCAGCTCCCCCTCGGCCGCGGCCCGGGGCCCTCCGCTGACCCCGCAGTCGACCACCCGAACCCCGCGCGACGCCGCGGCCGCGGCCACCGTCTCGATGGTGCGCACCGAGACCGTGCTCACGATCACCACGGTGGCCCCGCTCGGTGCCGTCGACAGCGCCCCCCGCCCGGCGTCGAGCACCTCGAGCACCTGGGCGTCGTCGACCACGGCGACCACGATCACCTCGGCCGCCGCCGCCAGGGCGGCCGGGTCAACCGCCTCCTGCGCCACGTCGGCGAAGCGGGCCCGGGCCTCGGGATCGATGTCGCACACCACCAGATCCAGCCCGGCCGCCGGCATGCTCGTCGCCACACCCGACCCGATGTCGCCGAGTCCGATCACCCCAACCGTCGTCATCTCCACCTCTGCGGGCTCGTGGCCGACCCCGGCCGAGGCCCATTGCTGGACGAGTGTCCAGACCATAGTCTGAGGGCCATGGCCGAGCACAAGGGCAGTGGGGCCCGTCCCGAACGCAACGACTACTCGGGGCCTTTCGACCCCGACTTCCGCTACGAGGACCTCTCGAAGGAGGCACTGGTCCGCCTGGCCCGGGAGTACGCCCTGACGGCTCACATCCTGGACCGCTCGATGTGCGCCGCCATCGGCATGCGCTTCGGCATGGAGGCGATGGAGGAGATGGCCATCGAGGAGTGGAAGGGGGCGAGCCCCGTCTACGGCGAGCGCCTCCGGCGGATCATGAACATCGAGGGGGACGACGTGGCGGCCATCTTCAAGGTGCTCCAGCTCGATCCCGGGTTCCCGGCCCACTACATGGACGTGCACTACGAGATCATCGACGAGCGCCATGGGTTCTTCGAGCTCCGGAGCTGTGGGGCGTTGCTCGACGTCGAGCCGTTCGGCGACCGGTTGGTGACGAGCATGTGTCACACCATCGAGGACGCGACGTTCGACGTCACCGCCCAGGCCGTGAACCCCAAGGCCCACATCCACCACATCCATCGACCTCCCCGGGTGCCGGCCGGCCGGGTGCCCCACTGCCGCTGGGAGATCACCATCGACGAGGACAACGAGACCCTGCCCGAGGCCGACATCACGGCGGTGACCAGGATGACCGGTGCCGCCACGTTCACGTTCCCCCCGATGCGCGACGGGACCTCGCACGTCCCGGGCCCCAACTGATGGTGTCCCGCTGATGGTGCCCGGCTGATGATGGCCGTCCCCGCCGCCCTGGAGGCGCCCCAGCGGCACCTGACCCCCCGGCAGGCCGATCTCGTCGACCGGCTCATCGACG
>Ga0209040_10001157_pt1 | contig 20652 bp, 20 predicted proteins | sample BogFormECP12_OM3_FD_188240 | JGI IMG/M metagenome (GOLD analysis project Ga0209040, IMG submission 188240) | Bog forest soil microbial communities from Calvert Island, British Columbia, Canada - ECP12_OM3 (SPAdes) (version 2) | ecosystem: Environmental > Aquatic > Freshwater > Wetlands > Bog ...
TGTGAATGGAACCGCGGCGGGTATCGTATTCGACTCCCTTTTGGGTCAATACTTTGTCCACCGCATCGTGATTCAACAGCGCGGCATAAATGGCGGGGTCGATGAATTAGGGCTGATGAACCCGCCCTACATGCTGTCTCACTACGGAAAGTTGACATACACTTCGTACGCGCCGCTTATTGGCTTGTTGATTTCGATACCTTCCACGCTCAGCACAACGGCGTCGTGTCCGGGCCCTGCGGAGAGCGCACGTTGAATAGCCTGCTGCACGTTACCGGGAAGTTCCACCGTGACCGTAGCCGTTCCCGTGTTTAGCATCATCGCGCTCTGCGTGGTCACCGACGCCGCAATGCTGGGTGTCGCAGGCTCGGCAGGTTGGGCAAGGCTGGCTATGTCTTCCAGCCGGCGTTCGTTCGTGTCCCCCGCCTTCAGGAACGGATCGCAGGAATCGTACTTGTACCGCAAATTCACTGCCGCCAAAACCACTTGCTTGGCCGCCAGGCATACCGGTCTTGATTCCAGCGTAACAACGTCCTTCCCGTCGGGTCCTTTCGAGACCACTTTATTCACATCGAAGAACTTAAACGAGGTCGACCACCAGGGCTCATCGAATGGCGGATAGATAGGAGGAGCATTGAACTTTTTGTCCCAACAATACCAGGCCCGGTCGATATTGACGTGGAAGGGCCAGAATATGGGATCGGTGGCAGCTCCGTCCGGGTCGGTCAAATCGCCGCCTGGGCCGCCAACTACCACATGCATGGGATTGTGCGGCTGGCTTTCGATTTGACCGCTGGCGGTGCCATCAGAAAAATGCCCGGTTGAGGTCTTCGCTCCCCCGAAGGTCAGCTCCCCGTTCCGCCGGTCAGGGTCCCAGAAGTCGTTGGTATTGAAGGCCACGGTCGCATCCACTACCGTCGTGCAGAGAGGTACGCCGTCATTGATGCCGCATCCCGCCTTGGTGCCTTTGTTGCGGTTCACGTCATAAAGGGGATTGTCGATTTCGTTTCCGCCGCAGACGATTTTCGGCGTGCGAAAGGCGGCCGGAATCGCGCGCTTCGCTCGCCCTTGGGGGGTCGCATCCAGTACGGTGAAATTCCAATAAGGCACAACCAGATTGTCGTCGCCCGACATTGCGCGCAAGATGCGCTCGAAATAGAAGATCTCCATTCGGTGCCAGGGCAGGAAATACCACCCCGAGTGCTGGCAGCAGTTCTCGGCCTCCAGCCGGTCGGCTACGCCTTTGTTGGTGCCGTGGATGTTGGCTTGGTATTGAAAGCTTAGTGGATTGTCCGCGGGAAGTGCCTTCATCGCGGCGACGCCCTTGACGATCGAGCACAGCTCATCCTGGGTCAGGCTGTCCCAGTCCTTGCGCGTGTAGGGTTTCTTGGGAGGATCAACCTGGAACAGTTGCACACAATCCAGACCACTGACACACCTGGCCTGACCATAAAGGCACCGGGACCCTGAGAGGAAAATTATGCCCACGAGCAACGCCCCTTGGAAAAGCGCCTGCCAAATTCTGGTTTTCGCTGTCTTCATGTTGTGGTCACCTCCCGCAGACTTGGGACTGGGCTTGGGGTCACAGCTTCTCAGCAGTGGCCGAATAATGCGCCTAGTCCATTCCGAAAACAAGACCACAAAGGTGACTTTCTGAACTTTCGCGGGGCGGGGCGCCTCTCAAATTCGGGCGGCTGTTTGGGTGTGGAGGTTCTGTCAGATTGACCGTGCTGAGTCGATGCAAAGATTACCAAAGTAACCCCTAAACCAACTGAGCCCACGGCCTTGGATACGTTACCAACGCCACACAACTGAATGTGTTACCGCAAATGTTCCACGTAGAACAACTAGTCCGAAGCACGCGACCAGCGTGGCCGACCATGCCTTCGCTTCTCCCGGTGATTTGGCTGCTTATTGGATCGGCCGCGGCTTTTGCGCCATCAGCTCGGCGAAGCGCTTGTCCTCCCGCAGGGTGGCGAACTCCGACTCGGTGTACACCTTCTTGAGGTCCTTGTAGCCTTCTTCCATGGCTTTACGCAGATACTCGAGCGAGTGCTCCACGTCGCCCGCCTGGGCGTACATCTTGGCCACCATGAACGAGAACGCAGCCCGATCTTCGGGCGAAGTGGACTGCGCCATCACGCCGATTCGGGAGACGCGTTGAAAGATATCGGGGTCGAGCTGGAAGGCTGCGTGATACTCCTGCGCCGCGCGCTTGTAGTCGTGCATCGCGAAATACGCTGAGGCCATGTTGTAATGGAACACGGCATCGGTGGGGCGTAACGACAAGGCCTTCTGGTAGTACTTGATTGCCCTTGCGTACTTGTCTTTCCTAAACTCCATATAGCCGCGGTTGTTATAACCTTCCGCGGCGTGCTTGTCTGCCTTGATGGCCCGGTCGAAGCATTTGGTAGCTTCTACCGGACGCTGCAAGAGGAGATAAGCCATTCCCTCTTTGTTCCATAGCATAGCCGCCGGCCGCTTTACCATTGCGGCATTGTAGAAATCAATAGCGTCCAAGTATCGCTTCTGGGCGCGCAAGAGGTCGCCCCGTTCCTCCAACTGCTCGGCGGAGTCGTTGGGATTGGGAATCGCGGGGGGTTGAGTCGCGGCCTGCTGAGGTGCAGGCTGCGGCGTAGTCTGCTGCGCAGCGGCCGCGACACGCACCGGAATCGAAACACAGACTACCAGACAGAACCGCAGCACCATCCGCGACGATGGGAGAGGAACCATGGCCGGGTCTCCGGAGCCCCACATTCGACAATAATAGACCTATTTTGGCGGAGAATTGTTCCCAGTATTGGTGCTGCCGGCCCCATTGCTCTGCGATTGGTCATTACCGCTGTCGCCTCGCCCGAAGAGTTTGCCGAAGAAGCCCTTCTTCTTTTTGGAGGGAGGCTGCTGGGTCGCGACCGGCTGGCCGTTCACCGTTAGCTCCTGCTGTGTTCCGCCGGAGACAGTAGCGACATCGCCGTTGGTTGTTGCGGGCGGCGAAGCGACAGGAGGCGCGCCTAATCCGAGGATCTTTGAAAAAGTTCCGCGGTGATCCGTGAAGGCCTCATCGCAAGTCTCCTTCGGCTCGGTCCCGGCGATGAACGCGACCGTGTAATCCTGTGGACACGCTGGCGTCGCCACGCGGTTGGTCAGCTTGTCCAGCGTTACTTCGACGACGCCCGACGGAGCCGGGAAGTTCCTGGCGTCGGAGTACTGCGGCAGCTTGACAGCGCGTTTCATGAACTCGGCCCAAATGGGCGCGGCCGTCGAGCCGCCGCTCAGTTTCAGGTCGGTGTAGTCATCATTGCCCACCCAGACGATGCACAGCAGGTTGGTGGTGTAGCCGGCAAACCAGGCGTCATGCGAGGTCCCGGTCTTTCCCGCCGCTGGGGCCTGGAATCCTCGAGCGCGGACCGGGTAGCCCGTCCCGTTATTGACAACACCTTCCATCATGGTTGTGAGGACGTATGCCACTCTCGGGTCAAGCACCGACTTACTATCGGTGTGGTAGTTCTCAAGCGCCTTGCCGCGCGAATCGCGCACCGACTTCACCATGATTGGCGAGAGGTGCGTGCCGGAGTTGGCGAAGACCGTGTAGGCCCCTGCCATCTCCAGCGGAGTCGCATCGTAGGCCCCGAGAGCAATCGCCGGTGTTGCCCTCACGCTGGCAATACCGGCAGCCTTGGCCAGCGCCGCCACTCTCTCGAATCCCGCTTCCTGCGCAACTTTGACGGTTGCGTTATTCAGCGACATGGCCAGCGCATAGCGGGCGGTCACCTCGCCGTGGTATTCCTGCTTGTAATTCCGCGGCTCGTAAACCTGATCGCCGTAGGCAATGCTCACCGGCGAGTCATCCACTAGGGTGGCGGGTGTGAACACGCCAGTGCTATCGTTGTTGCCTGCGGAGGTATTCGCCTCATCGGAAGCCGCCGTCATTGTTGCCGTCAGTGCCGTGTTGACGGCAGCAGCGTAAACGAAGGGCTTGAAGATGGATCCGGTTGGGCGCTTCGCGATGGCGTGGTTCAACTGACTCGTGCCGTAGTTCCTGCCGCCTACCAGCGCCAGCACCTCGCCAGTGTGGGGATCGAGCGCCACCAGAGCCACCTGAGGCATCGGTCCAGACTCCACCGTCGTCTCGGTCTTAGCGTCCTTGCCGGCGCCGACCTTGGTCTTGTGCGTGCGCCGTTTCATTACCTGCTCGTCCACCAGCTTCATGCCTTCATCCACGGCTTCGGCGGCGGCGCGCTGCAAGTTGGGATCGAGGGTGGTGTAAATGCGAAACGCGTGATCGTTCAGCTCCGCCTCGCTGTACTGGTTCGACAGTTGGTCCTTTACCAGGTCAACGAAATAGGGAGCATCGCTGGCCTCGACATTAGGCGTGGTCAGCTTCAGGGGAGTCGCTTTCGCCCGCTCGGCTTCGTCACGCGTAATCGCTCCAGTCTCGACCATCGAGTCCAGCACCAGATTGCGGCGCTCCAGAGCGCGTTTGGGGTTTCTATACGGGGAGAGATAGTTCGGCCGCTGAATGATTCCCGCCAGCAACGCAGCTTCGGGCAGCGTCAGGTTCTTGATGTCCTTATTGAAGTAGGCATGCGAAGCCTCGGCAAAGCCTGCGATGGTGTACGAGCCCCGCTGGCCCATGTACACCTGGTTGGCGTACATCTCGAAGATGCGCTGCTTGCTGAACTTCCGCTCCAGTTCGAGGGCGATCAGCATCTCCACCATCTTTCGCTTGACGGTCTTCTCCGGCGAGAGAAAGAAGCCCCGCGAGAGCTGCATGGTAATGGTGGAACCGCCCTGGCCGTGGCGCCCTGCGCGAAAATCGACGGCAGCAGCTTCCAACAGACGGTAGTAATTCACGCCGCTGTGCTGGAAGAACCGACGGTCTTCAATCGCGAGCACCGCGTCCACCATTACCTTGGGTATGTCGTTGAACGTGATGATTTCGCGCTTGGAGCGCTCTTGGCCTTCAAACAGCGCGGTTACTAATTCCGGTTCCAGCTCATAAGCGTCGGCGTTCTCTTTTCCGCTTGCCGAGATGGTGCTGACTCTTCCGTCTTGAAAAGTGATGACAGCGCTGCCGGAACCGTGAAATGACTCAGGCCCGGGCGTTATCTGAATCGAATGGGACGAAACGTGGAAGTGGCCGACCGGCGAATCGCTCTCTTTGCCTTCCTGCGTGTAGCCCGCGTGACGCAACTGGGTCGCGATTTCCGCCGCATCCACCTGTTCACCGACAGCAACCCTTTGCGGACGGGCGTAAATCTTCGCCGCGTTGCTGAAGATCGGACCTGCCATGCGGTGCTCTACGATCCTCGCGTACGTCACGTAGTAGTACACGAACATCGTCATGAAGACGATGCCGGCGACCGCAAAACCGGTGACAAAGAGCTTTACCAGCGGGTCGCCCAGCGAGAAGTGTTGTACCTGCGCCGCTTTGGCTTTTGCGGGACGCGGGCCGGGCTTGGGTGCGCTGCGGGCGGCGGGCCGGTTGTCTGGTAATTTGAGTTTGATTGCCACTTTTATGATTAAGCAGGGAAACCGCTATCTATAAGACGGTTACGCGGTGCTTTCCGTTATCTACGATGCCAATTCCGGGCGAATCCTCGTAATTGTTTAACATCCTAGAGGCGCGACCCGTGACCGGCACTCCTCTCACGCCGCTCTTGTGAGGCGCGAAAGGGGAAACAGACCTACGCCAAAGCAGCCTTAATTGTAATCCAGAGGGTGGGTTGTCAAGCAGGAAAGGAAAGCTTCGTGGGCGGGGTGAATGACTGGTTAAGGGAAGGTTCGTTCGGGCGAGTTTGCCCTTACTCGACGAGCTCAAGTCCTGCAGCCTGCGCCGCATTGCGCAGGTCTTCGTCGAGGGTGGCCAGGGGCAGGCCGGTTCGCTGAGCCAGTTCCAGGTACGCCGCGTCATAAGCAGTTAGCCGATGTAGTTCGGCTAAGGCAGCGATGGCTGGCCACTCCGCAGGAGCGCTCGGGGGTGCGATGCGAACTGGAAGTCCGTCCAGATCCTCCATGAACTCCCTGAGTTGCTCGGCGGTAACACGTCCACGGCGCCGCGCCACTAAGAGCGCATTGACCACCTCCAGCGGCCAGTGAGCGGGCACATGAACCTCTTCTCCACCTTCTAGGCGGTCAAGCAGAGTTTCAGTCCAAGGAGTTGCTTCGTCTTCAAAGCGCCACGGCAGAGTGGCGGAGGCATCTACCACGAAGGCCATTAGTATTTGTGGCCCTCGTAAATCAGGTCCTTGACCTTGAGCCCCCCGAGTTTGATCCCTTTGCGGGACTGACGAATATGGGCGACGGCTTCGGCCGGCGTCTTTCGGTGCCGCACCTCAGATTGCCCGCTTTGGGTGAGGGTTTCAAGCGCGCGCGCCACCACTTCTTCAGCCGAGCTGTAGCGGCCCGTGCGCAGCTGAGCTTCAACGATTTGCTCGCCGTGCTGGTCCAGAGTGACGGTAACGGACATAGCTTAGTTTACCATCGTAAAGGAGTTGCCAAATCGGTTGGAACGCCCTGCAGGCAGGCTTGAATATCTCCCATGTCAGAGTTTCCGCGAGTCCGAACCTGTGGCGTCGCCACTTTCTTGTCTAGTTCCAGGACCTTCATGACTGCCTTCGTTTACACTCTTGCGCTGGCGATCGTTCTTAGCACGCCGGGCCCGGCACAGGATAAACCCACTGGCGACAAGGGCCATACCACTCTCATCGGATGTTTGAGCGGCCCGGACAAGGATGGCACGTACACACTCCGCAGCATGTCGCAACGCACCGGCGTGGAGGTTTTCGGCCCGGCCGATCTGAAGAGCGCCTCCGGCAGCAAGGTGAAGCTGACCGGTTCGTGGAAGCCCGGCGATCAGCCGGTTAAGGCGGGAAGCGCGAAGAAAGCGGGGAAGTTCCAAGCGACGGATCTCGAAGTAATGGCAGCGATGTGCGAAGCTCCCAGCGAGAAGACGCCCATCAGCAAGGAGAAGCAACAGCGTCAACAGCAAGAGCAGATAGAGCATCAGATCGAACAGCAGCAGCACCAGCAGCAACAACAAAAGCAGGACAGTACGAATCCACCCGCGAGCGGCGACACGAGCAACCCGAAATAATCGTCAGAACATCTTCTTCGAATCCAGCAGAATGGTGACCGGCCCGCTGTTCACAAGTTCGACTTCCATCATCTCCTGAAAGCGGCCAGTCTCGCAGCGCAGTCCGCTGGCGCGAATGCGCTCCACGAAATATTCATACCGTGCCTTGGCCTGCTCGGGACGCGCCGCCGCGTCAAACGACGGCCGCTTCCCGCGCCGCACATCGCCGAAGAGCGTGAACTGCGACACCGCCAGCACCGCTCCGCCAACCTCCGCCACGCTTAGATTCATCTTCCCGGCATCGTCCTCGAAGATGCGCAAGCCGGCAACTTTTTCCGCAAGATAGTCGGCGTCGGCCTCGCTGTCGTCTAGGGCAACTGCCAGCAACACGAGCAGGCCCTTAGCGATTTCTCCCATGAGCTCGCCGTCAACTTTTACCGAAGCGCGGCTTACGCGTTGTACGACGGCACGCATGGGAGGCAGTGGCTAGTGGCTGGATGTACATCCCTGCGCCAAGGGAGTTGAATGTGAGAACCGAAACTGACCACTAGCCACTCGCCACTGACCACTCTCTTCACAGCTTCCTCAGCACCGCAAACACTTCTTCGTTGTCGGGCAACTGGCTGATGGGATACACCTTGGCGAACTTCAGCTTGCCATCCTTGCCGACGACAAACAGGGCCCGCTCGTTGACTCCCGGTAGCGGGTCGCCTTCGCGCACGATCCCGAACAGCTTGGCCACTTGCCCGTGGGGATAGAAATCGCTGGCGAGAGGAAAATCTATCATGCCAATATCTTTTTTCTGCCAGGCACTATGGCTGGGCAGGGAGTCGGCGCTAATGCCCACGAGTTGGGCGTCGTAGCCGGCGAACTTCTCCAGATCGGCGTTGAGTGCGGGCAATTGCGAGGCGCAAACCGGTGTCCAATCGGCCGGATAAAAAGCCAGGACGACGTTCTTCTTCCCGCGGTAGTCGCTGAGCTTGAATCGCTGCTTAATGTTGCCTACTACCGCCGGAATCTCGAAATCCGGGACTTCATCACCAACTTTCAGGGTCATCATGCGCTCCTCCGCGCCCGCTTCGGGGTCTTCGCGATTCTATGGGACGGAGCACGGCGGGGCAAGTTTGCAGCGGGAATATTAATGGCGTGACTGGCGGCGGGTTGGTCGAGGACTACCGCTTATTTGTCGGAGCGGTGCAGCGACTTGTTAGGCCTTGAACACCAACGGCTAAACGCTAACGGCTAATTGCGTCTCTTACTGGTACGTCACCCGCTTGTCGCCCTTCACGATCCTTCCAATGACGTAGCCTTTCTCGCTGCAGCGCTCCAGGATAAGCTGCGCCTTCTGGAACTTCTTCGCGGGCACAACAAGAATCATGCCAATCCCCATGTTGAAGGTGCGCAGCATCTCTTCCGGCGACACATTGCCGATTTTCTGCAGGTGCTCGAAGATGGGCGGGCCAGGCCAGGAATGGATTTCAACGATCGCGCTTGTGCCCTTGGGCAGCACCCGCGGCAGGTTCTCGGTGATGCCGCCGCCGGTGATATGCGCCATGGCCGACACCGCTTCGGCATCCATCATGCGCCGTACAATCGGCCAGTAGCTCTTGTGGGTCTTCATCAGTTCGGTGCCGACTTTGCCTTTGATCTCGTTGACGTAGGAATCGGGCGTGTAGCGCGCTACGTCGAAGAACAATTTGCGCGCCAGCGAATAGCCATTGGTGTGCAGACCGGTCGAAGGCAGCCCGATCAGCACGTCGCCCGGCTGCACCGCTTTGCCCGTGATGATCCGGCTGCGGTCCACCACGCCCACAATGAATCCCGCAAGGTCGTACTCGCCCGCGCTGTAGAAGCCCGGCATCTCGGCCGTTTCGCCGCCGATCAGCGCACACCCATTCTGTTTGCAGGCTTCGGCGATCCCCACAATCACCTTCTCGATGACCTCAGGCTGCAGCACGCCGGTGGCAAAGTAGTCCATGAAGAACATGGGCGCTGCGCCCTGCACCGCAATGTCATTGACACAGTGGTTCACCAGGTCGGCGCCGATGGTGTGGTGCAGCTTCATCTCAAACGCCAGCTTCAGCTTGGTGCCCACGCCGTCCACGCTGGAAACCAGCACCGGGTCGGGATACTTCTTCTTGTCGATGGAAAACAGCCCGCCGAAGCCGCCAATCTCGCTCAGCACGCCGCGGTTAAAAGTCTTGTGGGCCAGATACTTGATGCGCTGCTTGGTGCGATTGGCGCGCTCAATGTCAACACCGGCGTCGGCGTAGGTCATGCTGCGGGGCTCGGTCGTTTGTTGTGCCAAAGGCTGGGTCCGTCCAGAAGGCGCATCGCCGCAGAGTTTGGGCGGGAATAGGCATTGTACCATCTTGCGATTGGGGGGGAGGCTGTGGAGGGGATTCACGCGGCGCCGGAAGAGGAAGAGGTCGGTGCCGCGAGGTGCAACTCTACCGCATGTTTCCGCCCGCACGGGGAACGGTGGCAGATTTTCAAGAACCCTGCCAACCGGCCTAACGACAACGGAGTCCGAATGTTGTTGTGCGAGATAAAACGGGTGTAAGATATGCGCCATCTAAGGGGCATGAGGAGGTTTTATGGCAGTGGACAACGAAAAGCTCAATAAGTTTATCGGGCAGTTCGTTGGAGACTTGGGAGCAGCGGTACATGCAGGGATGGTGGTCATCGGCGAGAGGCTGGGACTGTACAAAGCGCTGGCGTCGGGCCCCATGACGTCGTCGGAGTTGGCGGCCAAGACCAGCACTGACGAGCGTTACCTGCGGGAGTGGCTGTCATCGCAGGCGGCGGGCGGCTATATCACCTACGACGAGAAGGCCGATCGCTTCAGCTTAAGCGAAGAGCAGGCATTTACGCTGGCGCAGGAAGACAGCCCCGCCTACCTGCCGGGGGCCTTTCAACTGGCACTGGGAGCGCTGAACGCGGTGCCCCGCATCGCCGATTCGTTCCGCAGCGGCGCGGGCATGGGCTGGCACGAACATGATGATGGCGTCTTTCATGGCTGCGAGAAGTTCTTCCGCCCAGGCTACGCTGCCAACCTCGTGAGTTCGTGGATCCCGGCGCTTCATGACGTCGGCAAGAAGCTGGAAGCCGGCGCGCGTGTGGCCGACGTGGGCTGCGGCCTGGGCGCTTCCACCATTCTGATGGCGAAAGCGTTTCCCAAGTCCCAGTTCTTCGGCTTCGACTATCACGACAAGTCCCTTCACGAGGCGCGCGAGGCCGCGGCGCGCGAAGGCGTCTCCGAACGCGTCCATTTCGAAGTCGCCAAGGCCAAAGATTTTCCCGGCAAGGATTATGACTTCGTGGCGGTATTTGATTGCCTGCATGACATGGGGGACCCGGTCGGCGCTGCCCAGCACGTCCGCCAGGCGCTGCGCCGCGATGGCACATGGATGATCGTTGAACCCTTCGCCAACGACCGGCTCAGCGATAACTTGACGCCGGTGGGGCGCGTATACTACTCGTTCTCCACTCTACTTTGCACCCCGTGTTCCCGGTCGCAGGAGGTGGGCCTCTGTTTGGGTGCGCAGTCGGGCGAGGCGCGCATTCGCGAGGTCGTGACCACGGCCGGCTTCACTCGTTTCCGTCGGGCCACGGAAACGCCTTTCAACCTGGTATATGAAGCCCGGCCATAGAGAAGTGTCTTCTCGGGAGAAAGACATTCCTTGCTGAGGAAACTGCGCGGCGCCGGAGCAGCAGGTTGGCGCCGCGATGTGCAAGGCAGAACCTAGGCTTTGGCTGGCGCCAGCTTCGTGTGCTTGAACCACGAGAACAGCTCAAACACCAGCGGAACTACACTGGATGCCAACTGCGCCGCCGCTACCGCCTCGGTCTGCACAGTTTTGTCGGAGCTTTCGGCCGCCACGCCCGCGCCCGCGATCTGCAAGATTTGCTGCGTGGCTGCTACGTGGTCGGTGCCATATTGCTCGATTTCCGGCGTGACCGCTGTCGCGATCTGCGCGCCGGTGCTGATTTTGGAAAGTATGGTTGCAAAGTCCATCGTGATGTCCTCTTTTCTTGTTTTTTCTTGCTAGAGATCATCTGGCTCTGTTGACATCCTAGGGTTTTGAAAGGGCACGGCTTCAGCCGTGCCGTTGTGTCATTTTTCAAAGCCGGGCTTTAGCCTCTGAGGGAGCTCGATTTCCCAGGCTATCCAAGCGAATTCCCTCAGCGGCTGAAGCCAGGGGGAATTGGGGTTCTTTCCGGCCGGCACGCCTGAAGGCGTGCCCTTTCAAGGCATGATCTCAACAGAGCCGGATAGGTGCTAGTTGCTAATTCCTCAACGCTTGTACCGCAGCAGATCGATGGCAAAATGCACCACCGTCAGCAGGCAAGCCACGGCCGTCGCGATTCCAGTGAAGCGCTGCAGGAAGGCTTCGTGCCGGTTCACCTGCTCTGCCAGTTCCTGGATCTTGCCCTCGTTGCCATTGCCCACCAGCCAACGCATGTGCGCTTTCACTTCCGCCAGATCGGACAAGACCTTCTGCTCGAAGTCACTGATTGCGGGTTTCATAATGGGTAGTCCACGTGCAGCAGCGCCGAATCGCGCGAGTACTTTGCCGGTGACGATGCGTCATACTGCCGCAAGTAATAGGTCTGCACGCGCGACAGCCGCGGCAGAGTGAATGTCTGGGTGGTGAAGCGTCCGGCCAGGTTGCCGGCGGCGCCCGGCCCCCAGCCGGCGTCGCTGCGGCGCACTTCGATGCCGCCGCCGGGCGGTGGTGCGACCCCGGCATCCACCGTGATGTAGGTCGCGATGACGTCGGTCACCTGTGCAGCCGTCAGCGGCGCGATGTACATCGACGACGAGCCTGAGGTAGTCGTGAAGATGGTGCTCACTGGCGTGGGCAGCGTCATGTTCGTGAACTCGAACGCCAGTAAACTCGCCGCGTCGTTTTCAAACCGGATCGTGTACAGCGAGCGGTCGGTGGCCAGCGAGACAACCTCAACATCCACTTCGCGAACGATGGCGCTGAACGCCGCTCCCCGCGACGGGACCGACACCTGCACGGTATTCGCAGGCAGCACGTCGCTGGCCAGCAGGAAATCCGTCAGCACCCGATACTCGCCTGTCCAGGCAGGCTGCACGGTGTCATCCAGGATCGCCAGCGCTGCGTTCTCGCAGTCAACCGACGTCGGGGCCAGCGGCAGCTTCAGCCGCCGCACGTAGCTGCGCCGTCCGCTGTCGCCTCCGTTGCGATGTGCGGCAATGCTGTTCTGGTCTTGCACACGCGCCATGGCCCGGGCGCTGCTGCGATAGGCCACAACAATCTGCTCGTTCATCTGTGGCGGGTAAGGTGTGTAAAATCGCAGCTCGCCGGTCGAGCTCACATAGCACTCGCCGCCGTCGACCAACGCACCCGCCAGCCGCGTGCGAAACGACTGGCCCGGAATCATGCTGCGCACTTCGGTGTCCACAATGTGCTGCAAACGCGTGAAGGAAACACTGGCGACCAGGTTCGCGCCGTTCACCAGCGCGTAAGTTGCAAAGCCGGGGGGCGCACCCAGGACGTCATCGAACAATACCGTGGCAGGCGCGGCCAGTGTCCCCGGATTGTTGGGGTCGATGTCGTGAACGGTGAGGACAACTCGCATCGCCGCCGCCAACGCGTCGCCGCCGCGACCGTTACCGGCTGGATGCGTGGAAGATAAATACGTCTGATGAACGCGGTGCGCCTCGTTGCAGAACAACTGTGTGGCAAATGCATATTGGTGACCGGGCGTCGTCGTCAGTGGCGTGCCCGTCGCGGCGCCGTTCACCAGTGCCTGGATGGCGCAATTGCTGCCGCTGGGCGCAATGCTGAACCCGGCAAGGCAGTTGGAATCGCCAACCGCACCGTTGTAAATGCCGCCGATCGTCCCGCTCGACACTGCGTTGAACGTGACCAGACCATGCTGCATCATCATGCCGCCCGCCAGTTCCATTCTTTCCACATAACTGACCGTCGCCGGCCCGCCGTTGATCTGAAGCTGGCCGCCGCTGATCGAGACCTTACCGTTCGGATCGGTCACCTGCCACAATGTGGGATCCAACTGCGCCTCTGTGTAGTCGTCCTCGAACAGCGTGACCGCATTCTTGCTGAACGGCGTCGTCGAAAGGTAGAAGGCGAGCGTGGTCCCGTCGCCGAGAAAGTAATCCCGCACGTAAACCACCGGCTCGAGTTCGCCAATAACGGTTACGTCGTTGCGCAATTGGTCGCTTTGCAGCAGGGCCAGGCCATCCGGAACAAAGTTCGGGTCCTGGTCGCTGATGGTGAAGCTCTGCTGGCCCACCGCCTGGAAGTCGAGCTTGCCGTCATGGGCACGGTAGGTCGCCCGGGCCATCGTCGCCAGCTCCTGCGCGTGCTCCGACCACGTCTTCTGGGGCACAATAGGGAACTGGTAAACCGGGCTGACATCCTGTACACCCGAAAGATCGATCCCGCCGGGCAATACATCGTTGGCCAGGGTGCGCAGCGCGTCGCCTGCGGTACGAGAGGCAAATGGTGTCCGCACCGGCAGTGCGTTGTGGTCGAGCAGGCAGGAGTCATCTACCGCCGTCAGCGTGTAGCGCCAGGCCGCCCCCTGATGTCCCACACCGAGGTACTGTCGTTCTGGCGCAGGCGCCAGATATCCGGTGAACAGGTTCAGGCCACTCCCACACTGTAAGATAACGCGTGCGCCGCTGACAGGTGCAGCGAAGCTCGGATCGCCGCTCACCAGCGACGCCGTCATGGCGGCGGCTCGATTGAGCTTCCTGGCGATCTTCGGCAGATGCTGCACGTCCACCCAGGCGGTGTAGTCCTGCTGCCCGCGCCCGTCGTTGTTGTCGATGAGAAGGATCATGAATTGTCTCCAGAGCAACCAGCCACTGACCACTGACAGCTGTTTTCTAGTACGCCGCCGCGCACTGCGCCGGGAGGTAGCTGCGGTAGCACAGCACGGTCTCGCCGTCGTTTACGTCGCTGGTGGGCAGGGCGTGCAGGCTGGCATGCAGCATGTGGCTGAACAGTGGCGCCGCGAAGTCCTGACGTGTCTCGTGCCCCCCGGCAGCAATCTGAAGCCGCGGATAGTAGAAACATGCCCGTCCGCCGCTGTCGGCAGGGACCACAAACAGCCCCGACCACTCCTGGAAGAAGCTACTGCCCTCGCGGTCCACGAACGCCATCACCCGCTGTACGCTCATGCCCGGTGCGAGTGGCGCGGCGAGCAGCGGCTGCGCCAGCGTCAGAGCTGACGAAGTCTTGGCCGCAACCCGCGAGATGTTAAACGTGACCCGGCGAATGTAGTCAACATTCGAGCTCGGATTGAGTGGCGAAGCCAGATAGGCTGCCGGAGCGCCTGCGCCCAGATATCCCGTCTGCCCGGTATAGTCCGCGTCCACGGCAACCAGGTCGCCCACATCAAACAGCCCGAGCTGATCGTTAGTGAGCGCCAGCGAAGTATAGGTGGATCCGCTTTGCAGCGGCGACGCCGGAATCGCGGGCCCCCCGGATCCCTGCGGCGCCTTCTGAGGCAACGTGGCCAGCACGTTCATCAGTTGTGTGCCGCCCGTCAGCGCCATTTGCAGCTTGCCCCAGGCGGGCAAATCGAACTCCAGCCGCGCCTCCGGCTGGGTGCGATACTGCACCGTTATGTTGCCGACCGGCCCGCTGCGCAGCGCTTCGTACTGGGTGGCCGCCGTGCGCTGAAAATTTTCCACCCAGCCCAGATCGAGCCACGGCGTCGGCGGCGAGTCCAGATCGAACTGCCCCTGGGCCGCGGGATCGAAGGCCGCGATCTGCCCACTCGGACGTCCCACCGGCGCGACGTACGCTCGCACAGCGCGCGCCGCAGGCGCCATTTGCGAGCGCTTGGCGTATGAAATGCTCATGTCTGGTTCACCTCGGGATAGAAGAACACGGTGACGCTGACCTCGCGTCCAAGATACGGCGGCGCGTTGACCAGCGCGCTAAAGACCGGCTGCGCCCAGAAGATCGTCGATCCCAAATCGACGGCAGCGCCGGTCGAGTAGTCACACTTCTCGGCGCGCGGCGGTGCGCAAATCGCCAGCACATCGTTGTCCAGGCCCGTCAGGTCGCGGCCGCGGTCGAGGTTGCCGTTCGCGTCGGTGCCCTTGGTGCGATAGGAGATAACGCATTCCATCTCCATCAGCGTGCCCGCCGCAGGCACTACTGAGTGCGCGCCGCCCCAGTGCAGATAGAAGGCGTCACACAGCGGAGGTCCGCCACCCGGAGGCTCGTTCTCGGCGACCACGATCGCCGGCCGCGTCGCGCCGTCGATGACGATCGTGCGCCCCGGATCCACCGCTACTAGCCGGTCGCGTAAAGATATGTAGAAAGTGTCCTTGGTTGCTTGCATCTTGTCCTACTCCGTGGCAGTTAGGAGATACAGGTACTCGCCGCCGCCAAACTGGTTGGTGACCACTGTCGCGATGGGTATCAACCGGCCGTGATAGAGCAGGCCCTGCGAGCCCAGCAGCCAGGCCGGAATGTTCGTCACCCCATAGGAATCCGCTATGGGCTGCAAGGCTTTGGCGCTGACCAATACCTGAATGCGCAGGGTGCCGTCCTTGGCCGGCGGCGCTACTTGCACTACAGCGGGGGCAATTTGTACGTCTGACACTGTGGGAGGCTCCAGCCCCAGTTGGCTGCTGGTGTCACCCGTGGATGGGTCAGCGAGGCGTAATGTGATCTGCTCGCCTCCCAGCACCCGCAGCATGGCGTCGGCTGTCCGTCGCGTAAACTGGCGGCGGCCCGGTATGAATTCGATTGGCGTGTCGGTATCTGGCATGTCATCCAACCTTCTGCGCCGCAAAGGGCGCCAGCATGGTCTGCACCGTGGTGTCGAGCAGCGAGTCCGAAAAATACTCCAGCCGCATCGCGTTCAGGGTGCCCGCTTTCACGTTCAGGGCAGGGTTGGCCTGGGCGTTGCGCACGATCTGGGCGCAGGCGAACTTCACAGGATCGGGAATCTGCGCAAAACCGGCGGTATAAGTCAGTTCCATTTCGTTGAAGGCCAGCCCCAGCGGATTGCCCAGCCAGGAGACTTCGCCGGTGAAGGCAAAGTAGTCGAAAGTGCTCACATCCACGTCAATCCATGTCCCGGGAAGCTGGTAGGCAGTGGCAATCTGAAACATCATGTCCCACAAAGTGGTATCCTCACCCCGTCGTGGCATGGCGTAGCGTGCCCGTCCCGAGATCAGGGGCGAGCTGGATCCTCCCGGGATGGCCAGCGGCAGGTAGGTGAGCCGCAGGTTGTTGCGTTCGGGAGCGATGCGGATGCGTTCGGTATATTGCGATATGGCGAACGTCGGCCGCCGGCAGTAGGTGTCAATGAGTGTGGAAGCCGCCGCTACCAGCGATGCCGCCGTGGCTGGCTCCAGACCGTAGCTTTCGTATTCAGAATCGGCAAGATAATTCATAGGATCATTCCGTTCAAGAGCTCTTGCAGGAAGTGTGTCATCCTGAGCGAGGACTTCGGTCCGAGTCGAAGGACCCCTTTCCTACCAGGATGCTTGTTGGCCGCTCCACACAGACCGCTCTCGCGGCCTGCGTGGAGCATTGCACGCAGCGAAAACAGGGATCGGTCGCAACCTGGTCGCGCGTGTCTCACATTGTGGTACTAGCGGTCAACGACCACTTTGTAGTGCGCGTAGCTGGCGCCTTTCACCACCACGCCCCCGAACTTCACCACTACCATCTGCGAGGCCAGCGAGCTCGGCGTGCCCAGCTGGAATACCCGCGGGCTGGGGTTGGTGAGCCAGTGGTACTCGATCATGTCTTCGCTGACGATGTAAACCGGCAGTTGCGCCGAGCCGCTGCCCGGTGTGCCGGTGTAGGGAATCGACCAATCCGGAATCAACGGCAGTTCGCCCGCCTGCGTGGAGAGCGTCTTCACCGTCAAACCGCCGGCCACCTGCGTGCTCGACAGCACCACGTTGAATTCCGCCTTCATCTCGCGGTCGATCAGATCGAGCAGCACCGGGTTGCTGTAGATGGCCGTCGGGCGCACCTCATAGTTGCTGCTGGCAACCATCTGGGCGATGGTGGACTTCAGCCCATCCACAATGCTCGCAGTTGTGGCAATCGTGGTGACGTTGCCGCCGTCGTTAATTTGCCCGGCGACGCCGTAATATTGTGGCGTGGTCGGGTTGCTCAACGACGTGTCGTTGCCGTTCCACAGCGCCACATCATGGGTTCGCGCCAGGCCTTCGATCGAGTCCGTCAGGTCTTTCGCCTGCAGGTAGGCGAACTGGCTTTGCTGCTGGCCGACCTCGATATCGAAGACGTTGTAGTTGATCTCCGACACCAGGCACTTCAGGGGAAGGCTGCGTTCCACACGGGTTGGCGTAGCCAACACCGGAACGATGTTGCGCGGATCGACGAAGGCTTGCGCCGCCGTCAGAGCGGGAATCGCCGTTTCCTCGAAGAAACGGGAAGGATGGCCGGTGGCCGGCACTTGCTTGATGCGCTGGCTAAACGGATTGCGGCGGCGAACGATGTCGGTGATCTCGGTCTGGTACATCTCGACTTCGATTGCGCCTGGTCCCATGTAATCAGCCGCGGCTTGAAGATTGACGAATTGTGCTTTCATAGTGTCCTTTCGCGAAAGTGAAGAGTGGTTATTGGCTAGTGGCTAGTGCCGCAGCCGAAGATGGAGATGGAAATGTGAGATGCCACAACGTGGGAGTAGTCAAAGGCACAGAGGAGCAACTAGGAACTAGATTAAGAGGAAGTCAAGGCCATCTGTGAGATGGCCTCGCCTCTTGCCAATCGCTAATTGCTTCTCTGTGCCTCTGTGCCTCTGTGGTGAAAGCGCTATCTGAGGATTCCCGCCCGCGCCAGCTCGGCCTTCACCGCAATGCGTTGCTCAATGCTGAGTCCGGCGAGGGCTTTCTCGATGATGGGCGCTTCCACTACCGTCTCGCCCTCGACGCCTTCCTTGGCGAGCAGTGCGCTCACCATCGGCGACAAGGTCTTGCGGCGCGCGGTGGCAGACTGCGCCTTCAGGTCCTGGTTGGTCTTTTCCAGTTGCGCCACCTTGCTGCGCAGCGCGAGGTCCACCTGTGCGCTGGCCTGCAGGTCGCCGTCGTCCACCGCCGCCACGATGCGGTCGAGTTTGGCGTGCATCGAGGCAAACTGGCTGTCAAGATTGTGTATCGCGTCGGCCAGCGATTGCGTGGCCTGCGCCATTTGTCCGGCAAGGGTCGCCGGGTCGGTCGTGTTCTGAGTTGTCTCCTGGTCCATATATCTCCTCTTACTTTGTGGGATGTAGTAGTAACTAGCAGCTAGCAGCTGGTTACCGGGGTTTGAAGATTCCGTCAGATGTTAAGGCTGTGCCTCATAAATCGCTTCGTATCAGGGCACGGCTTCAGCCGTGCCGCTCGGCCGGCCCGGTGGCTCGGGCTTTTTAGCCCCTGAAAAAGCTGTTCCAGGGCTAAAGCCCCCAACCTTTTTTTAGGTATGGCTTTTCGGCATGACTAAAGTCGTGCCCTGATACAAACCGCGGCAGTTGATGAGAGGGTTTTGCTGGTTACTATACTGCTGGTTGCTCTTGCTACTCCGGCCCCGCCAAGCCCATTCGCCTGCGCGCGGCGCACCGGTCTTGCTCCTCCGCCTCCTGAACGTGGCGCAGGTAGCGGTTCTCGGACACGGCCGTCCTCATGGCGTCGCAAACGTAGCAGTACTCTGAACTGGTTGAGCTTCCGCTACGGTGGGCGTCAATCGGGCAACCGCAGTTGACACACATGTGGGTTGCCATAATCACCTGCTTTACCCGGCCTTGGTGCCGGCGCCGGCCTGGTCCCCTACCGCGATCCAGGTCTGCGGGTAGGCCGCCCTATCGCGCCGCAGGACCGCCGCACCGGTGAAGGTGAATGCCGTTGCCGTCCAGATCGAGGCGCTCTGATTGGGCACCTCGACCTGGGTCAGTTCGTACGACATGCCCAGGGTGGTGCCGCTCTGGGCGCGGATCTCGGCCACCAAGTCGGGGAAATCGTGTGCGAACAGGTACCCGCTGACTGCGAGTTGCCCGGTAGCGTGTGTCGTGCTGCCAGGGTGTAGAGGCTCGATATTCGCTTCCGTGATGATGCCGACCTTGCGTCTGACATCGTGGGATGCCAGCGACGGAGCGTAATCCAGCGCCATTCCCAACAGCGACGGCAAGGCCTTGTCAGCAGCGTTGCGCGTTAACATAACGCGGTGGCCGCCCGCCCCGCTGGGCGAACGCTGCGAGGCCACGCCCACCAGGGTGAGCACTCCGCGAAACGGTAGCCGGTTGGGATGTCCAGCGACCTCCGGCATGGCCAGCGCCATGGCTTCCAGTTGCAAGTTCATGATGGTTCCTTGCTATGTCGATGGTTGTGAAGTAAAAGTCCACCACAGAGACACCGAGGCACAGAGGACAAGCACTCAGGGTTGTAATGCGAGTCGTTGATCTCCTCGCGTGTTCGTTAGGGTTAATGCTTCTCTGTGTCTCGGTGTCCCTGTGGTGCAATAGAGCAGCGTTTATTCCATCTGGGGCGTGTCCGATGTCCCACCCTGTGGGAGTGGAGGCATCCCTCGCATGCGTCGTACCTCGTTCACGGTCAGTACACCGCAGCCAATCAGGATCTGCTGGATGTTGGCCTGCTCCAGTTCATTCGGCGCATCCACATCGGTAAAGACAAACTCCAGGTCGTCCCATCCCAGGCGCTTGCTAATCACGTCACGCGTGAGGTGCTCGGCGATGAGGCGCGCCACTGGGACCACCGCGGTGCGGAACGCATCGTCATACTGCGTGGTCGCGGTGTTGCGATTGACGTCGCGCTCCAGGCCCAGCAGCATGGGCGGCAAATCGAACGCATCGGCAATGATGCGAATCAAAAACTCCTGCCATTGCAGCCGCAGGTCGGCGTCGGTGCCCCCGCTGAAGCGCAGCACCTCGGGCTTGGTCTCCACCGAGAGGATGGGCACTTTGCCGGTGCCCTCGATTTCGTCCTGCCACCAGCGAATGAGCCGCTCGTGGTGGGCCGGGCTCAGGTTCTGCAGCCACAGCGCGTACTGCACCACGCTGTTGCTGGCCAGCCGTGAGGCAAAGCGGTGCGCGCATAAGAATTCGTGAATGGTTTCGAACGCAACTTCCAGTTTGCCCAGCCCAAACGGAGTATGGGTACGCGGGTTCAGCCGGATGTACGACAGTTCCTCGTCGGCCAGAATGATCTCGCTGTTGGGCAGGAACGCGCCCGTGGCCTGCACGTAATGCGGCGACGAAGGATTGCCGTCCCAGTCGGTGCGAATGCGAATGCTCGCGCCGTCCACTGGCCACAGCACCAGCGGCCGCTCGGCGTCGCTAGTGAGGTCGAGCTCGATTGCCCCGAAACCCCCGACCAGTACGTCTTCCAGCACCTGCTCGACCAGCGAACGAAAGGAATCTTCCGGATTTGGCTGCTCGAAGTTGAGGACCAGCGTGGCGATGCGCGCCGCCGCATCCGGCAGATCGTCGAGCGCGCGCCCGCGCCGCGGCTGGATGCGCCACTGCATTCCTGCGACGCGGTCCTTAATGGTGTTGATCGCCTTGCGCGCGATCGGCATCTCCGC
>Ga0209040_10001158_pt1 | contig 20650 bp, 19 predicted proteins | sample BogFormECP12_OM3_FD_188240 | JGI IMG/M metagenome (GOLD analysis project Ga0209040, IMG submission 188240) | Bog forest soil microbial communities from Calvert Island, British Columbia, Canada - ECP12_OM3 (SPAdes) (version 2) | ecosystem: Environmental > Aquatic > Freshwater > Wetlands > Bog ...
CGCTCGGCTCAGGCCGGAACCACCTTGCCGACGGCCGCCGGCGAGCGGTCGGGTGTGGCCACCCCGCCGGTGGGGTCGACCGTCACCAGCAGCCGGGTGGGGGTCGGCCGACCGGCCACGGTGAAGGCCGCCTCGCTCGGGTCGCTCCCGAGCAGGCCCAACGAGATGGCCTTGCCGCCGATCGACCGCCAGAGCTGGTAGGTCTCGCTGTCGGGGAGCGTGGCCATCGAGGACGAGACCTGATAGCCCCGGCCGTCGGGCACCATGACGAACTCGGCCAGCCGGGCCCCCGAGGGCGAGCGCAGCTGGGCCACCCGGTGCGGGCCGGCCTGGGCGGCGTTGATCACCGACTGGGAGACCTGGGGGCCGATGGCGCGCTGCCCCTGGTTGAGCTGGTGGTCCACCCGGGAGAGGTTGACCCCGAGCACGGCGACGACGACCACGGCCGCCGAGACCGCCAGCACGGCCCGCGAGGTGCGCGACCCCGCTTCCCGGCGAGGCCGGGCGCCGCCCAGGTCGCCCACGGTGGTCGCGCCCGTCGCCGCCGGACGCGGCTCGGCCAGCCGGGGCATCTGGGGGGCCCGGGCCGCCCGGGGGGCGTCCCCCGGGCGGCCGGCGATGCGGTCCCACAGATCGGGCGGGGGCGCCTGCACCGTGGTGCCGAGGGCGCCGGCCATCTCGCGGTGGGCGTCGACCTCGGCCCGGCAGCGCGGGCACGGGGCCAGGTGGCGCGCCACGGCCGCCGCCTCGTCGGGCTCCACCGCGTCGAGGGCGTAGGCCCTGAGCAGCATCTCGATCTCCTCGTGTCCGGTCCCGCTGCTCATGGCTCCCTCGTTCCACTTTCGACCAGGGCCGCCTTCATGCGGCGGAGGCCGCTTCGGATCCGGCTCTTGACCGTGCCCTCCGGCTGGGTCAGCAGGACCGCGACCTCGCGGTAGGTGTTGCCCTCGAAGTAGGCGAGCTCGATGGCCCGGCGCTCCTCGTCGGGAGCTCGCCCATCGGCTGGGCCACCTGGTCGGCCACCGTCAGGTCCCAGACCTCGTGGTCGAGGTCGTAGCCGGCGTTCGCGGTGGCCCGTGCGTCACGCTCCTCGCGGCGCCGGCGGGCCGCCCGGGAGCGGACCAGATCGACCGCCCGGCCGTGGGACTGGGCCAGCAGGAAGGTCCGCAGCGACCCCGGGAGGCGTCGAAGCGGTCGGGCTGGTTCCACAGCCGCAAGAAGACGTCCTGGACCACCTCCTCGGCCTCGGCCGGGTCGCCGCACACCCGCCGCGAGGCCGAACACCGCACCCCCGTGCCGGCGGTAGGTCTCGGCCAGCGCGTCGTCGTTGAACCGGGGCGATCCGACCACCAGTTGGGCGTCGCTGAGCTCGGTCATCGGTCCCATCCACCGCAGTTCGGCGCGACCACCAACCTTGGATGACCCGGGCCCGGGATTCTCTCCCGGGCACGGCGCGCCGTCATCCAGCCCCCGGCGTGCGCCGAATACCTGGTGTCATGGGTACCACGGTCGACTCCTACCGGGCACGGGCCGCGAGGCTCGACACCGAGGGCATCGACTTCGAGGGCCTTCTGTGACCGTCCGCTCTCGCCCGACGCCCTCCGCTGCCTGCTGCACGACATCGAGCAGCATACGGTCTGCTACCTGCGCGACCTCCTGCTCACGCCGGCCCACCAGGACCCCGAGATCACCTCGTTCCTCGCCTGTTGGGTCTTTGAGGAGCTCTGGCACGGCGAGGCCATCGCCGAGGTCCTAGCCGCCCACGGCGAGACGGCCGGATCCCCCCGGATCGCCACCCTGCGCCGGCGGCGCAAGTGGAGGGACACGCTCGGCGTCGCCGCCCACTTCGGCACCTCGACCTTCGCCGGTGAGCAGTTCATCGCCGTGCACGTGAGCTGGGGGGCGGTCAACGAGTGGACCACCCAGGCCGCCTACGGACGGTCGGCCGCCAGCAGGGCGACCCGGTGCTCGCCGCGTTCCTCAAGCGGATCATGAAGCAGGAGGGCGGCCACATCGACTTCTACGCTTCGGAGGCCGGACGGCGCCTGGCCGAGAGCCCCAAGGCCCAGAAGATAACCCGCTTCGCCCTCCGCCGGCTGTGCAAGCCCGGTCGGCTCCGGCGTCATGCCCGAAGCCGAGGTCGGCTTCCTCTGCCGGTACCTGTTCTCCGGCGACGACGGCCGATCCGTCGCCGAGCGGATCGACCGCCGGGTCGACCGCCTGCTCGGACTGGCCGACCTGCATCTGCTGACAACGGCGATCGGGCGTCTCTCGCGCTGCGCCCCGGCCGCCTGAGGCCGCGGTCCGACGAGGTTCGTGGATCAGGTCGTCGAGGTCACCGACCCGCACTTGGCGGTGAAGTAGCCCGACAGGGTCTTCTCGGCACCCACCACCTTGGGATTGTGCACGGCCGACTCCACGCCCGACTCGAACTGGGTGGTGCTGGTGGACGTCTGGATGATCGTCTTCTCGGTGCCGGCGAACCGGACCATCACCGCGCCGGCGGCCTTCACGTTGGAGGGGGCTCCGGACAGCGCGGCGATCGCCTGCCGTTCGGCGCTGGCCTCGAGGCCGAACGACGCCAGCAGGGCCTTTTGCGTCGCGGCCCAGTTTCCGGACTCCATCGCCTTCGTGACGGTGGCGGTCGCCTTCGTTTCGGCCGCCTGGTTGGACTTGGTCAGTGCGCACAAGCCGGAGTGCGGGCTCGCAACGGCCGGGGCCACGGGCAGGAGTGCCATGGCCGCCCCGACGCTCACGATGCCGATCCCAGTCCCCACTCGACGACGAAACATTTGGTCCTGCCTCCTTGGCGACGCGATCTGCGTGTCCCGGGGCACACTACAGCCCACCACGCTGACCTGGACGTCGGCGATCCGGTCGGGCCGGATCGGCCGGCGACCGCACCGACGAGGCCCGTCCGCCCGTGGGCAGGACGGTAAGGTCCCACCATCAAGCCGAGGAGCGGTCAACCGATGAACTCCTTCCACCTCGAGTACTGCGCGAGCCCCGAGTGGCGACAGGTCGTCGAGGAGACGATCCTCCCCCACGCGCTGGGAAGGGTGGAGCTCGGCCCGAACGTCCTGGAGATCGGCCCCGGACCGGGACTGACCACTGACGTCCTGATGACCCGGGTCGAGCACCTCACGGCGGTCGAGGTCGACACCGACCTGGCGGGCGCGCTCGCCGCGCGACTTGCGGGCACGAACGTGGACGTGGTGCCGGGCGATGCCGGCGCGTTGGCCTTCCCCGACGGCCACTTCTCTGGTGCCGCCTCCTTCCACATGCTCCACCACATCGGGTCCGACGACGACCAGGACGCGATCTTCTCCGAGCTCGCGAGGGTGCTCCGCGCCGGTGGATCGCTGGTCGCGGCCGACGGGATCGAGAACGAGTGGACCCGGGCCTTCCACGTCGATGACATCTACAACCCGATCGACCCCAACCGGCTCGGACGGCGTTTGGCCGCCGCCGGCTTCTCGGCCGTCGAGGTCGGCGTGTACGACCTCGGCTGGCGGTGCACGGCCAGGGTCTGACCGATCCGTCACCGGCTGAGGAGAGCCTCGAGCACCGAGTGGGCACGCTCCAGCGAACCCCGGGTGACGCACTCGTCGGGGTGGTGGGCCAGCAGCGGGTCCCCGGGCCCGAAATTGGCGGCCGGCACCCCGTGGGCCCAGAACGAGGCCACGTCGGTCCATCCCACCTTGGCCCGAGGCGGCTCACCCGAGCCGACCACCAGCGCGCCCAGCGTCGGGTCGTCGAGCGACGGCGGAGCGCCGTCGGCCTGGTCGACCACCTCCACCTCGTCACCCGCCCCGGTGTCGACGAGGCCCTCAAGGAGGGCGCCGAGCCAGGCCCGGGCCCCGGCCGAGTCCCTGTCGGGCGCGTAACGGAAGTTGAGGGTCACCGAGGCCGTGTCGGGCACGACGTTGCCCGCCACTCCTCCGCCGATGTGGACCGCCTGGAGCTGTTCGGTGTAGGTGCACCCGTCGATGACCACCCGGCGGGGCTCGTAGCGGGCCACCCGCTCGAGCAACGGCGCCAGGCGGTGGATGGCGTTGCGCCCGGTGAACGGGCGTGCCGTGTGGGCCCGGACCCCCGCCAGGCTGACCACCACCCGCATCGTGCCCTGGCAGCCGGCCTCGACCCGGGCGTCGGTCGGCTCACCGAGCACCGCCGCGTCACCCGCCAGCAGGTCGGGTCGCGTCGCCCACAGCTCGGCCAGCCCGCTCTCGTCGCGCCCCACCTCCTCGCAGGCGTAGAAGCACCATGTGACATCGACGGCTGGGTCGGGCAGCGTCGCCGCCAGGTCGAGCATGACGGCCAGACCCCCCTTCATGTCGGCCGAGCCGACGCCGTAGAGGGTGTCGCCCTCCATCCGGGTCGACTCGTTGCCGGCCGGGGGCACCGTGTCCAGGTGGCCGGCCAGGACCAGCCGCCGGTCACGCCCGAGCGTGGTCCGGGCCACCACGTTGTCGCCGACCCGCTCGACCTCCAGCCAGTCGCAGCTGCCGAGGTCGGCCTCCATCCGGTCGGCCAGCACCGACTCGGCGTGGCTTAACGACGGGACGGCAACCAGCTCGGCCGTCAGGGCGAGCAGGTCGGTCCGGCTCACGCGCTCACGCCGTACTCGCGCAGCACGGCGTTGAGCTGTGCCTTGTCGTGCCGTTGGCCCTCCGTGAGGCGCCTGATGACCAGGACGCACGGCAGGTAGAACTCGCCGCCGGGGAACTCGCGCCGGCGCGACGCCGAGACCGCCACCGACCAAGCCGGCACCGCCCCCCGGCTGAGCTCGACCCCGGTCTCGGCGTCGATGACCGGGATGGACGGGTTGAGGATCGTGCCCTCGCCGAGCACCGCCCCCCGACCCACCCGGGCGCCCTGGGTGACCATGCACCGGCTCCCGATCATCGCCTCGTCCTCCACGATCACCGGCACCGCGTTGGGGGGCTCGAGGACCCCGCCGATGCCCACCCCGCCCGACAGGTGGACCCCGGCGCCGATCTGGGCGCACGACCCCACCGTCGCCCACGTGTCGACCATGGACCCCTCCCCCACCCGGGCCCCGATGTTGACGAAGCTGGGCATCAGGATGACCCCCGGCGCCAGGTAGGAGCCCCGGCGGGCCGAGGCCCCGGGCACGACCCGGACCCCGGCGGCGGCGAAGTCGTGCTTGAGCGGCAGCTTGTCGGCGAACTCGAACGGGCCGACCTCCTGCGTCTCGATCGACCGGAGCCGGAACAGGAGGAGAATCGCCTTCTTCAACCACTCGTGGACGACGGTCCCGCCGTCAGGCCCGACCTCGGCCACCCGGACCTGCCCGGTGTCGAGGAGCTCGATTGCCTGCTCGACGATCGTCGCGGAGTCGGCGTCGGCCGGCGACAGCTCGCCGACCCGACTCCAGAGCTCTTCGATCTGCGACTCGAGGCCTGGCATCGCCAGAGCGTAGCGACCGTTACGCCCATCCGAGTTCCTTCAACCGGGCGTCGGAGATGCCGAAGTGATGCCCGATCTCGTGGATCACCGTCTTTCGGACCTGGGCCACCACCTCGGCCTCGGTGGTGCAGCGTTCGCAGATCGTGTCCTGGTAGATGGTGATCCGGTCCGGGGTGGCCCCCCCGTACGTCCCCCGCCTGGTCAGGGGGACCCCTTCGTAGAGCCCGAAGAGGGCACGCCCCTCGGCCTTGTCCCCGACCAGGACGGCCACGTTGTCCATGGCCCGCCCCAGGTCGGGGGGCAACGAGTCCAGGGCGTCGGCCACCATCTGCTCGAAGCGCTCCGAGGACACCGAGATCACGCCCGGGGACGCTAACCCGCCGCTCGGGCCGGGCGGACCCATCGCCGACGGTCGGCCCGGTCGGCCGTAGCCTCTGGGGCACGCAACGCCTCGGGGTCCGCTCGTCGTCCGAAACGGCGGGGCAGTGGGCGCCGGGGCAGTGGGCGCCGGGGCAGTGGGCGCCGGGGAGGGAACGCCAATGTTGACCCACGAGGAACCGCTCTGGCCGGAGGGCTCGATCCGCCTCTACGACGACGGCCACCTCGATCTCGTCGAAGCCGCCGGCTCGGTGCGGCGCCACGAGGTCGCCGAACTCGAGAGCGCCGAGTTCGGTCGCCCCCGGCACGGTCGCATCGTCCTCAAGCTGAGGTTCAAAGGCGGCATCGGCTCCCGGGGGGTCAAGCTGCAGGTGGAGGAGGCGACGCTCCCGGCCATGCAGGGCCTGGCCGCGGCCGCCCTGGCCGACCGGGACGACGCGCTGGCCCGCGGCTGACGTTCGCCCGGACGTGGGGTTCAGTTCGCCCAGCCGAGCGCCTGCAGGCGCTCGGCCACCAGCCGGAGCCGGACCATCGGTTGGACCACGGCGATCCGGATGTGATCCGCCCCGCCCTCGCCGTAGAGGTCGCCCGGGCTGACCAGGATGCCGCCGTCCGCGGCCAGGTCGGCGGCCATCGCCCAGGCGTCGGGCCAGCGGGAGGGCACCGGCACCCACAGGTAGAACCCGCCGGCCGGGCGACCGACCGGACAGCCGGCGTTGCTGAGCTGGTCGGCCAGGAACTCGAGCCGTTCGAGGTAGCGCTCCCGCTGGGCCCCGACGTGCTCGTCGTCGGCCAGGGCCACGGCGGCGGCCGCCTGCACGGGACCGGGGACCATCAGCCCGGCGTGCTGGCGCACCTCGCGCAGGTAGGTGACGATCTCGGGGTCGCCGGCGAAGAAGCCGGCCCGCAGCCCGGCCATGTTGGAGCGTTTGGAGAGCGAGTGGACGGCGACCACGCCGCCCAAGCCGGACTGCAGCACCGAGCGGGGCGGCCCTTCCCAGGTGAATTCGCAGTAGCACTCGTCGCTGAAGACCGGCACGCGTCGTTCGCGACCCCACGCCGCGGCGGCCGCCAGGTCGGTCAGGCCTCCCGAAGGGTTGGACGGTGAATTCGCCCACAGGAGGAGGGCCCGCTCGGCGTCGGCCGGGTCGACCCGGCCGAGGTCGAGGCCACTGCCGTCGGGGGTCACCGGGGGGACCGGCACGGCACGGCAGCCGGCCAGGATCGCCCCCATGGCGTAGGTCGGGTACGACACGGCCGGGTAAAGGACCGTGTCGTAGCCCGGAACGCGCAGGCGCAGGTAGTGGGCGACCGAGGCGACCAGCTCCTTGGTCCCCACACAGGCGGCGATGGCGCCGGGGTCGACCGTCACCCCGAAGCGCCGCTGCATCCAGTCGGCGGCGCTCCGGCGCAGCGCCGGTCCCCCGGCCGAGGCCGGGTAGCCCCGTTCGGTGCCCGACACCGCGAGGGCCCGGAGGACCGAGGCCGGCGGCGGGTCGCTCGGGGTGCCCACCGAGCAGTCCACCACCCCGCCGGGCAGCGCCTCGGCCTTGGCCCGGAGATCGGCCAGGCGGTCGTAGGGGTAGGGCGGCGGCTGGAAGGCCCCGGGGCCGGTCATGCCACCACGTACTCCGAGAAGCGGGCCCGGCCGGCGTCGTCCAGCACGACGTGCAGGGTCGCCGCCTGGTCGCCGGCCCGTTGGCCGACCACCTCGCCCTCGCGGTGGACCGCGGCCAGCACGTCGCCCCGGGCCCACGGGATGACCAGCTCGACGACCCGGTCGGCCACCTGCAGGCGGTCGGCCACCGCCCGGAGCAGGTCGTCCAGCCCCTCCCCGGTCCGGGCCGAGATGCACACCGCGCCTTCGATCGCCTTCGCCAGACGGGCGGCCTCGCTCGAGCGATCGGCCTTGTTGACCACCACCAGCTCGGGCACGTCGGTGGCCCCGATCTCGGCCAGCACGTGGCGCACGGCGTCGATCTGGCCCTCGGGGTCGGGGGCGGCGCCGTCGACGACGTGCACGACCAGATCGGCCAGCCGTACCGAGTCGAGCGTCGAGCGGAACGCCTCCACCAGTTCGTGGGGCAGCTTGCGCACGAAGCCGACCGTGTCGGTCACGAGCACCGTCTCACCCCCGGGCAGCGAGAGCTGTCGGGTGCGGGGGTCGAGGGTCACGAACAGCCGGTCGGCCGCCGGCACGCCGGCGTCGGTCAACCGGTTGAGGAGCGTCGACTTCCCGGCGTTGGTGTATCCGACCAGCGCCACTTCACGGTGGCGACCCCGCCGTCGCGAACGCCGTTGGACGTCGCGGGTCCGCTCGACCGCGACCAGGTCGGACTCGAGCCGGTGCATACGCCGGACCAGGCGCCGCCGGTCCACCTCCAGCTGGGTCTCGCCCGGCCCCCGGGTCCCGATGCCACCGGCCTGCTGGCTGAGCGCCAGCCCGCGACCCCGCAGCCGGGGTAGCCGGTAGCGCAGGAGCGCCAGCTCGACCTGGGCCTTGCCCTCGGGGCTCCGGGCGTTCTGGGCGAAGATGTCCAGGATCACCGCCGTGCGGTCGATCGCCGTTCGGCCGAGGATCCTCTCGAGGTTGCGCTGCTGGGCCGGCGTGAGCTCCTCGTCGAACACCACGGTGTCGGCGTCCACCTCGACCGACAGGGCGGCGAGCTCGGCCGCTTTGCCCCGGCCCACGTAGGTGGCGGGATCGGGCCGGTCCCGTCGCTGGACGACCCGGGCCGCCACGTCCGCCCCCGCCGTGTCCACCAGGAGCGCCAACTCGTCCAGCGCGGCGTCCACCGCCTCGGCGTCGATGCCCGGGAGCACCACCCCGACCAGCACGATGCGCTCCCGGAACGTCCGGTCGATGAGGGTGCCGGGGAGGTACGTCACGCCGGCTCCCCCAACCACGACGGGTCGAGCCCGATGTCGGCCACCTTGCGGACCGGCCCGGTGAGGCGGACCGGGTCGCCGGCGCCCTCACCGAGCGTCACCTCCAGCGGCCCGCCCGGATTGTGGACCACCACCCGGCGGCCGACCAGTCCCCAGCTGTGGGCGGCGGCTGCAGCGGCGCAGCTCCCGGTGCCACAGGCCAGCGTCTCGCCGACGCCGCGCTCCCAGACCCTGAGCACCAGGGCGTCGGCCTCCTCGGCCAGGGCCACGAACTCCACGTTCATCCCGCCCGGATGCACCGACTCGATGCGCGGCCCGAGCACGCCGACGTCGACGCCCACCGGGTCGGGGCCGAAGAGGACCAGGTGCGGGTTCCCCACGTCCACCCGACGGGCCCGGCGGTCGGTGAACTCCTGCGGCTGGTCCTCGCCGAGGGTGACCACCCCCATGTCCACGCCGGCCCGGGCCGTGCCGGGCCGTTCCCCGGGCAGGTAGTCGACGAACCTCACGCCCGCCGCCGTCGCCACGGTGAAGCGGGGCGGTGCGACCAGGCCGGCGTCGACCGCCGCCTGGGCCAGGCAACGGATGCCGTTCCCGCTCATCTCGGCCGGCGCCCCGTCGGCGTTGCGAAGCTCCATCGACAGGTCGGCGCCGTCGCGCCCCGGACCCACCCGGATGGCGCCGTCGGCGCCGATCCCGCGGTGACGGTCGCACAGAGCGCGGACCAGCTCGCGGCCGAACGGGACCCGGCCGTCGGGGTCGATGAACACCAAGAAGTCGTTGCCGGCGCCCTCGTGCTTGGCGAGCGTCAGGGGGGAGCGGTCGGTCGCAGCCACCCCCACAGTCTCGCATCCCGGGGGCCCGGGCCAAGCGGTCCCCGCCCGCCGAGCGCCGTCTCACGGGGCGGCGGTGAGCACCTCGACCGGGTCCTCCCCGGGCTCCACCCAGCGGATCCGGGGGTCGCGACGGAACCAGGCCCACTGGCGCCGGGCGTAGGAGCGGGTGCGCCCGACCGCTTCCTCGACGCACTGGTCGAGCGGCACCCCGCCCTCGACGTGGGCCAGCAGCTCGCGGTAGCCGAGCGCCTGGCGGGCCGTGCGGGAGATCCCGCCCGGGCGGGCGGCCAGCGCCTCCACCTCCTCCACCAGGCCCTCGTCCAGCCACCGGGCGAAGCGCTCGGCGATCTCGCGGTCGACGGCCGACGCGTCGAACCGGAGCCCCACCAGGGTGATCGGGGTGGGCGGATAAGCGGCCAGCCCGGGCCCGAAGGAGGAGAAGGGAACGCCGGAGCCGATCGTCACCTCGAGGGCCCGCACCACCCGGCGGCGGTTGGTCGGCGTGGTGCGCCCGGCGGCCACCGGGTCGAGCTCGGCCAGACGGGCGTGGAGGGCGGGGACCCCGCCGGGGCCGTCGGCTTCCACTTCGAGCCCGGCGGCCACCTCGGGCCATCGGCCGGGCAGCCGGAGGTCGTCGACCACGGCCCGCAAGTACAGCCCGGTCCCCCCCACCAGAAGGCCCCGATTGCCCCGGTCGCCCACCTCGCGCAGTGCGGTGTACGCCAGGCGCTGGTAGTCGGCGACGGTGAACTCCTCGTCCGGGTCGACCAGGTCGATCAGGTGGTGGGGCACCTCGGCCCGGGTCCGGGCGTCCGGCTTGGCCGTGGCGATGTCCATGGCGCGGTAGACGGACATCGAGTCGACCGACAGGATCTCGACACCACCGGCGGCCCGGGCCGCCGCCTGGGCGACCGCCGACTTCCCCGAGGCGGTCGTGCCCACCAGGGCAACCGGCGCTCCGGCCCGCTCGGGGGTCACGGCGACCGGGTCGTCAGGCGGCGGCGACCGGGATCCGGGTGCGGTGCCGCGGCCGGGCCGTGACCTGCACCAGGGTCCCGGTGAGGTGGTGCGGCGCCGCCCCATCCACGGTGACCAGGGCGAAGGAGCCGGCGGCCGGGGCGGGGCGGGCAGGGGTGAAGTGCACCGCCTTGCCCTGGGCCGTGCGGCCGGTGAGAGCCGCGTCGTTGCGCCGGCTCGGGCCCTCCACCAGCACCTCCTCGCGGTATCCCACCCGGGCCCGGTGACGCGCCAGGGCGGAGCGCTCGACCACCGTGCGGAGCCGCTCGAAGCGGTCGGCGACCACCTCGGGCCCGACGAACTGCTCGACCATGGCGGCGGCCCGGGTCCCGGGCCGGGGCGAGAAGATGAAGGTGTACGCGCTGTCGTAGGCGGCCTCGGCCACCACGGCCAGCGTCGCTTCCATGTCGTCGTCGGTCTCCCCGGGGAAGCCCACGATCACGTCGGTCGTCACCGCCAGGTCGGGGACGGCCCGGCGGGCGTCGGCCAGCCGGGAGAGGTAGCGCTCGGCCGTGTAGCCGCGACGCATGGCGGCCAGCACCCGGTCGCTCCCGGACTGGAGCGGAAGGTGGAGCTGGGGGCAGACGGCCGGGACCTCGGCCATGGCGGCGATGGTCTCGGGCCGGAGGTCCTTGGGGTGCGGGCTCGTGAAGCGCACCCGCCGGATCCCCTCGACCGACCCGACCGCCCAGAGCAGCTCGGCGAACAGGGGACGGCGCCCGGTGATGTCCCGGCCGTACGAGTTGACGTTCTGCCCGAGCAGGGTCACCTCCACCACGCCGCGGGCAGCCAGGGCGGTGACCTCGGCCACGAGGTCGTCGAGCGGGCGGCTGGCCTCGGGACCCCGCACCGACGGCACGATGCAGAAGGCGCACGAGTTGTCGCAGCCGGTCTGGATCGTGACCCAGGCGGCGTACGGCAGCTCGCGCACGGCCGAGAGCGCCGGCAGGTGGTCGGGCGCGGCGTCGGGGTCCGGGGCGTCCAGGATCTCCACCTGAGGACCTTCGGCGGCGGCCCGACGCAGCAGCTCGGGCGCCCGGGCCAGGTTGTGGGTGCCGAAGACCACGTCGACGTGCCCGGCCCGCTGGCGGACGGTGTCCCGGTCCTTCTGGGCCAGGCAGCCACCGACGGCGATCTGCATCCCCGGCCTGGCCTCGCGCAGGGACTTGAGGTGCCCGAGATGCCCGTAGAGCTTGTTGTCGGCGTTCTCCCGGATGCAGCAGGTGTTGAGGACCACGACGTCGGCCTCGTTGACGTCGTCGGTCGGCTCCAGACCGTCGGCCGCCAGCAGGCCGGCCAGACGCTCGGAGTCGTGCTCGTTCATCTGGCACCCGAAGGTCCGGATCATGAACTTGCGGGGCACCCCCGAAGTGTACGCCTGGTGCCCGGCGTCCCGGCCACGGCCGGTGCGGGGCAGGTCCTCACCGGCAACCCTTGACCCGGTTACTCCGCGGCGCGCGCCGTCCTTGCCGTGGTCGATTCCGAACGGGACCGCCGTGGTCGAGTGCAGCGACCGGTGCTGGTGGCACCGGCGCCCGTTGATCGGCTCGGGCACAGGGGTGACGTTCAGCCCTGGGCGTCGAAGTCGAACAGGTCCGCGCTCTTCGGTCCCGGCCGGTCGGGGTCGCCATGACCCACAGCCGCCGGTGGGTTCGGGGCGCCGTCGTCGACCGCCGGCAACAGCGCGCCGTCCCCGGTCACCAGCCCCCGCAGGTCGGCGTGGAGCACCAACACCCGTCCGGGGACGTCGGCGGCGGCCATGGCCTCGGCGGCCCCCGCTCGAACGCCGGCCGCGTCGGCGTCGACGCAGATCCCGAGCAGGCTCGGTCCGGCCCCCGACCAGCACGCGGCGAGCGCCCCCCCACCCAGCAGGCCGGCCATGACCCGCTGGGCCTCGGGGAACAGCGGGCTCCGGTAGTCCTGATGGAGGCGGTCCTCGGTCGCCTCCCGCACCAACAGCCGGTGGTCGGCCAACCCGGCGATGAGCAGGCCCATCCGACCGAGGTTGAACGTGGCGTCCTCGCGGCTCACCTGGGCCGGCAACACCTGTCGGGCCTTGGCGGTTGGGAGGGGGCGGTCGGGCACGGCGAGGACGAACACGAGGGTCGGGTCCAGCGCCAACCGTACCGCCCGCACCGAACCCCGCACGGTGCTCGCCGCCACCAGGCCGCCCACCGCGCTGGCGGCGGCGTTCTCGGGGTGGCCGTCGACCCGGGCCGCCACCGCCAGGGCATCCGCCGCCCCTGCTGCCTTCGCGGCCGCTGCCGCCAGCGCGGCCGACGAGCCGAGACCACGGGCCACCGGGATCTGGGAGCGCACGGTGATCGCCAGCCGGTCGTGGCCGGCCACGTCCATGGCCACCCTGGCCGCCAGGTGGCCGGCGTCGTCCGACAGCCCCGCCCCCTCCCCCTCGCTGCGAACGGTCAGCCGGGACGCCAGCTCGACCTCGACCTCGACGTAGCGGTCGAGCGCCAGGGCCAGGGCGTCGAACCCTGGGCCCAGATTCGCGGCCGATGCTGGGGCCCGGGCGCGCACGCGCTCAGAATAGGCGCTGGATGGGCGTCCGAGCCGGAAGCATGGCCGTGGTCCGGACGAGGGCTGCCAGGCGCTGGGTACCGATCGAGTACGTGACGTAGCCCAGCGGCGTGCCGGCCGAGGCGCCGGCATAGGGGTGGCCGACGGTGATCGTCGCCTGCCGGAGGCGCTCGCCCGGCCAGGCGACCAGCGACCCCGTGCCGGTGGTGACCGCCGGCACGCTCTTCCCCAGAACCTGCGCCGTGCCGACGACCGTCCCTATCGGCAGCGTCGAGGTGACCACGACCCGGGAGCCCGCCGCCTGGGCAAGGATGAAGGCGGCCAGGCCGGCGGTCGCCAGGACGTCGGCGGTCTCCTGGCCCGTCACTGCGGCGAGCACGATCACCGAGTGGCCGCCCACGTTCTGTTTGAGGGCCAGCACGTCACCACCGCCGGCGGCATCCGTGAACCCGGACTTGACCCCGACCACCGCCGGGTTCCCCCCCGGCTCCCCGGGCAGCAGTGGGGTGTAGCTCCCCTCGACGCCGCCGAGCGGGAGGCTCACCGAGCTCATAGTCACGATCGAGGCGAACGTCGGGTCCCGCAGGGCGACCGTGGCGACCTTCAAGAGGTCGGCCGCCGTGGACTGGGACTGGGGCAGGTACCCGCTCGGATCCACGTAGTGGGTCCCGGCCATGCCCAGTTGCTGCGCCGTGGCGTTCATCTTGGCCACGAAGGCGGGGAGGCTGCCGGCGTCCCAGGCGGCCAGCGAGTAGGCGAAGTCGTTGGCCGAGTGGACGAGCAGGCCCTCCAGCATCTGGCGCTCGGTCAGCACCTCACCCACCTGCACAGGGACGTTCGCCTGGTCGCTGACGGTGTCCTGGACGTAGTAGGTGACGTCCGACGGGGTGATGGTGATGTTCGGACCGTTCTGGCCGGGGACGAGCGGGTGGTCGCGCAGGATCAGGTAGCCCGTCATGATCTTGGTCATGCTGGCCACAGGGACCGGAAGTTCGGGACCCGACTGCGCCGCGTACCCGATCGACGGGATGGCCACCGCCGCCTGACCGGTGACCGGCCACGGGAGGGGGGCCGTCGCCGCCGCCCGACCGCCCGGGTCGATCACCGGGCCCTCGGGTGCGACGGAGAGCATCACGGCGGACTTGGGGGGCGCGGCGTAGAGGCGGGCGTGGGCGACGGCCCCGGCGCCGGCCAGGGCGGCCAGCACCACCAGGATGACCGCCCAGACGATGGTCCGGTGGGCGAGGGAGCGGTGGGACCGGCGGGACCGGCGGAGCTCGGCCCGCGTCGGCGGCGGAGCGAGGTGTGGGCTCGCTGGAGCGGTCCCCGCGGCGATTGCTGGCCCGCCGGGGAGCACGGGGCTCGCAACGACGCCGGGAGTGACGGTGGTCGCAGCCGGCACCCCCACGAGGGGCGCGAGGGGCTCGGACGCCGGGACGACTGGCGCGGGGGTTTCCCGCGGGGGAGCGTCCGGCGCGGGAGGCTCCGGCGCGGCGCCGTCCGGCGCGGCAGCGTCCGGGGGGGGAGCGTCCGGCGCGGGAGGCTCCGGCGCGGCGCCGTCCGGCGCGGCAGCGTCCGGGGGGGGAGCGTCCGGCGCGGGAGGCTCCGAAGCTGGGGGCTCCGATGCGGAAGGAGCAGACCCACTGTCCCGCTGATGCGGCGTGGATGCCGGATCTGCAGGGGTCGGGTTCAGTTGCGCCTCGTCGACGGCCACCGGCGACGCGGCCGGCACGGCAGCGTTCGGATCCGGGGCCTCGGGCCCCGGGGGTGGCACGTTCGACGGCACTTGCTCTCCTCCGCTAATGCGCGCGGCTGTCCAGCTCTTCGGGGGTCATGAGCACCGCGCGAACCTTCGATCCCTCAGAGGGGCCGACGACGCCCCGCCGCTCGAGGAGGTCCATCAGACGGCCCGCTCGGGCGAACCCGACCCGGAGCTTCCGCTGGAGCATAGAGGTGGAGCCAAGCTGCGACCGGACGACCAGGTCCAGGGCGGCCGGGAGGAGTTCGTCGTCCTCGCCGTCGGTCGTGTCGTTCCCGCCCACGGGGTCCTCGACCCCTTCGATGCCCACGGCGGGCTCGCTCGTCCGGCCCTGCCGACGCCAGTGGGCCACCACGGCGCGCACCTCGGCTTCGGACACCCACGGACCCTGGATCCGGCGCGGGTTGCTCGACGATGCGGTCAGGAGGAGCATGTCGCCCTTGCCGATCAGGCGCTCGGCCCCGGACTGGTCGAGGATCACCCGGCTGTCGGCCAGGGAGGACACCGAGAAGGCAAGGCGGCTCGGGATGTTGGCCTTGATCACTCCGGTGATGACGTCGACCGAGGGCCGCTGGGTGGCCAGGACAAGGTGGATGCCAACGGCGCGGGCCATCTGGGCGATCCGGCAGACCGAGTCCTCCACGTCCCGGGCGGCCACCATCATGAGGTCGTTGAGCTCGTCGACGACGACGAGGATGAAGGGCAGCCGCTCGGGGGTCGCGTCGTCGTCCGGCACGTCATCGTCGCCACCGTCCTGCACGATCGGCTCGACGTCGGCGTCGTCCCCGGCGTTCCCCCGTTGCGCCGCGATCGCGGCCTTGGCCCGGGCCGCCACCTCGGCCGAGCGGCTCCGCACCGAAGGGCCGCCCGGAGGCCCAAGCTCACCGGCGTCGAACGCCTCGTTGTACCCGGTGATGTCGCGCATCCCGTACTCGGCCAAGAGGTCGTAGCGACGCTCCATCTCCTTCACCGCCCAGGCGAGGGCATTGGCCGCCTTCTTCGGGTCGACCACGACCTGGGTCAGGAGGTGGGGCAGCTCGTTGTAGTGGCCGAGCTCGACCCGCTTCGGGTCGACCAGGATCATCCGAACCTGATCGGGGGTGGACCTCATCAGCACCGACGTGATGAGAGAGTTGATGCACGAGGACTTGCCCGCTCCGGTCGCACCCGAGATCAGGACGTGGGGCATGTCGGCCAGGTTCACGAGCACCGGGCGTCCGGCGATGTCCCGCCCCAGTGCAGCCTCCAGGGGGTGGTGGGTCTCCGCCGCCTCGGGCGAGGAGAGGATGTCGCCGAGCGACACCAGCATGCGCTGGCGGTTGGGGACTTCCACCCCGATGGCCGACTTTCCCGGAATCGGGGCGAGGATCCGCACGTCGGGCGAAGCCATCGCGTAGGCGATGTCCTTCGAGAGGCTGGTCACCCGGGCCACCTTCACACCGGGGCCGAGCTCGAGCTCATAGCGGGTCACCGTCGGGCCGACGGTGCGCCCGACCAGACGGGTGTCCACCCCGTGGGCGCCCAGAGAGGCCACGAGCGCCTCACCGGCCACCTGGAGCTGGCGCTCGTCGTGGCGCTGGTCGCCGGAGCGCTTGAGCAGGCTCATCTCGGGGAGCCGCCACTCCCCGGTCACCGGGGTCACGGGTGCGTCCGGGCGGGCGGTCCTGGGGCTCGGGGTGGTCGTCTCCTCGGCCCCGGGCCGGGTCGCAGCGTCGGCCGGGACGGTCGGGATCTCGCCGGTGTCGATCACGGTCGCGGCCGGGTCGGCGGCCGGCGGCCAGGGCGTCGGCCCGGGCAGGACATCGGCGGCGCCCCCCGGGTGCTCGTCGGCGTCGTCGCGCTCGTCGTCCGGGGCGGCGTGGTGGACCTTCCCTCCGGCCCACCATCGGCTCAGCGTGCGGCCGGCGGCGGCACCGGCGGCAACCAGCGCGCGGCCCAAGGAGCCGAGCGAGACGCCGGTCGACAGAACGATGCCGACGAAGGCCAGCGCCACCAGCACCACGACGGCCCCGGCGGTGCCGAGACCCAGCTGCAGGGGCCGGCCAACCGCGGCGCCCACCCATCCACCGGCAGCACTCAGGTCGGTGGTGGACGCGGTGATCTTGGGGCTCCCGCCCGCCAGTTCGGCCAGGCCGGCGACGGCCAACAGCCCGAGCCCGGCCCCGATGCCGGTCCGGATCGGGTCGGGCCGGCGTCGGCCGGCGATGATCAGCACGCCGGCACCGATGCAGGCCGGCGGGAGCAGGTAGCGACTCCAGCCGATGACCGTGCCCAGGGCCTTGTCCACCCCGGTGCCGACCGAGCCGGCCGCCGCCCCGTAGAGGGCGAGGGCCAGCAGCACGCCGACGGTGACCAGACCGATAGCCCACAGGTCGGCGCCGTGCTCGCTGAAGATGCCCGACGCCGACCCAGCCGCCTTGTCGCCCGACGCCTGGGACCTCGAGCGCGAGGAGGTGGTGCCCCTCGACTTCGGTGCTGACCGGGCCGGGGAGCGCTTCGTCGCCGGTCGGCGCTTGGTCGTCACCACAGTAGAGGGAAGGCTACCGCCGGGGTGCGACCCCGAGGGGGACGCCCCGGACGAGAGGCGCTGGTCACGGCCATGGCGCGCCGATTGAGCGAGGCGTCGCCGGAGTGGGTCTGGTGGGACCACGGAGCCCTTTCCCGATCGCCGGCGGAGCCCCAGGGGACGGGGTCAGGTGACGTCGGATCGAATCGTGGTCAACGTGCCGACAACGGTCAGGACGACCCCGTAGATCACCAGCATGACCGCCCCGCCCCACCAGGGCAGCTGCTCGGCGTGGCCGATCCCGACGGTCGTCTTGGTGTCCTCCAGGGCGGTCGCCGCCTGGCCGGGCAGATACTCGCCGATGGTCGGCCAGATCGCTCCGATGATCGACTCCACCACCAGGGTGAAGCCCAGGCCCGTCACGATGGCCACGACCTGGTTCTTGAGCAGCGCACCGAGGCCGACGCCGTAGATGACGAACAGGCCGGTCCCGAGAACGATGCCGGGGGCGATGCGCGACCACTGGTGCCACATGTCATGGGTGTTCGCCACGAAGTAGACGCCGTTGTGCGCGCGGCACGCCGCTTGCGCCATCCCCTGCTGGACCCCGCTGAAGGTGAGGCAGGAGTGGACCTTGAGGGCGACCAGCACGAGGCCGAGGACGAGCCCGGCGAGCATGCTCAACCCGCCCAACGCGATCCCGCCCAAGAACCCGATCCCCAACTTCGCGGTGACGACCCGTCCGCGACGAGGCTCGGCCAGGAAGACCGGCGTCGCGGTCCGGTGGCGGTACTCGCCCGTGATGATGAGCACGCCCAGCACCAGCGCCAGAAGGCGCGAATTGCCGAGCACCGAGAACACGTTGGCGAACCACAGCTCGGACCCATGGGGGACGATCCCGGCGGTGCCCCCGCGGCGCCCCCCTGGGGCAAAGGCCAGGGCGAACCCGAAGAGGAGGTCGACCACCACGACGATGCCGAACAGGACGTAGGTGGACCAGATCGTCCAGAGCTTGCGGGTCTCGGCACTCAGGAGCCTGATCACGTCGGGCTCGCTCCCGGATCGGGCTCGCCCGGCGATGGTCGGGCGGCAGGCGGCGGCCGGCCCGCGGTCTGCGGGCTCTCGCCCACGGCCGTCCCGTGCCGCACGTCCATGCCTTCGCCCCCGGTCAGCGAGAAGAACAGCGCCTCGAGGGACTCGGTCGACGAGGTCATCTCGTGGACCTCGATGCGGTTGTCGACGATGATCGGACCCACCACGGCGGGCGTGGTGCCCTCGCACACCACGTAGTCGCCGTCCCGGGTGGCCGGGAGACGGGCGGCGGCGAGCGCCTCCACGAGCCGCCCGGCGTCGGGTGTCCGGATCCGCACCGCCGTCGTTGAACCTGACAGCAGGTCCTCGAGCCTGCCCTGGGCGGCCAGCCGTCCCGCGTTCAAGATGACGACCTCTTCCACCGTGAGCTGCGCCTCGGACAGCAGGTGGGAGGACACCAGGACCACGCGCCCGTCCTTCTCGACGGCGTAGCCCTTCAGGAAGTCGCGCAACCAGGCGATGCCCTGGGGGTCGAGGCCGTTGGCCGGCTCGTCCAACACGAGGATGTCGGGCTCTCCGAGCAACGCCCGGGCCAGCTCGAGACGCTGGCGCATGCCCATCGAGTAGCCGCCGACGGCGCGGTCGGCGTCGCTGGACAACCCGACGAGCTCGAGACACTGGTCCACCCGGATGAACGGGATGCCCGCCATCGTGGCGATCACCTTGAGGTGGTTGCGGGCCGAGCGGGCCGGGTGGAACCCCGACGCCTCGAGGACCGCACCCACCCGCATCGTGGGGTTGAGTACGTGCCGGTAGTCGAGCCCGTCGATGAGGATCGACCCCGACGTCGGCGAGACCAGCCCCACCAGCATGCGCAGGGTCGTGGTCTTCCCGGCACCGTTGGGCCCGAGGAACCCGGTCACGACGCCTGGAGCGACGGAGAAGTCGAGGTGGTCGACCGCGAGCACCTCGGAGCCGAACCGCTTCGTCAGCCCTCGCGCCTCGATGGTCGACACGTCGGTCTCAGCGTCCGCCCAGGGCCGGGCCGCCGTTGGCGCCGGCGCAAGGTCCCGTCGACAGGATCCGCCGGCGCCGTCTCATCGTTCAGGGAACCTAGCAAGCTCCGGTGGGGTGGCCGCCGTCAGCGCACCCCCGGCGCACCGGGGATCCTCATGGTCTGCACAGTGAAGGCCGGGCCCTAGGCCAACCAGATCTGGTTGAGCCACCAGACACCCTCGTTGTTGGCGAGGGTCGGGGTGCCGTCCGGGGCGGTCGGGCTGTTCCAGTTCATGACCGTCGGCCTGGACACGAGGGCCCAGGTCGCACGGGTGGTCCACAGGTAGGGCAGGTCCTGGGCCAGGTACTCGTTCACGCTGGAGAAGGCGGCGATGCGGGCCTTGGGACTCACCGCCTCGGTCCCGGTCAGCATCGCCGTCTCTATGCGCGGGTCGAGGTTGCGGGCCATGTTGATCGAGAGGCCGGTCGAGTTCTCGGTGGTGGTCGAGAACCACACGTAATTGAGATCGGGGCTCGTCGCCCCGAACTGCATCCACTCCGTCGCCTCGAACGAGCCGTAGAGGGCGTTGTTGATGATGGTGGTCTGGTCGAACTCGGTCAACTTCATCGTGATCCCGATGTCCTGCATCGCCTGCTGGAGGAAGAGCGCGTCGCGGATGGCGGTCGGCGCGGCCAGCGTGTTTAGGGTGAAGGTCACCGGCTTGCCGGTCTGCTGGGCGATCTGCTTGACCAGCCTCCTGGCCCCGGCCGGGTCGTAGTCGGGGTAGGTCGTCTTCTCGTAGTACGGCGACCCCGGCTGGAAGAGCCCGGTGGACGGGGCGTTCACCCCGAATTCGAGGACCTTGGAGATCTGCGCCCGATTGATGCCCTTGGCCACGGCCAGGCGCATCGTCTTGTCGTTGAACGGCGCCTTGGCCAGGTTGAGCATGATGCAGTTCGACGTCGGCGAGCCGACCGTTGTGCCGCTGTTGTCGGCGTACGACCAGGAGCGGTTGCCCCGGAACTCGAGCATCTGCTGGGGCTCGTCGGTGTGGATCATGTCGACCTCGCCGGTCTGGAGCGCCTGGGCCCGGGCGTTGGCGTCGGGCACCGGCTTGAACGTGACCGAGCTGAGGTTGGGCTGCCCGCGCCGCCAGTAGCGGGGGTTGGCCGTGGCAGTGAAGTGGCTGTTGGGGACCCACTCCTGGAACTTGAAGGGTCCGGTGCCCACGGGGTTCGCCGTACCGCCGTTCGGCGCGTTGAGCATGG